>FUFK010057908.1_pt1 | contig 44632 bp, 31 predicted proteins | sample 1021851 | NCBI WGS metagenome assembly FUFK01 (sample SAMEA51879418, study PRJEB19060) | metagenome
GATTTCTGGGAAGGTGCTAACTTCAAGTTGAAGATTAAAAAGGTAGCAGGATACTGGAACTATGACAGTAGTGAGTTTGATAGTGTTAGTGCTCTTAGTTCAGATGATTCTGAATTGGAAACAACATGGAAATCACAACACTCGTTAGAAGCATTCACTTCTAAGGATCAGTTCAAGTCTTATGAAGATCTTGAGCGTCGTCTCAATCTAGTTCTTGCAATAGGTCAAAGACCAGTAGCACCTACAGTAGATGATGAAGAGTATGAAGTTGTTGCACCACCAACACCAGTTGCTGCAGCACCAACACCTGTGAAAGAAGAAGCAATCGTTGAAGATGACGATGCACTCTCATACTTTGCACGTCTTGCAGAAGAGTAAATCCAAATTCGCAAACTGAATTCTATGATACCCAGAAAATTTTTCTGGGTATTTTTTTGTCAAAAAAGTCAAGTAGTTTCTTTTAAACTTCTATTAATATAACTGTCAGATTTTTTATATAAACTTTGTTTTCTAAAGTCATCTACAAACGCTGCAAAGTATGCTGGTTTTAGTAAAAATATATTTCTTTTCTTTTCATTTTCATTGTTGTAGTGACTAGCAACTGTAACAGGACCACAAATTTCACTACCATTTTTTAATACTATATTACCATCAATGTTTAGTTTGTGTTGTTTATCATAGAATGCTTTGTCTACTCTCATTCCAGCAGGATATTGAGCAATCTTTATTGTTTCATAGTGATGTATCTCTGTATATGGATCATCATATTCTTTCTCTAAAACTTTACCAAGATCATAGTTACTCATCGGCCAATCATATTGTGCATTGACTAGATTATTTGATAAAAGTATTACCCAATCATAAAAAGGACTTCCATATGCTTTCTCGGCAACCATTGCAGGAGTTTCCGTATCTATTATGGCATATTTTGAGAAGTAAACAGCAACAGAAAATATATCATCGTTAAGTTTATACCTACGAAAGAAATTTTTAGCAATGATCTTATCAGATACTGAGAAAGGATAACTGACTGGTTTCTGATCATATAATATGTCTGGTGTTAAAGAAAAATACATTTACTTTACCCTCTCCATGTTTACATCTATTTTTCCATAATAAACACTCATGTATCCATCTGGTTGTAGTGCAACAGCTTCTGGATGTTTTTCAAGTATCTCTTGTGCCATGACGCCACGATATCTTTGTGTGTTACCTATGTAGTTCCACTCGTAAATATTGATACCAGATGGTGAGTTTCCTACCTTAGTAATATTCTCTTTCAATCTAATATCACTTCTCATAGCACCATACTCTTGACCAGCTGGTGCATCTGATATGTCAATCATTTCAATATCCTCAGCAAATACAAGTTTTGTTTCCATGAAACTAATTTTTAATTCAGTTGCAACTGGTGCACCTCCTTGGAATACTGCATAGTTTCCATCTGGAGTATAGTTTACATTAACATCCGTGATAGCACACATCTTATACTTAGGAACATATGTATTACGACTACCTCCATGCATAAACTGAACATGACACACAGATGGCACTGCAATAAACGATGAGTTTAATGCTGGATCTTTATTTTGACTCGCTACATTTTCATTCTTATCAAAACCAAATACTTTTCTATCTCCTAGATCGTAGGATGGTAACATCGCTTTCTTAAATGTCTGACATATTCTTTGAATATTCTCACCTTCTTCTGCATCATAAGGTGACATCTTAAATGTCAAATCAAATGTTCTTAGATTCATTTTTTGAAATAACAATTCTACATTAGGGTTCTTTACTACACCAGAGATACCACCAAAAACATCACTTGCATTTATTTGATCACCAGTTATACCCTTCGCTAGATTTGTTATGATACCAGCAGCTGCGTTCACAGGTAAGTTTGCTGCTGTTTTTTTCGCTGTTTGTAGAGCACTTTTTAATTTATATCCTACTCCATCTCTACCAGCAGCTGCCAATAGTCCAGCAGTTATTGATCCAAATGCTTTACCCTCCCAATCTGCTTTGTATGCATCTTGAATATCATCTGGCATGTATAACATAATTTGTGCTAAACCATCTACCTGTTCAAATTCCTCAGAAAGAACACCTCCTCTATTATATGCATTAAGATCTTGGTTTACATATTCATTATTTTTTAGTACGACCTTAGTTCCATTCTTTTTTTTCACAGTGAGACCACTACTTGCTCCAGCTTTATCTTGAAACGGTGGTTTATACTTGTAGAAAGAAAATAAAACATAAGAAGAGTCACCACCACTAGCAATGTCTGCAGGGAAACGAATTGAATTATAAGCAACTGTTTGATCTATCTCTCCTGCTGGTGGTTTTCCATAACTATCTGAACCACGGAAAGCATCAAACTCTTTTTTTCTAATCTTTACCCAATCTACACCATTCCACTTCCAATAACCTGATCTCTTATTATTTCTAGATCCATCAGCATTAACTATTCCAGAACCAGGTTTAGTTCCGAAAGTCTCCTCTACTTGGTTTACAAACTTACCTTTAAATTTTGGTTTTTTTGGTGCTACACCCATTAGATTGCCATCTCCCTAGATTGCTTTGTCCCATATCCTTTTACTAATCTTTGTCCTCTGATTTTGTCATAGAAAGTGTCTTTGGTATCACTCCAAACCTCTTCCTTATCAACAGGAAATGAAACTTTCCCTGCATTTTTAACAAATTCTTCAGTCGGTAAAAGAACTGCGGTATCCCATTCAGTAATAGCAAGGTCAATCATTAGACCATCTACTTGAGACTGCAAGTATTTATGGAAGCAAACCTTAGGAATGTCAATCCTACCCTCCATTAACTTTCTTGTCGCCATAATTCTCCTCTTTGGCGTCATGTAATGTAAGTTTGCACCCCAAAATTCTCCTTTTTTAGTTGCCTGTATGACATATACTAAAGGAAACTTGTCATAATACTTCAAGTGTTTCATCTTTGCTTTGTATTCAAACATGTAAAGATGACCTTGCACAGGAAATCTACGGAGTTCATTTTCGTCCTGATCCTGTACAGCACCTACATCATCACTCTTTTCATTCAGTATATACTTACTAAAATTTTTATTATAACTACTCGCTTCTGACTTTACAGCAGAGCGATACCATGAAAATGTTTTCTTTTCCCCCTTTGTTTTTTCTGTTATTTTTTCAAACAGTGTTTTATATCCAGACGTGGAGGTGATTGCGTTACGCTGGATAGCAGCGAATCCTGTTGCCATTTGTTCATACTCCTAAATGATCCTCGGTTAGTATTAAGAAGTTCATCTGCCTGTCTTCACAATACTCACGAGCAGCAGACCATTTAGTTTGGTTCTTTGCGTACGTTAATGCAGCATTACGATAGGCAGCAGTTTTTTTATTTTTCTCATTCGGTGGTTGTGTTTGTTTTTTAGGTTTAACCTCTATTATATACTTAGTTATTTTCCCAGTCTTTTCACGGACTTTTATATAGAAATCAGGAAAATAGCGTCTCACTTTACCATCAGGTGCTCTGTATGGTATGATAACCTCTTCTGACCCCCACTCTAAAATTGAGGGGTTATTATCACAGAACACCATGAATTTCCGTTCCCAAAGTGACCTGTAGATAACTCTAGTTGGGTTGCCACGATACTTTTTGGGATTGATAGGTTTATAAATCCCAGAATATGCCATAAATATAATTGTACCAACATAGGTATTTAGCGTGTCAATAGATAGATTTTTAGGAATAATGAATGCCAACGGCGGAATGTCGATGAGCAATAATTTCGTGGTGAAAATTGGAGATTCAATGGATGACTTTAGAAATCCCTCTATGAGTCGTAATGTATTTGAGTTTTTATGCGACGAAGCACAGTTACCAAACACACAAGCAGCATCTGGAACATTGAAAGGTAGATATACTGGTGAGGGTGAAATAAATTACCCACATACCAGAGTATTCACTGAATTTCAGTTAGGATTTCAATGTGATGCTAATATGACACCACTAAAATTTTTATATGATTGGTACGGACAGATTTTTCAAGAAAGAGATTCTCAAGGTAATCCCTATGGCACACTTGAGTCATCAGGAGGAAATAGTTTAGAGGATTCATATGCTCAGGCAAATAGAGTAAAAAATAGAACCACTACTCTAAATTATCCATCAGATTATTGTAAAACAATATATGTATCTAAAACTGAGTTAGGACCTGCACTTAATTTTGGTCAGAGAACATCTGGAACATTTATCTTAGACAAAGCATGGCCGTATGCTATTGATGCAGTACCACTACAATTTGGAGCAGGACAAATAACAAAAGTGACTGCACAGTTCTATTACACAAAACATTACTACGTTGATAGTGACGTCAATAATATGTTCCGATTCCCATTCCTTAATCCTGGCGACTCTCCTATTGGATTGATGAATGGATACAACAGATTTGACTAGTCAAATTTGATTTTTCAATTCCATAAAAGCGGGAAAAAATTTCCCGCTATTTTTTGTCTGAAAAAGTCGCTAAATATAAATATGACCTTGGAGTAAATATTATGGCATTGCCAACCGTTGATTTTCCAACACATGAGTTGGAAATTCCGTCAAATAAGAAAAAGATAAAATTTCGTCCTTTTTTAGTAAAGGAAGAAAAAGTGTTACTTTTAGCACTTGAAAGTGATGATGAAAAAAATATTAGAAACGCAGTTCTTAATTTATTGAAAGGATGTATTTCATCAAGAGTGAAAATTGATAATCTTGCAAGTTTTGATTTAGAGTATATTTTCCTTAATATACGTGCTGTCTCTGTTGGAGAAGTCGTTGATATTAATGTTACATGTCAAGATGATGAAAAAACACAAGTTAAATATCAATTAAACCTTACTGATGTACAAGTTACTTTTCCAGAAGGACATAGTAACAAAGTTATGCTAACTGATAATTTAGGTGTTATAATGAAATATCCATCATTTGATAGATTTGTGGAAAACCAATTTGCACAAAAAGAAGTAAATGAGGATACAGTTATAGGAATTGTTGCTGAAAGTATAGATCAAATTTTTCAAGGAGAAGAGGTATTTGATGAATCTACCACTACTCCAAAGGAATTTGTTGAATTTGTAGAAAGTTTGACAACTCAACAACTAGAAAAACTACAAAAGTTCTTTGAGACATCTCCTAGACTAGAACATAAGTTTAAGGTTAAAAACCCAAATACTGACGTAGTGTCTGATTACACAATATCGGGATTACAGAGTTTTTTCGGATAGCCCTCTTTCATAATTCGTTGGAGGGGTATTACAAGACTAACTTTGCTTTGATGCAACATCATAAATATAGTTTGAGTGAAATTGAAAATATGATGCCATTTGAGAGACAAGTTTACGTATCTCTCTTACAACAGTATATGGAACAACTTAAACAAGAACAAAAACAACAACAATAATGGCAGCAGGAACAGTTGGTTATAGCGATACTAGGGGTAATAAAGATTACACTAGTATGATTGCAAGTCAAATTGGAAGACGTCTTAAAGAAGCTTCCAATATGGCGTCAAATGAACGTGCCTATGCATCAAAACAAGCAGAAGCGGGTGGAACATCATTAGAAGAAGCAGGAATAGGTAAAGGATATTTTTTNGGAAGAGCCCTTGGTTCAAGATTTGGCGGAGANAGAATTGCCAGAACTANGGGCAGAATGGGCATGGGTGGTGCTGGAACCAACCCTGCTACAAATTATAAAGAAAGATTTCGTGGTGGATTTGATTATAATGTAACTAATCAGTCTATAACTGATGTTGCACCTTTATCAAATGCACTTGTTACTGGACTTCGTGGTGTAGAAGAAGGATTGAGTGACGTTGCAGGAGCAATACAAAGACAGGGAACAGTATTAAATCAACTTTCTCAGTCACAAGCTGATATGGCGAAGGCAACCATGTTTAATGGTTACCTTTTTGCAATGTTTCAAAGTCAGCAGAAACGATCTCAAGGGAGAGCGAGTTTACGTAGAGAAGAAAGATCAATAGAACGTGGTGCATCTAGTCGTAGAATAGGAGGAGCATCATTTGGTGGAGCTGGTGGTGGTCGTGGAATGATCAACGTGACAGGAGGTAAAGCTGGTGGTGGTGCTGGACTTCTTGGTGGTTTGACTGCTTTTGATGCTGCTAATTTTGGAATAGGTCAGAGTATACGATCAGCATCAAAAAAAGCAACAACTTCTGGTAGAGCAATAAAGGCAGGACAAACTGGTATTAGAGCTGGTCTCTCAAATCCTCTAAAAGGTGCAAAANCACTTGGTGCAAGTATTGGCAAAAATTTAAACAAANTAACTNAAAATGNTGCAAAAATGTTTAAGATCCGACCAAATGCGGTAAGATCAGCANTTAAAACAGTAAACAAAGGAAAAGCAGCAGCTGCTGCTGATGCTGNTAGTGGTGGTTTTAGAGGAGNATATAAAGGCACTAAACCTCAAACTATGGATCCTTTTGATGCTCTCNTAGGAGATAANGAATTCCTTNCTGGANTTGNTGATGGTCCTNANNCTNNNAAGNTNNGAAAAGAGNTGNANGAAATAGCAATGCAGTCTGCAGANCTTAGAGAATTAGATCAGATAAGGNAATTTNCTGAATTTGGNNNTGANGAGGCAGCTGATGGTGTGACTATGACTGTCAGATCTACTCCTGTAGGAGAGTCTGCAGCATTAGCAAAAAATATTTCACCAGAAGATGCTGCAAGACTAGCTCCTTATAGAATAGCATCTGCACAAGATGCGGGTGTAAAAGCAGTAGATATAGCATCAGATCAACTTGTTAAAAAAGGAATGAAACAAGGACTTAAGAGGGGTGGAGCAGTAACTAGAATGCTAGTTAAGAAGTTTGGTGCTGCTGGAGTTAGATCTGGTCTTAAAAAAATTCCAATTATTGCTGGTCTTGCTGGTGTTGCTTTTGGTATTCAACGTGCATTAGAAGGAGACTTCTTAGGAGCTGGTCTTGAAGTTACTTCTGGTATTCTTGGTGCTACTGGTGTTGGTGGTGGATTAGGTTTAGGTATTGATGGATTCTTACTTGCCAGAGATTTAGGAATGACCCCTATGGCGGAGGGTGGTATTGTTAAAGGAAGAAGAGGACTTGGATTACCAATGATGCTTGGTAATCGTTTGCCATCAGTAGTTGGAGAAGGTGGATCTGATGAAGCAGTTTTACCATTAAACAAGAAAACTTTCCTTAATTTTGGTCTTGGTTTTATGGATGCGATAAAGGATAAAAAGAGTGATTATGCCAAAATAACAGGAATGGGTGTTTTCTCTGGTATAGGAGATGCAGCAAGTGGTGGTTTATTTGAAAATATTGGAGGTGGAATATCAAACATAATTGATGGTGTAAAAGATATGTTTGGTAATTTTAAAGACAATTTTAAGGAAACATTTAATAATCTCAAAGAATCACTTGGAAATACATTTAATAATCTAAAACAGCAGTTTGGAGAAAAATTTAGTAATTTCAAAGACTCACTTGTGAGTAAATACAACAATTTTAAAGATTCAGTTGGAAATAAAATTAATAATGTTAAACAGTGGTGGAATAAAGATTCGTCAGACGGAAGTATGATTGATAATGCAAGATTTGGTGTTAAAAAATTCATAAACAGAGCATTTGGCAAAGATGATGCTAAGAATATGAAGGAATACAATCCTACAGAAGGTGTGACATATGGTTCATTACCTTCTGACTATAAAGAACAAGAAGCAAAATATTTCCAAACTGGAATGTATACTCCTAATGTAGAAAATAGTGGTATAAATGTTGTACCTGGTAATATGACTGGACATACAGTTATTACTAACAACTACTATGGCGGTGGATCAGGTGGTGGTGAAACAGAAACAGGTGAAGGTAACCCTTCTATGTCTGATCTAGGATTTGAAGGATTAGTAACAAATTACGCTCTGGCGACTAAGTAATTATGGCAGAACAGGATTTTCAAAATTCCACTGAATATAAGTTAAAGAAATTTACTATATCAAGAGGTGATGGTAGTAAAGAAACATCTTTACTTAATAGTGATATGATTGGTGCATTTTCATTTCATGAAAGTATTACTAATCCGTTTCTTGGAGCATCAGTTCTTATAAGTGATTCAAACGGTTTTATTAACACATTTCCTATTCAAGGTGGAGAAATTGTAAACATAGAGGTTTCAACAAGTTTTGATAAACAGGTAGGTGGAGGTCAACCGACAAGATATAAACTTAAAGTTTTTAAGATTGCAAGTAGAATTATAAAAAATAAACAACAAACATATACTTTGGTAATGGTGTCTGAGGAAGCTTTTACAAATGAAATTGTTAGACTTGAAAAACAATTATCAGGCAAACCAGATGAAATAGTGACAAAGTTACTTAGAGAAAGTTTAAAAACCAGTAAAGAAATTTTTGTAGAACCATGTAAATTTGCTGTAAAAATGTTGCCAGCAAAAAGAAGACCATTTGATGTTATAGCAGATATGACTAAGAGAAGTATATCTGGTAATGCAACATTTACAACTAAAAAAACAAAAACAAAAAAAGTAAAAAATGAAAGAGGAAGTGCATTTGATAGTCAAAAGACATCTGGAAAAGATAACGAAATAAAAGGAACTGCTGGATATTTCTTCTGGGAGTCACTTAGAGGATTTAATTTTTATTCAGTTGATGCATTATGCTCTCTTCCCAAACTTGATAGACAGGGTAATTATAAAGAAGGTACAGAAGAATTTCCTGCAAAAGATTTAAGATCCAAACCATGGGGTCCTTACAAAGAAGTTATTGCTAACAAAGATGATGGTGAAGATCAAAGAGGTGTAGTGAGTAATTTTAAGTTTGCTTCTGAAGTTGATGTACTACATTCACTGAGAAAAGGAAAATATTCATCTGTACTTGTATTTTTCAATATGAGCACAGGACAGTATGAGGAATATACTTACAAAATTCAAGCAAGTTATGATGCTATGTCACATCTAGGAGGTCAAGACTCGATATCTTTAATACCTACTAATCAAGAGGAATTATCTGAAACTCCATCAAGAGTTATGAGTGCAGTATTAGATCATGAAGCATGGTACAATGACCCAGACATTGCTGACCCAGATTCTGCAGCAACTGATAATCCATCAGAATATGCTGATTGGATAAAATATTATGCTTCACAAACTACTGCCAGATTTGACTTACTTCAAAATCAAACAGCTAAATTTACAATACCTGGTAATCCTCATGTATCTGCAGGAGATAAGGTAAACATTCTTATTCCAAATAAATTAGCAGATGAATTGAAAAAAGAAAAACCATTTGATGAAGAAACCAGTGGAGTTTACATGGTTAGAGAAGTATCACATTTGTATGATAAGATGACAGGAGGTAACGGAAACATGACAACTGTGCTACAATTGTTTAGAGATTCTTATGGAATGAGTGACTTGCAGTCAACTCGTGGGGAATAAATAATAATGTACATACTGTACGGAGGAAAACACAATGAAAACAATTGAAGACCATATTCAGCACGACAAAGAAATTCTTGCTGATCCTAAAACATCAGAACCCATGCGACATCACATTGAAGATGAGTTGCATGACTTAGAAGAGTATGTAGAACATCATAAGGCAGAGATTGAAAGTGGAGATCATCATGACCCTAATGTATTAGAGGTATTCTGTGATGTACACCCTGATGAACCTGAGTGTCTAATATATGACGATTAACTATGGATGAAGCGTTAGCACGTATCGCACCAAGCATGCGAATCGGAATGGATGGGTTTGCTTGGTGGGTAGGACAAATAGAGGCATCTTCTGCTCTCGAAAAAAATAATAAAGGTGGTTACAGATATAAAGTAGCGATTGTGGGTGAACACCCTAAATCAAGAGAAATCGTTCCCACTAAAGATTTGCCATGGGCTAACGTAATGATGCCTGTCAATCAACCATTTTCACCTGGCAATATAACTGGTGCTGCTGCTCAGTTAACGCCAGGTTGTTGGGTGGTTGGTTTTTATTTGGATACTGATAGACAAAAACCTATAATCATGGGTTCTATCGGACAAACACCAGGTTCTACAGTCGAGAAGAATACAATACAGCAAGACGATCCTGATTCAAGATTTGCAACTGGTGATCGTACTGCCCCATTTGAAATAGACCCTAAAACAGACGGTGATCCAAGTAAAAGTGATAAATCTAAACAAAATGGAGGTCCTAGTGATGGAACTCTCCTTGAAAAGAAAGACGGAACAAAGGAGGAACGAGTAGACTCTGGTATTATGAAGGAGAACATCAAAGATGAGAATTGGTGTCAAGATGTTGGGCAGAAATGTGAAGATGATGATCTAAAAGGACAAATGAAGGGAATTATGGGAAATTTCCTTGCAGATATTCAAGCTAGTGATGGTAACATTGGTAACTACTATGTTAGTAAGTATACAGGAGGACTTTATAGTGCACCAGGAGTAGCAAGAGGTTATGTAAATAAAGCAATTTATGTTACACGTGAATTTCTTGCAAGATTAAAAGGATATGTTATTTCATTACTACAAAAAGGAGTCAACAAATTAGTTAAAGCAATATTACGTCCTGATGAGAAAGGAAATGCTCTTACTCCAGTTACAGAATGGTTTAATGGACTCCTAAAAAATCTTGGATGTAAGATGGAAGATCTTGGTGAGCAATTAGCAGAATGGTTGACAAATCTTCTAATGAACTATATCAATCAGATTTATCGTGCTGCTGCATGTCAACTTGATGAGTTAGTAAACGGAATTATCTCTAAAATCTATCAGTTAATGAATCAACTGTTACAAGATATTTTAGGTCCTCTACAAGATATTCTAGGTGCTATCGCTGCTCCACTTAACATGATCGGTAATGCAATCAACTATATTTTGAAACTTTTAGGAATTTCATGTACTGGTGTTGATACAACATGTGATGGAGATAAGAAAGTATGCACAGACGGAGCAAAAGAAGGAGATGATGATGGAGATTTCTTAGATGGATTACTAGAAAGTATTGATAATCTATTTGGTGACACTCCTGCTGATTATACACAATATGTTTGTGATGAAGCATATACTGGTAAACCACTAGAAATTACAACAGTTGGATTTGCTGGTGGAGTTCCAAAGATTGGTACAGATACAAGTGCACCAAAAATTATATACGATATTAATGATATTGAAGTTAAAGAAGGTGATTTAGCAGTATTTACAGTAACTAGATCTGGATCTACTGAAGTAGCATCATCTGTAAAAATTAAAACACTTGGAAATCAAGGAAGTGCAACTGCTGGAAAAGACTATCTTGAGGTAGAAGATATATTAGGATTTACACCAGGTGAAAGTGAAAAAATAATTGAAGTTCAAACATTAATTGATAATGAAACTGATGATAATGAAAGTTTCTTTGTCAAGATGACAAATAACTCTCCTGATCGTGGTGGTAAGTATGATATTAAATTTAAGAAAAATATTGGTAAATGTACAATATCTGAACGTGATTTGAAAGAATCATATGATCCCTACACTCCTACTGACATAGATCCATTTGAACCTATAGAAATACCTGATCCAGATGGCACTCCAACTGGAGAAACTGCTCCAGATGATGGAACTCCAACATATCAAGTTGTTGCGAACAGAACCACATGCCCAGAAGATGAGTTTATTATATACACCATTACAACAACAAATATTCCAAATGGAAATATATTATACTATACTTTATCTGGTGAAGGCATTACAAATTCAGACATTGTTGGACAGAAATTGACTGGAGAATTTGTAATTCAAGATAATGAAGCGTTAGTTACTGTTGGTATTAGAGAGGATTCTACTATAGAAGATGAAGAAACATTGACATTTACTATAAATGGAACTGGTGCATTTGTAGATGTTCTTATTACTGCACCTGACGATCAAAGTATAGGTGATAGTGACATAGGAGTTGGAGATGATACATCAACTGTATTCCAGAAATTTAGGCAACCTATTGTAAACTCAAATAACGTTATAACAGATGGTTCTGGAGGAATCATAGAAATTCCTGTAGATAATACTGGTGATGCATACGCAGAACCCCCAGTTGTTTTTGTTTCTGGTGAAGGTGTTGGTGCTACTGCATCAGCATTATTAGATGATAATGGATTTGTGACAGAAATTAGAATTCAATCATCTGGTTTTGGTTATAAAAAGAATCTTGCTGTAGATAAAAATGTCAGATGTATTATTGATGCATTTACTATTCTTAGTCCTGGCATAGGTTATCAGAGTGCTCCACAGATGTATATTAATGGAGAACTAGGAGTTGCCGAAGCAGTTGTTGAAAATGGATTTGTAATAGGGGCACGTGTATTGAACAGAACATTAAATTTTGAAAAGTTTCCTAGAATAGAACTTGTTGGTGGAGGAGGATATGGTGCTAGATTACTTCCATCATTAGTATGTTTAGATACAGCAGCACTTACTACAGTTGGTGCTACTAAGATTGGTACTGGTCGCTACGTTGATTGCCCATGACAATACAATTTCCCGCATCCACATATCCAGATAGTATCTTCACCCAGACTACTCCTGACCAAACACAGTCTCTTGATGATAGTCCTACTTTTAATGTTTTATTGAAGGGATATAAAACTAGATCCATGATGTATGAAAGGTTATTGCCTGATAATACAGGTGGTGCGTTAAGAATACAAGGACCTAGAGGTGGTAATACTGCATTTATCATGGATAATAATGGTAGTATTAAAATAAAGACAGGACCTAAAAATACAAATATTGCTGGTAGTGGAATTCTTGGCATTAAAACTCAAGGACAACAACAATTACATGAAGGTAGATCAAATTTACAGTACAATGTTGGTGGTAGTGAAAATGAAGGTCAAGCACTAAACATTTTAGCGTATGGTGATGTTGTAGAAGAAGTTAAAGGTGCTACACGTTATTTAAAAGCGACTAAAATTTACTTACAGGCAACAGATGAGTTCATTATAAAAGGACAAAATATAAAAATTCAAGCGGGTGCAGAACTTTTAATGTCTGCTACAAGTTTTAAAACTGCACAGATTAATAAGAAAGAAATTACAGTGGGACAGGACATGAAATTTGGTGCAGGAGAATCTTCTGACATTAAATTTGATCCAAGGTCATCCACAAACATAGTTTCAGCGGGTTGTATCAACCATAAAGTTGCTGGTGATTATGCTTTAAGAGCGATAGGAAACATACACATAGGGGCATTAGGTGGTGCTGGTTTGCTAATAAAAGATAGAACAGTAGGAATGAAACTTACTACTCAAACCAAATTTAGTGCAGGAGGAATTACTGAAACAAAATTAGTTGGAACTGCAAAAACTTTAGTATCAGGAAAAGCAGGAGTAGAAATAGATACAGAAGCAGAATTTAAAGCAAAAGGAAAAGCTGGTGCTACCATGGAGTCTACAGGAAAAGCATTGGTAAAATCAGAAACAGGTGAGGCTAAATTACAAGGTAATCAAGCTACTGTATCAGCAACTACTAATGTAACTATATCNGGTCAGGCAATATACTTAAATTAGTTTTTCTTATATGTCTCATAAGATTTACTGTGTTAAGGTTCGGTAAAAAACTTGACAAATTTAGATTAAGTAGTATAATATACCATATGAATAACCGAATGACTCAATTACTCTCGCTAGGTTGTTTATTATTCTATAGAAATAAATTAAATGTTTAAAACAATTATCGCAGTAGCAGCAGTCTCTGCATTCTCAGCACCTGTATTAGCAGGTCCTTACGTCGGTGTTGACACAAAATCAAAGTGGACAGGTTCTGACTACTCTTCAACCGAATTTGAAGCAAGCATCGGTTACGAAGGTAAAGTTGGTACTACTAAGTACTTTGTAGAAGGTGGTCCTGTTACAACAGTAGCAGATGGTGGAGAAGCAGAAACAGAATACTTCCTTGCTTCTGGTATAGGTTTCCCTCTTACAGATTCAGTTGGTGCTAAAGCATCCATCAAGTATGAATCAAATGAAGGTGGNGACAACAAGTACGAAGTTAAAACTGGACTAAAGTACAAGTTCTAACTTTATAATAAACGCAAACGTTCTTAGACCTCTACATAGTAGGGGTCTTTTTTATGTCAGGAAATAAAAATTAAGAACAGTTTAAATGTAGTTTATGATACAGATATTCTTTATAATATAATAAGGTTTATCTAGAAAAACTATGAAAGCATTAGCAGTTGCCCTGCTCGGTCTATTCGCACTGACCCCTGTAGCAGAAGCAAAAACAAGATTGAGTGGTGCAGGAGCATCATTTCCATCTAAGATCTATACTCGTTGGTTCTCAGACGTAGCAAAATCTGGTGGAGCAAGAGTAAACTATCAGGCAGTTGGTTCTGGTTCTGGAAGAAAAGCATTCATCGACCAGACAGTAAACTTTGGTGCATCTGATGATCCTATGAAACAAAAGGACATAGACAAAGTAACAAGAGGTTTAGTTCAGATACCTATGACAGGTGGAACTATTGCATTTGGTTATAACAATCCTGGTTGTGATCTAAAACTTACACAACAACAGGCAGTTGAAGTTGCAATGGGTATGATTGATAACTGGAAGGAACTTGGTTGTGATGACCAGAAGTTAACTTGGGCACATCGTTCAGATGGTTCTGGAACAACAAAGGCATTCACAAATAGTATGCAAGCATTCTCTCCTACATGGACTTTAGGCACAGGTAAATCTGTAGCGTGGCCAAAAGGAGTTGGTGGTAAAGGTAATGCAGGAGTAGCAGGAGTAATTAAAAATACACCTGGTGCTATCGGTTATGTGAACCAATCTTATATTGATGACGTTGTAAGACCCGCAGCATTACAAAACTTGAATGGTGACTTTGTAAAACCATCTGTTGAAGCAGGAGCTAAAGCACTTAATGGTATTGAACTTGATGAGAATCTTGCAGGAACCAATCCAAATCCAACAGCAGAAGGAGCATATCCTATTGCAACTTTGACTTGGATACTTGCATATGAAACTGGTAATGGTAGAAACACTGAAGCAATCAAGACATCTCTATCAACTCTATTGAGTGATGAGTATCAGGATAAAGCACCTACACTAGGATTCGTTCCTTTAAAGGGTGAGATTCTTGAAAAGTCTCGTGCTGCTGTAGAGAGAATAGGTAAGTAAATCAAGATAGAACAAATGGATAATGTATAAGTAATCTAAATAAATTTAATAATAATTACTTATATGTTATCCACTACTTATCGCCTTCGTTTAGAGGGAATATGCAAAGATATTGCATCAGGAACAGAAGTCAGTATGACTGATATGATTTGGGCACAAAAACTTGCAAAAGCAAATACAAGTGCAAGAGGAATGTTAAGTAAGGCGAGAAGATTAGCAACAGATGAGGATGGATCTTGTTTAAAATTTCTAGACATAGGAGATCCAAGAAAAGACAAAAAAGGATTTAGTGGTGCAGATGACATAGCAGAGTGGTTTAGAAACGATAAATCTGACGATTGGAGACAACGTGATTGAAATATTTTACATTATATTATTTCTAATACCAATTCTGTTTATAGCAATTAAGTTTGAGAAACAAATTAAATGGTTGTTGACACCTTTAATTTGGGTTAAGAATCTTCTTGATGCTGACTGGTGGGCAGATCTTATTGGTGAAAAGTCAGGAGCATATGATCGTGCAAGAAAACCAAATAAATTTAAAGAATGGAAGTCAAAGCAACCATTGTGGAAACAAGCATTTATAGAAATTTTATTATTAACATTGATAGTATTAGCATTTGAACCATTACTAAACTTGTTAGGTATGTCAATGTTACCTTGGAGATGGGATTGGAGTGGTTAAAGGATACGATTTATTTGGAGACCATGGGAGAAACTTACCCACTCCTCATGGTAGTGGATCTAGACCCATGTATGGTGACATGGGTAAATCATGTAGACCAGATCCAAATCGCAAGAGAGAATATCCTCACTTATATGCTGTGTTTTGTCTTGACTCACATAACACCAGTTATTTTTATGTAAGAGAGGATGGTTCATACTATTGGTTACATTGTCGTAAAGGAAAGGATGACATCGAGGTAGATGCTGATATAATACAAATGGATATATTTGGGAAACCTGATCTATCTAAAGATTTTATTATGAAAGAGATACTCTCGGTATAAATACCTATATGAAACAACTAAACACATTCGTCTTAGATACTACAATCTATATCTTAGACTTCCTCTACAGAGGTAGAGATTTTCAGAGGTTCTGGGTTCTTGAAGTGATCGCCAGAGCACCTTACTTTGCTTTTATCAGTGTGTTACATTTTCGTGAAAGTCTTGGACTTCGAGGTGAAGAACATGTATACTTAATGAAAGAACATTTTTACCAAGCACTCAATGAAACAGAACATTTGGAGGAAATGGAACTTAGGGAAGGCAATAAGCATTGGATCGACAGGTTTTTTGCCAAGCATCTTGTTCTACTTTATTATTGGATCATGGTTGTTTACTATCTCGTTGATCCTATGGACGCTTACGACATAAACATGAAGATTGAGCAGCACGCATATGAAACTTATGTTAAGTATGGTGCATATCACCCAGAAGATGCTAAAATACAAGAAATAGCGTCAGACGAACTAGAACACGCAAGAGAACTACAACATGCAATGACAATGATATGAGTGACATACATTTTAAGAGACACCGTGTGTTTCGTGAAACAGATGATGTAATATTTTATGATATATCTGTAGAAGAATCAAATGCCAGTGATCTTGTGGTACACACAGGTCCTGCTACATCACCTCCACCTGATTGCGTAGGAGGTAAACAATTTTATATTCATAGTTTTCAAGATGACTGTAATAGAGTCATACAAGGAGAGAGAACTTTTGAATTAGTTAATAGAGATTGGAAATATCCTTATCATATAATACATCTTAATGTACACAGTGGTGCATTGATAATACCTCGTGGCACATTTCATAGATCTACATCAGGAGAGAATGGTTCTATTGTAATCAACCAAGCAAAAAGATATGATGGGTTTGATCCCAGTGCTGAATTCTATCCTGTTTCAACCGCAGAGAACATGGAATTGTATAACATTCTAAAAAATGAGAAACCTGTTATACATACTTTAGGTGAGTAAATGAAGACAAATGAATAAATTAAAATGGATTTCTGTTGGTATTGTTGGCAGTCTTTTTGCTGTCTCACATATAGGAATGATAGGATATATTGCTACAAGAGAAAAAGAAGCACCACTGCCATCAGTGGATTTACCTGTAGGTCCTTACACATCATATAAAGTGAGTGTATCAGAAGAGGGATATGCTATATCATACAAAGCAAACGATCCCAAGACAGCATACATCACTAAAGATATTAAAGAGAAAGGTGGTTTCTTAGGATTAGCAAACAACACAACTAAAGTTGCTGAAGAATACTTTATGGATGGACAAACAAATCAAGGTGGTGCAGTATCTAATACCAGATCATGGTTAGATCAGAAACCAGGCTTGACTCATGAACAAGCAGCAGAGATAAGTGCTGAAAGAATTGCATGTATCAAAGCAATAGGATCAGGAGAAGGTACAGGTAGAGTAGTTGGTACTAGCATCGGTGCAGCAGCAGCACCTAGTCTTAGCACTATACCATTCGTAGGATGGGTAGCAGCAGGATGGGTAGCAATGTTTGGTGGTAACCAAGGTGCAGAGATAGGTGGTAATATGGCAGAGGATATGTCTAAAGATTGCTAAAAATACATATAATATAGGACTTACAATTAACCATGCAACAGTCAGTCGTTTATTCTAACGGAAACCAAGAATGCGAACGTGCGGTTTCACTTCTAAGAAGTTTAGGTCATGATTTTCATGAGTATATGGTAGGGGAAGATTTTACCCAGACCGAATTTGAAATGGAGTTTGGTGGAGATGCCAAATATCCGCAAGTTACGATTGGTAAATCACACGTAGGAGATTTAAAAGAAACTTTACAAGAGATGTTTCTTAAGACTTGACAAAAGCATGGTCATCACCTAAAATAAGGTCATGACTACTCCAAACTGGCAACATCACTCAAAGAAAGAACAGAAGAGGACATTAAAACCTCAAGCACTTCGTCGTGCAAGGAGACGTCTTAAGATGTTTAAACTCAAAATGAAGTTTGTTTCTGTTAAATAGAGACAACATGATGCTAGTGACATGAAATACCAAATTGGCAAAAGACATGTATTCGTAGACAGTGAACCTGTTAGAATGTATTTTATTAATGATATACCCTTTGCGTTTGATGGTCTAGAACATCATCAGAAGCAAGATAAGTGGATTCTTACAGAATGTGCTATCAATCCAGAGTATACATTAGAAGATATTTTGAGATGGGGTGACTACCTAATGGAAGAAGAGTGCCATCCAGTTTTATTTGAATTAGATCTTCTTAATCGAGAAATTTTACCCGAATGAATGAATTTACTGAATTGCTAGTGGGAACNTTTGCTAATAAAANACAAGCACAATCCCANCCTACTCGTTATGCACATATACGTGTTTCTCATCGTTTAATTNGTGGGAANCGCATNTATGGNGAGCAAGCATATAANTATCTTTTGAACAGACCCTACAGACAGTTCGTAATTGATGTTGTGCAACAAGAAGAAGAATATCATTTAAAAAATTACGAGATCATAAATCCTCTACAATTTGCAGAGTGTAAGAATATAGATAAAATTACTGATGATATGTTGAAATATCGTGAAGGATGTGATGTCATCATGAGGAAGACAGGTCCTAAAATATTTTTTGGTGGAACATCTACATGTGAGTGTTGGGTAACATGGAATGGTATAAAAACATATGTTCAGAATGAGGTCATGCTCAGTGAGACAGAGTATCAGGTAACAGATAAAGGATTACATGCAGAGAATCATTCAAAGGTGTGGGGTTCTGACTATGGTGCGTTCAAGTTTGTGAGACAGTAACATGCCTATTAAAGATAAAGAGGAAAATAGAAAATATCAACGGGAGTGGGCAAGAAAAAATTCCAAGACAAAAAAAGCAAATCAAGTCAGTGCTAAAAGAAGGAAGCAGATGGTTGATGATGCTAAATCTCACCCGTGTGTCATTTGCAATAAAGATTATCCCGTAGAAGTTATGGATCTATATCATATAGATCAGTCAGAGAAAGCTTCAAGCATATCTAAGTTGATGTGTATATCAAGTTATAGTGCATTAAAAGAGGAGATAGATAAGTGTGCTCCTCTATGTGCAAATTGTCATAGATTACTCGATAATGGGTACGTACAACTACCAGAATTAATCGTAATTACATAAGGTTCAAATCTAACCTATCTCATATCTTAGAACCCTCAGCAAAACTGGGGGTTTTTCGTGTATAAATAAATCACGAGGAAAGTTTTAACTACAGGATCAGAGAGTAATCATGCCATTATCACGTTTGGATAACCTTATCAGCAGTAAGACTGGTAAGTATCTTTATGTTTCGCCTGATGATTTTAATGCAACCGATGCATTATCTAACAGAGGTAATTCACCAGTTGTACCATTTAAGAGCATACAGAGAGCATTTTTAGAAATCGCTAGGTATTCATATCTACCAGGATTTGGAAATGATAGGTTCGACCAGTTCACTATAATGCTGATGCCTGGCATCCATTATATTGATAATAGACCTGGTTTAGTAGACACAAGTGGTGTTGATGTATTTGGATTTGATCAAGCAAACAATGCTTGGACAGATGACAGTATTACAGACCTCTCTAACCCTGATAACATATACTATAAATTTAATAACACTGAAGGTGGTGCCATTATTCCTCGTGGTTCATCACTTGTTGGTTATGACTTAAGAAGAACTGTTGTAAGACCTCTATTCGTTCCTGATCCTGCTGTAACAGAAAGAGAGATTCCTCGTTCCGCTATGTTCAATGTAACTGGTGGTTGTTATTTCTGGCAGTTTACTCTTAAAGATGGTCAAACAACATCTGAATCTCCTCTATATGATGCTGCAGCTGGAACTGGTAAAGTTTATTACGATCCATCTGATTTTACTAGGTTAGCAGCACCAAACTATTCTCACCACAAACTAACAGTATTTGAATATGCAGATACAGATGAGTTAAATCTATTCTACAGAAAGATTGCTAAGGCATTCTCTGCATATCAACCAACTATTGATGATCCTGGCGAATTTGATACAAGAGTACAAGAGAACAGAATCGTAGGTCCTCTATCGGACAGTAGAATTATTGAGAGTTTAACTCTTACTGATGCTACAACTGATCCTAGTATTCCTGCATCAACTACAGAAGTAACAGTAACAACTAAAGTTGACCATGGATATTTCCAAGGACAGTTCGTTGCTATTGCAAACACAGAAATTGATGACGTATTAGAAGGTATCTTCGAGATCAAAGAGATTGATCAGAACGATGCTCGTAAATTCAAATATCTAGTTCCATTCGTAACAAGTGGAATTGGTAGTAATATTGTGTCTGGACAGACTGTAAGTGTTGACACAACACCAGCACTTGGACAGAACGCACAAACATTAGCAGAAGTTGACTCAGTTGAATCTGCATCACCATATGTGTTCAACGTATCAATCAGATCTACATGGGGTATTTGTGGTATCTGGGCAAATGGTTTGAAAGCCACGGGTTTCAAATCAATGGTTATCGCTCAGTATACTGGTGTTTCTCTACAGAAAGACGANAGAGCATTCATTAGATATGATGAGTACACGAACACATGGAATCAAGCATCACTCGTAGATGCATTTGCTACAGTTCCATATCACACCAAGGGTGATGCATACTATAAAGATGAGTGGAGAAACTTCCACGTTAGAGCATCTGAAGATTCATTCATCCAGTGTGTTAGTATCTTTGCTGTTGGTTTTGCTGATCACTTCTTGATGGAGTCAGGTGGTGACATGTCAATCACCAACTCTAACTCTAACTTTGGTAACACATCCTTACATGCTATTGGTTTCAAAGGATTTGCGTTCAACCAAGATAAGGGTGGATTTATTACAGATATTATTCCTCCTCAAACAGTTGTTGACAATACTGCCAGCACTAAAAAGATTTCTTACTATACTATTGACATACAAGGAACATTATCAACTGCACAGAACTACACTAAGTTGTTCTTAGGTAATGAAGATATTGTAGATCCATTAGTAAGACCAGCAGCAACAATTGATGGTTACAGACTTGGTGCTAAATCAGATGATAAATTATATGTTAAGTTAGATCCAGCACCTGGCACAGATGAGTTCTTCAATGCATCACTAGAACCTACTGGTTTTGTTAAGTACATTGCAAAAGGATCTATTCTTAATCCTAGTGGTGGTGTAGTTAATAGTGTATATGCTGATGCTGCTAACTTGATTGAAAGCAACAGACGCATGATCCAAGAAGAAGTATTTGGATATATTCTAGAGAAATATCCTAGACTTCAAAATATTCCTTATGTTAATCCTGGTTTAGATCCTGCTGGTAACAGATACTTTGATGCCCGTAACTTGATCGCAGCAAACAGACAGTATATTGTTGACACAGCATTTGATGACATGATCAGAACTTATGGATCTACAGTGATCCAAGGTATTGGTGATGGTAAGTGTAAGAGAGATATCGGTCTAGTAGTTGATGCTGTTGCAGAAGATTTAAGAGATGGTGGTAACTCTAATATTATTGCAGCAACAAGAGAATACTTTGATGGTGATGGCAACCCACTAACTAATGGTCTAGTTGGTGAAGAAGACTATGCAACATATGCATTCCGTAGAGCAAGAGACCTATGTAAACTTGCTATTGCTAACTTACTACCAAATAAAGCAGACTTATATGATCCTGATCCTAACAGTAACCTAGCACCATATGGTATTAACATAGGTAAGACAGGTTCACAGGCAGAACTAGATGGTGACACAACAAATGGTGTTACTATTGACCTAGCACTTAAATCAGATCCAGCATCCCGTTACAAAGATGCCCGTAACAGAATTGTTGCTAACAAAGACTTTATCCTTGACGCAGCAGTCGCAGAGATATCTGTATATCATCCTGACTTCTATCATCCTACTGATACACAGACAAACTCACAGTCAAGACTTGCTGATGCATTCCGTCTAATCAGAAGAAACTCATCTGAGATTAGAGACAAGGCACTTGCTCAGATTGCTGTTGATCATCCTAACTTCTATATTGATGGAGATCAGCAGACTGATGAAGGATCAAGATACGCATCTGCATATCGTTTGATTTCTAAGAACAGAGATCAGATTGTTGATACTGCACTAGCAGAGACAACTGTACAACATCCAGACTATTTCTTTGTCGGTGACCAACAGACTGATGCACGTTCAAGATATGCTGATGGTTATCGTTTAATTGTACAGAACAGAGTAGAGATTGTAAACTCAGCATGGAATGATACATTTGCACAGTATCCAAACCACGGACAATACGAAGCAAAATGTAAGCGTGACCTAGACATCTTTGTAGAAGCAATAGGTTTAGACTTATTTGTTGGTGGTAACAAGTATTCACGTAAGTTTATCTCAGAATATTTCAATGCTGCTGGCACTGCATGGATCGTTGGTGGTCTACAGGGTGAGGAAGCAGAAAGTGTATTTGCATATAACAAAGCAAGAGACTACATGAAACTNGCTGTAGCTAACCAGTTGAGTGTACAAGATCTTAGTGTTACACCAGGTCCTGCACAGTATGGTGGNGGTGGTGGAGACATTGCTAATAATAATTCTAATGCATGTGATGATGTACAGTCTGCTATCGTAACTTTGACTGATATTGTAACTTCACCAATTACTGCTGGTAATCTATCTGGTCTTCCTGCAGAGACATCATACATCTCAGGACCTGGCGAAGAGAAATGTCGTAGAGATATTGGTATNTTTGTTGACTCAGTTGCACTTGANTTATTCTGCTTGGGTAATGTTTACTCACATAGATTTGCAGCAGAGTTCTTTGTTAANGAGACAACACCNGAGTTCTCATTCAACTCAGCAGTGTACAACACGAACTTNAACAAAGCTCGTGANATGATCAAGAAGGCAATCACTAACCAGTTGTACTTCAAAGACAATGGTACACAGGGAGCGATTGATAGAACTGCAGACAATGCACCTGGATCAGCATATGGTCAGGTATCTAAAGACTTCACACCACATGGTGCTGCATATACTGCATCAACTGGTGAGTTAGTTCTTGACATTGCTAATCATGGATTAAGCACAGGTGATCGTGTTAAGATCGCTGACAATGCATTGACATTTACTTGTGGAATGGATGGTAACTATAGTAACCACACATATCCTCGTTCAACAGATCCAGCATCTGGACAATACCTTGAGATTACTTCATCTTCAACAGATAGTATCACAGTTAACGTAGGTGCATCTCCTGCTGTTACTTTCACTCCTACTGCTGGAACTTATGATGCTGCTACTGGTTTGTTAGTTCTAACCATAGGTGCTCATACTTTAACAACTGGAACAAACATTAAGATTGCTGATAATTCATTGAACTTCAAGTGTTCAATGGATGACTATGGTACAGTACACTCATATCCAAGAGTTACTGATCCTGTATCTGGTGAAGCAATAGAAATTACTGCAGTCACAGCAGATAGTATCACAGTCAACGTTGGTCAGTCACCTCTCGTACAGTTCACTCCAAGTAATGCTTCCTTTACACCTACAACAGGTATAATGGAATTGACTATTGGTGATCACAATCTACGTGGTGCTGATAGATATACTCCTAGCACTGCAGCATATAATCCTACTACAGGTATTATGACAATCACCATTGCTAACCACGGTTTTGCAAATGGTAACGTAGTTAGAATTGATGATGATGCATTGACATTTACTTGTGGTCAAGATAGTAATGCTACTAACCACTCATATCCTCGCTCTACTGACCCAGTTAGTGGAATGTGGATCCCCATTTCAAATGTAACTCAGAATACATTTGATGTACAGGTGCTAAGAGATGCTCCTTCTACAAACACAACTCCACACGCATTTGTTTCTGCTGCTGCTAACAGTGTTACATTCCCAAGAGATAGTATCAAGTTAGCTGATGGTGCTGTTACCTTTACTTGTGATCAAGATAGTAACGCAACTAACCACAGTTATCCTAGAACTACTATCGAGACTGCAACTGTAACAGGTGCTGACTACGATCCACAGACTGGTGTAATGGAAATAACCATTCCTAACCATGGATTAAAGAACAACGAACAAATTAAATTTGCAGATGATTCATTAACATTCACCTGTCTATTAGATAACAATGTTACTAACCATACATATCCAAGATCAACTGACCCAGTAAGTGACAAGTGGTTAAAGATATTCAATGTACAGACAAATACATTCCAAGTACAAGTATTAGACAATATTCCATCTACTAATACTACTACACATACATTTGTAAGTGCAACTACAAATGGTCTTTCATATAAAAAAGATCCATTCTATGATAATTCAATCTATATTGAGGAAGTTCCTAGTACAACTGCTTCAGTAACTGGTGCAACATATAACTCTGCTACTGGTGTTATGGTAATTACCAGTGCTGGTCATGGTCTTTCAAATGGTAATAAGGTTAAGTTTGAATTAGGATCTCTAACATTCAGCTGTACAAAAGATGGCAACGCAACAAACCATAGTTACCCACGTATAACAGACCCATCATATGATGAGTGGTTGACTGTTGCTAACAAAACAAATGATACATTTGAAGTTAACGTAGGTATTTCTGGTCCTAACGATCAGTATGCTCATACATTTGTAAGTGCTACTGCTAATGGTTTACTCAAGCAGTCTGGAACTATCAAGATATTCATTGGTGTATCTTCTAACACTACAACTCACTCATTTGTAAGTGCTGTTGCAAACTCAGTCAAGACTGGTGGAACATACACACACGTATGGGCTGGTGCTAGTGCTAACGCAGTCACATCTGGTGGTGACTATCCACATACATTTGTAAGTTCTGCAACTAACGCAGTCAACTTTGGTGGTAACACTGAGAACGAACTGACTGATGCTCAACCATTCTTATGTTCTGATGTACAGTCTGCTGTTGACTCACTCACAAGTATCGTTACTACAATTCTTGCTAATGGTAACCTTAGCACCATGCCAATAGAAGTTAACTATGGTACTGGTAGAGGACCTGGTGAAGTCAAGTGTGCTCGTGACTTGGGATACTTCATTGATGCTATATCTGTTGACATGTATCACGAAGGTAACAAGCATACCAGAGAATACACAGAGCAATACTTCACTAATGCAACTACACCATTACCAAATGGTCTACAGGGTGAAGAGTCAGAAAGTATAACTGCATATAATACTGCTATTGGTGAGATGAAGAAAGCAATCACCAACCAGTTATACTACAAAGATCTAACAGTCACAGAAGGTGGATCTACTTATGCTGGATCAACTACTGACGTAGGAACTCCTACTAACGTGACATATGATGCAACAACTGGAACTCTAGTAACAACTATTACAGGTCACGGTCTTGCTAATGGAGATAAGATTAAGTTCTTAGAGAATTCATTGGTGATGACATGTACAATGGATGGTAATACATCACAGAAGACATATCCAAGACCAACAGACCCAACATTCAATACATGGTTGACTGTTGCAAATAAAACTAATGATACATTTGAAGTAAACGTAGGTACATCACCTCTAGTAACATACACACCAACTACAGGAACAACATATGATCCTAACACAGGACTAATGGTTCTTGAGATTGGTAATCATAACTTGACTGCTGGTACAAGTATTAAGTTAGCACCTAACTCATTGACATTTAGTTGTGGATTTGGTGGTGCTACTGGTGCTGCTGCAGAGAAATCATATCCTAGATCAAATGGTAATGATCCATTCTATGATACTGCAATTAATATTGAGTCAGTAACTTCAACTACAATTACACTTCAAGTATTACAGAACGTACCATCCACAAACACTGATCCACATACATTTGTATCAGCAACAGCTGGAGCAGTCATTGCTGGTGGTAACTACGCCCATACATTTGTATCTGCAACAGCAAACGCAGTCAGAAAACAGAACTCAGCAATTACAAGCAGGACAAGTTCAAGTGCATGTTCAGATGTACAGTCTGCTATTGACACACTAGGAACTATCGTTACTGATGCTATCGCTGCTGGTAATATCACAGGTGGTATCTGGAACAACGCTGCTAATCCTGGCACACTGATACCTGGCGAAGCTAAGTGTCGCAGAGATTTAGGTATTGTTGTTGATGCTGTTGCACAAGACCTTTGGTTTGGTGGTAACGAGTTTACTATCGCTGCAACTAAGGAATACTTCAAGGGTAACCAACTCATTGCTAATGGTGTTGACAATGAAGTAGCACCATCTATCACAGCATTTAAACGTGCAGAAGATTTGATGCAACGTGCATTGAACAACCAATACTATGATCGTGATCTAAACATTACACTTGACACTATTGGTGATCCTCCTATTGTTGGAGACATCGAGTGTGATGCACATGACATGGTTATATCTAACCAACTCTTTATTGCTAAAGAAGCATACGAGAGAATGAAGGCAGCATTCCCATCATACACACCATCCGCAGGAAATACAGCACAGGATTGTCTAGATGACATCTATGATGTACTACGTGATGTAATGTGGGATGTTAAGTTTGGTGGTAACTACAAGACATATTCTATTGCTAAGGGTTACATCACCAATGACTTCAATGGTAAGACATATCCACAGATCATTCAAGATGTAGAAAGAGATGAAGTAGCGAAGGTATTCCAAGAAGTTAAGAATGTTGCAATACAGGTTATCAAGAATGAAGCAGTGACTGTTTCATCTGGTAACAACTTAACTCAGGTCATTGATAATACAATAGTAGATGACTGGGATGAAGATGAACTACTACCTAAGTGTGGTTCAGCAGTCGCTGCTGTTGACTCATTAATGGACATCATCATACAGGCAATCGGAACTGATGCTGGCGTAGGTAATCTTAATGGTATACAAAGAACAACTGCTGATGGTGCAGATCCTGGTTGGAATACATCACTCAACATTCTATCTGCAACTGCTACATCAATTACAATCAATGTAGGTCCTTCACCAGCAGGAGAACAATACGCCCATACATTTGTTGCTGCACAGTCAGGTGCAGTTATATCTGGTGGTAACTATGACCACACATTTGTAAGTGCCTCTGCTGGTGCAGTCAATGTTGTTAATGGATCACAGATCACACCAACAAATGCAACATATGATGCAACCACAGGTATAATGGTATTATACTTTGGAACTAAGCATGGCGTAACGACAGCTGATTTATTATCCATAGATGATAATTCACTTACATTCACATGTTCTATGGATAACAATGGTTCTTCCAAGACATATCCTAGAAGCAGTGATCCAATACAAGGACAGAATGTAAATCCAACTGCTGTTACAGATTACAGTATTAGTATTAACGTTGGTACATCACCTCTAGTAGAACACAATGTATCAAATGCAATCTATGATCAGACAACTGGATCTCTAGCATTGACAATTGGTAACCACAGTCTAGCAACAGGTACAGCAATCAAACTAAAAGAAGAGTCACTCATCTTTACATGTACTAAGGATCAGAACAAGACATCACATGCATATCCAAGATCTGCTGGTAAGTATCAACCAACTGCATATCAAGATGGTAACTGCTCTGATGTTTGTGCAACAGTCAACGCATTGACTGACATTCTATGCAACTCTATTAATGATGGTAACCTAGACAATCTACCTCCACTAAGCAATGGTGAGTGGGATTGTGCTAACGTTCGTGCATCTATAGAAACATTATTTGATATTCTAAACGATGCAATCACTGACGGGACACTTGCTGGTCTACCCGTACTGAATACAGGTGACTTTACAATCAATAACGAAGCATCTAAGTGTTTCCGTGATGTCACATACATTGTCGATGCTGTTGTTAATGACCTTAGACTTGGTGGTAACTTAAACAGTATACAGGCTGGTGAAGCATACTATGTTGGTAACAACCTAGAATATATTGATGGAGAGAAGACAGAGACATTAGACGCATGGGATTATGTCGGACAGATGGCAACTGCTGCCATGAGAAACTTCGATGTTCTTGCATATAATTGTTCAACTAACTCTGGTTCTGCAATCGTAGATGTCAATGATACTCGTGGTATTATCATAGGTATGAGTGTTGTTGAATACACTGCTGGATCATATCGTGATGGAGACAATGCACCTGGATTACTAGGCAGCAGTCCAACTCCAGTTTACACAACAATACCACAAGGGACATATGTCAAGAGAATTGTAAGTAACACACAGATTGAACTTGGTGTTAAAGGTTCTAGATTGACTGAGGGTGTGACTGTAAATGCATTACAGAATAGCACAACTGTTGACCTATACTTTGTTTACGAGAATGGTATCTGGGCAGACACATTACCAAACACTGTGACTGTAGGTCCTGAGACAGAAGGTCCTGAGGTTATTGCTGATACCACAGTATCACCATCAAATAGAGAGTGTGCAGGAACAGCAAATGCTATTGAAACATTAGTTGGTAACATCACTACGATTATTAACAGTGGTCTTGGCACAGTCACTAGACAAGAGCAGACAGTCAACACTGCACTGTTATCATCTAGAGCAACACTATTCACAATTGACGTTGCTGGTACAGGTCCTTCAAACCCACATAACTTTGAGACTGGAACTCCCGTAAGATTGGTTCCAAGACCCCGTTTCGATCAGGTAACTGGTAAGTATGTTGATGTAGACAAGCGTCTCGTCAGACTACCAAATGGATTTGAAACTAACAGAACATACTATGTAATCGCACCAGGTAGAGTTACACAACCAGAGAACTTTGGTGCAACAACTCTATTCAATGGTAGTGATCAGACTAGATTGATGCTTGCAACATCTAAAGAAAATGCTGCTGCTGGTATTTACATCTATGCATCTGAGACAGATAGTATAGACAAGGATGTTGAAATTGATCTTTATCAATTCGTTCTTGATGACAAGTATGATCTACACAACTACAGTGCAGAGTTAACAAATACAGTCAACGCTGGTATTATGACCAACGTTTCACATATATTTGACGTACCAAACGCAGGAACAACTCCACAGAAAGCATTCATTAGAGCAGTAGAAGGTGGTGTACTACCTCTAGTTTCTACAACTTATGCAAATGACTCATCTGTTGCAGTCACTGATCCACAAAACTCTGCTATTGGTAGAATTAATCCTAATGTTGAGTTCTTCACTCGTTATCAGAACAGTAAAGTAATCACATTACACAAGACACATGCTGATGCTATCAACAATGTAAATCCAATTACATTTGCATCTGGTCAGAGTGGAACTAAGTTTAGTGTGTTTGCTAACAAGCGTCGTTCACCAATGAGATTTGATCCTGGTTTCACTGATGCTACTGCAACTAATGGTAAGTGGTACATTCAATGTAAGGATGAGGTTACTGGACAACCAGATAACGTCAAGAAAAATAATATTTTCTGGAGAATTAAAGAGTCAGACTACGCAGATAGACAAAGATCTACTGACATGTGGTATCAGCGTCTAGAAGATAATCGTGACAAGGATGAAAGAACATACAAGATTCGTATGGTTATTCCTAGTTACTTACAGAACGCTAGAGATCCTATCAATGGATTCGTTCTTAAGACTAGAACTGACGACACACGTAAATTAGTACCACAGAAAATCCTACTAAAACCAGTTGTAGGTAGTGTGTATGGTGCTAGATTCCAAAACCCAGTTGATGCTAGTGAGTTCATTGGTGATACATCTGGAACATACGATCCATACAGAAGAGACACAACAGGTGCTGGTATTGAATACAGAGCATTTGCTAAGTTCTCATCTGGTATTCAAGCAACAATTCAGTCTGGACGTAAAGTTAAGGACATATTAGATGACAGCATTGAATACTTAGAACTAACACTATTTGATCATGGTGTTGATACTAAGAACTTCCCTGGCTTAAGAAACGAGACATTTACTACAGTTAAGATCACATCACCACAGGGTGGTAACTTCGTAACAAGTAAAGTAGATAATCTTGCATCATCTACCAATGCAGTTTCGTTTGCTGGTAACTCATCAGGTCTTGCAAATATCCATGCTTACTACACTATAAATGGTGAACATTATCTTATCATCAAGAATATTCGTGGTGGTGATCTAGTTTATAGTGAGTATGCTAATACAAGATTCACTCAAGGCACAGTCTTCGCTGACATGCTAGAGGATCAGGATATGGGCAAATCTCTACCTCTAAAAACACAAATTGCAAAAAATAATCCCCAGTTTTTCTACAAGCAAAACGGTGCGAACGTTTACACAATCACACCTGGCGATAAGATACAAGATGACGCTGGTGTAGAATACTATGTTGATAGTGTTGATGATGTTGGTGTTATTGAGGATACATTCTATATCTTCGGATATGAGACATTACAACAACGTATCTCAGGTCAGCAGGATGGTATTTACTATCTAACTGCATTACGTGGTAATATCTCACCATTCCCAACTGGTGCTGGTGTAACTAACAACTTTAAGAAGTTTAAGTTCTCACAACCAGTCGGTAAATTATATCCTCTAAACTATAGAAACGATCCTCTTTGGTTCAACAACTCTGGTACAACACAGAAAGAAAAAGATTACTATGCTGGATTAATTGATCCACCACAAGCATACTCTGCTGCTGACAACTATGTACATGGTGCTGTTACAGTCAACGATTTCAAAGGATCAACAACTAGAGAAATGGTTGCTGACTTGACAGAACAACCAGCGTTTATTGACAGAACATATACAATACAAGCACAGAGTGGTAATGCTGCATCAGGATCTGAACAAAGAAAGATACCAATTGGTGGTAACGGTGCTGTATCAATAACAGATACGAAATACTACGTCGAACTTAGACGACCATCTATCGCAAGAGCAGGAAACCACACATTTGAATACCTCGGTTTCGGTCCAGGTAACTACTCAACTGGTTTACCAGCAAGACAAGAAGTTGTACTCACACCTGATGAAGACTTCTACGCACAGTCCAAGAAACAAGATGGTGGTATTGTATTCTACACTGGTATCAACTCACAAGGTGACTTGTATATTGGTAACAGAAGAATCAATGCTATCACTGGTGAAGAGACATTCATCGACAGAGCAACACTTGTAGATGATGGAGACGAGGACGATACATTAGGAGGATTGGTCACTACATTCGATACTCCTGTAACATTCAACCAGAATATTACAGTTGTTGGTGGTGACGGTGAATTAGTCAATACATTTGAATCACCTCTCACAATCGCTGTTCAAGATGCTGATCTAACACAAGCACGTGATGCACTTATTATACGTTCAAACGTAACATCTGTTGATCCAGTCACACAACTAGAACAGGATGAGGGACTAGACAGAACTTCATTCTCACCTCCTACCGAAGGTGACATCAGAATCAGTAAGAACACAATTAAGTCTGCTGTATTCCAGTTTAATGCTAGAGGTAATGGTCAGGGATATATGTTCCAGACACATACTGTACAGGGAGTTGCTTCTAACATCACACCTAATCAATCTCCATTGATTGCAAACGGCGGATCTAGAATAAATGCTTCACAGTTTATGACTTATGCTGGTGTACTAGCAAAAACAGGTGATGTATTACTCAAGGGATCTGAAATAGGTAAGAGTGGTTCTATTGGTTGGATCCTCGCTAACTACTTTGCACAGATTGCTAACAATAGCATTGATAATATTGTATTTGATGGATCAAACGTTGTTAAATTAGAGTTCAGAGACTTTAATAGTGGCGTTGCTCTTACAAATGCTGAGATTGGAATTACATCTAGTTCACAGATTAGAATTAAGAACTTCTACTATGATCCTAGATTAAATCTAACATGGCAAGTATATCCTTCTAAACCTGGTGATCCATTCTCACCAACAAATAACTATGTTCATTTCCAAGTTATTGATCAGATTCCACAGGCAACAGAACCTTGGGAAACAATCATTGCTGGAACTGCAGTGGGTGCTGATGCTCCTACTATTGAGTTCTCTAACTCTAACTTCAAGGAAGTTGGTGTACTAGGTGGTGAAGCACTAAGAACAGAAACAGAGACTATTGGTGATTACAAGTTAGGTATTAACACAGTTGCAAGAGCACCACATAGTGCATATCAAAATGCATTTGTTGATAATCTTACAACAGATCCACGTGCTAACTTAGATGTTGTTGGTACAGCATTCATCAGTGGTAGAACAACTGCTGACTTCTTACAGCATACACAGTTTGCTGATCGTGACAAGACTGCTGTTGACAATGCATTCTTAGTTGGTGGTGATAGTGCATTCCCTAATGACATATCAGTATTCAGAATAGCAACTACAAACAGTGGTCGTGTTGGTATTAATGTAAGTAATGCTAACTTAGACAGAGCTCTGGTTGTAGCAGGAACATCAAGATTCACTGCTGATGCTAGATTTGAGCATGACATCGAAGTTAATGGCGATGGTGTTATTGCTGAGATTAGAACATCACAAACAACAGGAACATTCAACTTAGTTGATGATACTACATTCGTTGGTACATTGAACTTAGGTAGTCAGGTTACAACTGCATACTTATTCAATGATAGCACAGCAGATCAATTCATACATATTGGTCGTTCATCTGAGCATAGTAACATATGGTTAGGTGTAACACCTGATAGTGCTGGAACTGCAATTTCTAAGGTTGAAATTGGTGGTGCATATGCTAACACTAACGAAGACCTATCATATACCAAGATCAAGACCAGAAACTTCAGAGTTGATGGTGATATGTGGTTAGGATTCCGCAGAGTAAGTGGTGATACTGTTGAACTTAAGTCTCAAGCATCACAGGTTGACTTCTTCTCCAACTCTGGAGGACCTTCAATCATTAACTTTGCTACTAACGCATCTGAAATTAACATTGCTGGTCAGGGTGGTGTTACTACAGTCAACAACCAGTTAGAAGTTATTGCATCTGCTAAGTTCAATGGCGATGTACACATGTGTGGTGGTGTTGCATCATTCGCATTTACTGGTGGAAGAGCACAGCTAGGAACAGATATAGTTTCACATGAAGATGGTATTATATCTCAGTCATTATTCAATAAGAACGTTGACATCTTAAATGTACTCGTAAAACAGACAAACGAAGAAGGATACAACCAAATTGATACTGCTGGTGCAGGACTATGGGGTGGAACATCATATCAGAACTCAGTCAATACTGGTGGAACAGTTGAACCAATTACATTATCTGCTCTATCTGGCGACGAGTTTTACTTACCACTTAAGTTCGCTCCAGTCAAAGCAAATGGTGATCCATACTTTGGAACTAATGACTACATCATAGTTGATAGTGCAGTTGTTGGTACAGGATCATCAGCAACAGGTCATCCAGAGATTCTACAAATCGTAGAACTTACAAGAATAAGTGAAGCACCATACTATGTTAAAGTCAAGAGACGTCCATTCGGTGCATTTGGTGGTGTATTAAGTAATCACGTTGATACTACACCAATATACAAAGTCAATGTACAGTTTGATGCTACATGGACAGAGCAAGTACTTGATAATGATAGCAGTGCAACTGACCCAGTATATCTTTCAGAGTTTGGTGGTAGTCTAACAAGCAATGATTACATCATTGTTGACAGAGATGATTCACCAAAAGTTCCAGAATATATTAAGGTTATTACATCTCTTGCAGAACAGCAACAGAAGTTTAGAGTTTCTAATTGTGCTGATCCAGATGAGGATGTATTTGTAGTTAACTCTGTAACTGGTGAAGTACAGATTGGTAATCCAAATATACCAGGTTCAGTTCTAACACTTAACTCATCACTTAAAGTAGATGGTGGTTGTGGAACTCTAGGTGAAACTGTATTTACAGGAGATGCTGTTGCTCAAACAAATGTTATCTCTAATGTATCAGTCACAACTTCTGGTAAGACAATTGCTGATATTCAAAAAGGTGATGTCATATCTGTAATTACAGATTCATCTCCATTCAGTATGTTACAAGATACTGCTGTTGACTTTGTGTTTGGCGGTGCTATTTACTTAACAGAAAAAATTATTGGTGCATCAGCATCAACTGGAATTACATTTAAAGCAAGTAGGAATGAAAGACTTACTACAAATGATGGTAGTGGTAATGTTACATTCGATGTTGATACATGCTCAGGTACAACAAAAATCGGAACACATGCTGGTAGATTTGACGTCAACTTAGCATGGTCAAGTGCTGCTGGAATTCTTACAAATGCTAATTTACCAGCAGAGTTGAATCTAGATGATATAATCACATATGCTTACTACGCAGATCCACAGACAATACAGGCAAATGGTCCTAGCACAACTATTATATCAACTGCTGTTGGTAACAGTGCAACTGTATTACAAATTGCAGTTCAATCTCTTGGAGAAGGAACTGGTAAGTTTGCGATAGGAGACTTAATTGCTGTAGGACCTCTAGCATCATTCTCTAGTGATACTGGTCAAATTGAATTTATGACAATCACTGATGTTGTAGATGGAACGAATACAATCGTTGCAACTAGAGCTCAGGAAGGAACAGTCAATATGAATCATCAGCAATCTGATGTTGTTAGAAGAGTAATCAAACATGAGAAACAATCCCTAGTAGTTGACGCTCAAATCAGACAGAGACAGGTAGCGGGAGTTTCAACCGATTACTTATCTGTAATTCTAGAGAGAGGATATATCTCACAATCTAAACTTGATTACAAACAGTGGTTGAGATTTAGAAATACATCTACTGGCACTGAAACTCTTGGAGTCGTAACTGGCAGACTATATGGTAAGACTCATATGTCTGTGATGAATGAGCAAAAAGGAGATGGTGCTAAGTCATATAGAGAGGGTAGTCTTGAGGTAACTGATAACTTGACACTAGCGGGTGGTAACTTCGTAATTTACGATAGTGTTAAACAGACAAAACTATTCCACTTTGTTAATGATGACGGACATGCTGATCACCAAGGTCTACTATATTGGGATGCTGGTGTACTTGCTAGAGGAGACTTCTTCTTATATCCATCAACTTGCCCAGAAAACGTTCTTCTAACATTAAGTTGCACACCATCATTCTCAGTTGATAACTTAGGTAATGTAACTGCTCAGAATTCACTTACTATTACAGGTACTGCATCAGCATCACCAACAGAGTCAGATGTATTCTCAGTACAAAATCTTGGAGTTGGTGGTGGTAGTGAATATACTATCAAGCAAGATCGTTCAATTGATGCATTTGGATTACAAAACTTCACCACATCAACTGGTGCAAGACATACAAGATACTTATCCGCAGCATCACCAGAAGCAGATCTAACATTGATTGCAAATATAATATACATGGTCAATGTTCAGAATACACAAACATTAATCGTTACATTACCACCAGCACCACAAACAGGTGACGTTGTAAGAATGATTGATGTAGGTGGTAACTTGAAGTATGACACAACATTAGTCGTCAGAACTCCTGAGACTAGTGGCATACCAATACAAGGTGACTCAACAGGAACACTATTTGGAGATAGATTAACTCCATATCCATCTGGTGAACTTGTGGTTCAGACTCCTAATGCAGCATTTGCATTAGTATATCTTGGATCAACTGATAGTAATGATCAAATCGGCATCCCAACCAGCGTACAAGGTTGGTGGTTAATGGAGGTATAATAAATGCCAAGTTACAATCGGATAAAAGCACAGAAAGCTAGTCCAATTGGTACAATCATGCCATGGACTGGTAGTACAAGTGAGTCAGCATTATCTGCTGACTCTGTACCAAAAGGTTGGATAGTATGTAACGGTGCTCAACTTAAAGCAAAAGATTATCCTTTGTTAGCACAGATATTAGGTAATGAGTATGGTCCTATCACAGAACCAGGTCAACCATTTGTTGGTATAGCAAATTCATATCCATCTTATGACGATGATGATGTATTTAATTTACCGACTTTAAGTAATCAAGCACTTATAGATTTAGAGGGTAACCAATTAAGTGGACAAGAATTATCCATTATTGGAACTTATATTTCAAAAAATGGATTTGAAGGTCAGCAACCATTATCAAATGTACTATCATATATTGATGTACAATTTCAAGCACAGGTTGATGCTGAACTAGCAGGAAAGATAAAAGGTCTTACTCTCGAACCTCCATCATACTTTGATACTATCAGAACTATACGTAGAAAACTAGGTACTGAGCATACTGCTACACATACACATCCAAGACCACCAGGAGACTTTTATCCATCAGCAGAATTAGGTGGTGGATATATTGGACTATTTGATGCAGGGTATTTTGAGGTTGCAAGTTCACAATATACAACAGGATCAGATAAAGGTGCCAGCGATGCTGAACCACTAGCAGATAGTTTTGCACCTGGCACAGTTACATGGACTGCACATGACACTGCTGTAAACTCATTTCCAACAATGGGAGTCCATCGTCATTATGGTGCAGAATCTAATGTGATTCCATCAGTGCCAACAGTTCCCAGAACAGTAAATCCATATGGACTAACGATTGGTTATCAAGATGATAATACATGTATTACAAATGTACAACAACCAGGTGTTACTGCTCCATTTCCACCACCTGGCACATATCTAGGACGAAGAAACTATTATGTATCTGATCAAGTTCCAATAGCAAGAAGGGGTAATGGTGTAACTCCTCCAACTACTGATGAGCAAGATTATTATGGCGTACCTCCAGAGGCAGTTGGTAGAGATTTTCCATATCCTACCACGTTAAATCATGACGCTGATGCTTTTACTGCTAATTCATTAGGATCTCACAATCATTTTACCATTGATATAACAATGACCAATGGACAAATGAATTTGCCTAGCACTATACTCATAAATAATATGACTACTGGAAACTTAGAACCAATAGACGTAGACAGAGGATTGAGCGTACAGATTAATCCTAACACACCATCCTTAGTCGTACTGTATATCATCAGAGCATACTAATGGCAGTATTATATTCAAAAGAAAAAGGAAAATTAGGAACTCTTACTGGTTCTATTATAAACTGGTCTAATCAATTAACATCAGCAGACCCAGAGGATCCTACTTTATTACAAACTCTTCCTGCTGGTTATTTGAGATGTGATGGTGCAGTCTATCAAGCAGAAATATTTCCAGAACTTGCTCTTATATTAGGCGTAGGTATAAACTGTAGATATAAAAAACCAGATACAGATTTACTTGATAATCAATTTCAAGTACCAGATCTTGGGTCAAAGTCAACTAAAACATCATTTTCATCAAACTTAGGAACTTATCTTGACACATATTTGAATAATGACGCAGGACAAGAGATAACTAAATCTGGTGTTGGATTAGAGGTGAATAGTAATATTGGTACAACATTTGAAATCCAATATCAAGGTAATTTCTTCTTACCATCACAAACTATTGAAATAACAGGTCAACCTGGTTTTGCTAGATCTAGTGGTAACTACACAGAAGAGACAGAAGTATTACACACAGCATTTCAACCACATGCTCACTTCCATGATGGTAGACGATCAAGAACTGCATCGTCAGTTAGTGAATTTGGTTTGTTTGGAAGAAACTCATACACATCTAAATCTACCTTGTGTATCATACCATGGACAAATAATACAAGACAAGAATTATGTAAGGCAGCAGCATCTAGAATAGTTGCACAAAAACAAGCTGCTAGTCCACAAACAAACGGACAAAATACACATACAGTTACTTGCTTTGGACTTTTTAGTACTCCTCCTCCTGAGGTTCACACATGGTTTGGTGCATGTTGGTCAGGATGTAACTTTGATGAACAATCTAAATGTTTGATACCAGGTGACATTCCTGAGCAAGATATTAATGGTAATCTAACTGGAAACATATTGCAATACGAATGTTCTACTGCTGGTACACAGTCAAATACAGCATTCCCTATCTACATAGATGGTGGTGCTCAATCATCACAATGTGGTAACATCGTTTATAATGGTGAAATGTCTGGTAAAACTGATAATAAATGTGGTATTGGTGGTGCATTATATACACAATTTGATAGTGCAATTAGTGGTACTAACGCATATGCAGCGTTAACGCCAAACTATACACCAAACTTAGTAGCAGCAGCAACTCAGGTGCCATTTGATGGAACAGCAAATACTGTTACATTTGGTGCTCTTAATAATGTTGTTACTGATATTGAAGAATTTGGTAATGAATGTATACATAAACATTTACTTCCTTTCAATCAAGATCCACACACATTTAATGTGGTGACAAAACCAACATATATTCCTGGTGGTAATATAACATCAACACTTAATATTGAGGTAAATACAGAAAATAAATCAGATGGTTACATACAACCATTTCTCGTTCAAGAATTTTTAATCAAGTATTAAAATGGCAACATACAGGAATTCATTCGATAATTATTATTCCGATAAGACTGGTAACCACGCTCCTGTCGGAACGATTCTTCCTGTTTTTGCTGACGTAAATCTTGCTGCAAATGACCCAGAATATACATATCCACAACATTTATACTGTGACGGTAAAGAACTATTAATTCGTGACTATCCAGAATTATACAGCATCATTGAAAATAGATATGGTGGTGGCGAAAGTGTGGCAAAAACACAAAACAATCAACCAGGTGGATTAAGAAGATCATATATTATAAACAATAAATTATTCTTTCAATTTTATTATGATTCTACTAACGACAAGGTAAATGTAAAGAGACCATATCCATATGGTTCGGTGTTTAGATTTTCAACAGCAACTAATGCATTTGGTGCATTTCCAAGTGCTGGTATATTTAATCAGAGTACATTTTATGGATTAGAACTACCAACTGAAGATGTCACTGCACAGGCACAGACAAATGAATTTGCATATGAGTTGACACTACCAGATACTGTTGACCTATCAACTGTTACACCATCAGACTATACAAAAAATTTCACAGGTAGTGATACACATCCTCTTATTATAATACAAAAGTCATTCTCTTTCTTAGACTATCCATATAATATTGGAACATTTAATCTACCAGATTACAGACAGAGAAAGATACTTGGATTTGGTAACGTAAACGGAGCAGGAACATCAACACCAGAGAATGCAGTCAACAACTTTGTTGGACAGACTGGTGGACAGTGGTATATCGCTAAGAACACATTAATTGATAGTGGTGAATTCTTTGTTATTGGTGATGTTAAAACTACAGGATATGCTGATATAACTGCTGACATTGCTGCATATCTTACAGGAACTGTCAAGTATCAGGTAGGACCTATGGATGATTATGTTTTTCCATTCCCTCCTACACATGGTCACAGAATGTTATCTGTAGAGGTGGATGAGACAAAACTAGCAGAACAAGGAGCTACAGAAGCAGATAAATTCGCAGTAAATTATATTAATAGTAGAGCAAACGTTAATATATTTGAACCAAATGGAACTGCTGGTGGTGCACTTGGTCACTCCCACGGTTTAATAGGCACACCATTACAGAACTCACAGACAGCGACATATGGTAATACTAATGGTATCGGTGAAACAGCAGGAACTACAGGTGATCAACAGTATCAGTACATGGTATCAGAGTCAGAAAGTATAGTTGTAACTGCAATGACATATGATTCTAATACTGGTTATATTACTGTCAATACAGATGGTGCACATAATTTATCAGTGGGTGACATCGTAACTGTTAATGGTGCACAACCATTAGATTATAGTGGTAATTTTACAGTATCAGCAGACACATTCTCAATTGCAAATTTCAATGTATTACCAAGAGATGGTGAAATACCAGCATCAACCCCTGCTACAGGTAATATATCAGTTAAATTAGCAAATGGTTATTTTGTTGACACAGAATTACAACTACCACCAAGAGCATATGTGGTTGATACTAATACATTAGTTGGTGGAAAACAAGTAGTATATGATATACCTGGCACCTCTATTACTATCAAAGAAGAAACACTTAGTGCACCAGGTGCAGCTGTTGTAACATCACCTCCTGCCAGTGCGGGAGATGTTACTGGAACTTTCATTACAATGAGAGCACCAGGCGGTGGTGGTGCAGATAGTGACACAGATGGAGCAAACGCAGGATATGCTGAGGTAGGTGTAACAGTCAATGGTAATTTTTATATTATCAAAGTTAATGGTGGACAAGGTGGAACCGCAGGAAATTCTGGTGGTGCAGGAGGAGCAGGAGGTAGTATTGAAGTACCACAGGCATTATTAGACATTGAGGGAGTTGTAGTTACTTCTACTGATGGAACTGATGGAGAGGATGGTGGTGACACTGGTAATGGTACTAATGATACACTAGGTGGACAAGGATTTGGTGGAGGTGGTAATGGAACTGCACAGATAAAAAATCAAACAACTACTGATCCAGTACAAACATATACATCAAATGGATCATGGACTATACCAGCGGTAGCTAATAATGAGATTGGTAGAAATATAACTATCGAACTATCAGGTGGTGGTGGAGGTAGTGGTAATGCTAACGCTAACTCTGGATGTACATCAAATTGGCCAGGTTGGCCGACATCAACATCAGGTAAATCTGGTGCATGTGGTGGATATGGTGGTAGAGGATCTTTATTAACTGGTACTGGTAGTTGGACATCGGGAACTCTAGATTGGCAATTAGGACAGGGTGGTAATGTTGGTTTCAACAGAAGATCAGGAACCAGTGGAGCTGGAACACCAGGTAATGACCCTGCCACAGGACAACCATGGGGACCTCCATGGCCAGGTGGTGTTGGTACAGGATATGAACCAAGTGGTAACTCTGCTGCTGTAGGAGGTGCATCAGGAGCACTCTCTGGTATTGGTGCACAGGGAGCATGGGGTAATGGTGCAACTGCTGGATCAGGTGGTGGTGTCTCAGGTTTGTATTATAATGGAGTTCTTATCGCTGGTGCTGGCGGAGGTGGCGGTGGCGGTGGATCAGGTGGTGGTAACAATGGTGGTGGAACTGTTGATGGTTGCTATCCTGGTGGTGACGCTACAGGACCTGCACAGGCACTTATCGCTACATCTGGAGTTTTAGACGTTGCTAATGGTGGAAATGGTTCATCAGGTGGATGCTCAGCTGGTGGTGGTGGAGGTGGTGGATCCGCCTGTGGTATTATCAACGCAACACCTGGTGGTGTTGGTGGACAAGCGGGTGTCGGACACAATGGTAATGGTGGTGGTACTGGTGGACAGAGAGGTATATCAGCATATAGGACAACATATTGGCAAGGTGGTGTATCTGAATCAGCAAGTGGTGCATTACCAACAGAAAATGGATATGTAAAAATAACATTCTCTCAGACTACAACATACTATGATGCTGTAGGTGGTGCAGGGGGACAAGGTGGATCAGCAACTATAATTTTACAGGGAGTAAATGCTGACGTTACAATGAATCTACAGGATATTGGTCAAGGTGCTGGTAATGCTGGTGATGGTCTTGGAGGAGAAGTAGTAGTACAATACTATGGACAAGAAGAAGGAACACAAGTACCTGGCGATATTACTTCACCAGCAGGAAAATATTATGAATGTGATAGCAGTGGAGATCCACAAGGATCACCATATGATGCAAATGTATGGTTATCATCAACAGATGATGGTATTAAACAAAGACAATTTGGTCTAGGTACAGGAAACAACACTGGTTTTTCTGGTGGTACTGCTATACCATTTAATACTAATTTAAAAATAAATCAATATATAGCATTTACTGGCAGTGCATCAGATGCAGGGGGTAAGAGACAGTTAGAGGTAGGAACATTTGATTTAACAAATGCTAACGCAGTTAGATTTACTGTAATCAGAGGTAGTAATCAAAATGGTGGAGAGAATCCAGATCAAGCAATTAATATATTCTATAAGAAAGGAACATCTAACAATGTCACATTATTCAGTCAAGTATTATTAGCATCAAACACTAATGCTAGTTGGCAAGTGGTCGATCTTCCTATTGCTGAGGGAGATAATTTAAGAGATACTGATATTACTCTGATCCTAGAACAGGATCGAGGACCTGTATATCAAACAGCAACAGAAACAGACGATAATTATGGTTTAGGTGCAATTACATTCTTCTATGATCCACAATTAACTAACACATTTGTATCTACTGGTGGTGCAACAATGCTAGGAAACGTAGATTTGGGTGGACAACCTATTAATTCTGATGATGGTATTGATCAAGTTAGAAGAGAAGTATCAGCAGTACAGGCAGCAATAACAGTTACTGATGGCACATTTACAATGTCATCATCTACACCTATAACTACAATTGCAACTTCAACTGCAGAGAATGACATTCCTCTCATCACTAAATACCATAGGGTAAAGTATTTAATTAAGGCATTATAAATGACAACTATAGCATCACCATCAGAAACATCACTATACTTGAATGCCTTTGACAAGACTATTCAGTATGACGGTGTAATAAAAACTATAGATGATGATTATTGGGCTAGTGACATAGTTCCAATATTATATCCTCTATGGGATTCTGATAAGGACAAACTAGAGTTATTCGTGCAGTATAAAGATGGTACTTCAAAGATGAATAAGACTAAGTACCAACGTAATCAGAAAGATGGCACATATAAATGGGTATCATATCAATTTGACTTGACACCATTTCCAACAGAAGTAAATGATTTATATACCAGAGTAATTGACAAGTGGACAGAATATAGAAGAGGACAAGAGAATGATATGGAACGTGCACTAGCGTCAGCATTTGCACAGTCTACAATACTCAATTGGACTAAGGTTTCACTAATGAGAAACTTCTTATTAATGGACAGTGACTGGACACAGCTCGGCGACGCTCCTATATCTGCAGAGGATAAAGCAAAGTGGGTGACATATAGACAGAAACTAAGAGATATACCACAAGACCAAAAAGTAATTGCTGCTAACTCAGTACTATTTCCAATCACACCAGCAAAACATGCTAAGTTAGGTGATGGAAAAACTTATCTTGATGATGTATCACATTTCTATACTATACCACAGTCAGTATACAGTAAGTTCTCAAACAGAATTGTAACCTATCTTGCACTCGCAATAGGTACAGCATCAATAGATGAAATGCCTGTCAATTATATAACAGGACCTAATATGCAGTCTGGACTAACAACTGTCAAACCAACTACAGGTTCAGATGATCTTGATGAGATACTCAAGATGATTGATGCGGGTGACTTCGGAGAATAATTATGCCATTAATATCATTAAATCCAAAATCTAAAGAGATGCTAGTTGCTGATTATGCAAAGGCAACTAACAAATTTGTACTGGTAATTGATAACACCAAATATCATACACTTGCAGCAGATAAGAAAGCAACTGTACTTGCATACTATGATAGTATCATACCAGAGGCAGAGATTGATAGAATATTTGAACTAGAATACACATACTATTATTTCAATCAAGAATTAGCAGCAACAGATGCTGCATACGACTGGTTTCCACAACCACAGAACTTACCAGACGCAGATCATTATATAAAAGCATACGTTATAAGACCAAACGGTACAATACCATACGAGAACGCAGATCCTACACCGCCAGGTTGACAACCTCGAAAAGTGTGATAGAATAGGCGTAGTTATCACTCATCAATGAACGTACCAGACCCTTGGATGCTTCAGCACATGCAATTACAAGCAATACTCAGGGATCATCCAATTCCTGCTGATCAAATGCAGTATCTAGGAGAAAGAGAATACACAACAGAATATAATGCACACCCAGAGTATCATGGAAAACAAATGCCATGGTATTTAATTGGTGGTCAGCATGAAGTTCCAGTTTGTGACATTCAAGACGTTCAAGGCACTGATGAAGATTAAATAATAAAACTTACTATCAAAACTATGAGAGATCAAGGTTCAGTAGGAAAGGAATCACCAGAAGTAAAATATGATAGAGCACTCGCTCTATTCACAGAGTCAGTTCTGGCACCCGACCATCAATTAAGAGGTTGTGCACACAACCAAGGATGTTTCGATGAACTCATGGAGATCAGGAAGCATGTATTAGAATATCTCAAGACATTGAGAGAAGTTACACATCATGTCAATGCTGATGAGAGTGATCAACTTGAAAGTGAAAAACTCATGACAGCAAAAACAATGCAGTTTATGAGTGACAATATCCCATCTCGTTATTAATGGACAAAAAGACAAGACTATTGGAAGCACTATCACATATTAATAGTGTGGACAAATTGATAATTGATGAAGATTATCATGGATATATGAGTGGCAAACTACTCATGGTTGAAATAGAACTTCAAAGACAACTACA
>FUFK010065641.1_pt1 | contig 44624 bp, 40 predicted proteins | sample 1021851 | NCBI WGS metagenome assembly FUFK01 (sample SAMEA51879418, study PRJEB19060) | metagenome
AGCAGGATAAGCTCCTCATGCTTATGCCATACATACCTCTCTCGTTTAACGCTTCCTAACTGAAAACAGACACCGTTATCGCTACACTACTTATAATAAATTTAGAGAATGTAGCATTTAAGGACAGGGAGTGAGTTATGTTTGGCTTCGATATTGATATGGATTTGATGAAGTATCATTTCTTTCAATTAGGGATTGCTTTTATCTTATCCTTACCGNTTGCGCTGAATCGGGAGATGAAAGACAGCGGCGCNGGCCTGCGCACCTNTCCCTTAGTCACTGTNGCNTCTTGTGCCTTTATGCTTGTCGGCCGCGACATCTATNCAGAAGGCGATGCCGAGGCGCGTATCATGTATGGCATTATTACAGGTATGGGTTTTATCGGTGGTGGCGCTATTTTTAAGAGTAGCGGCAGTGTCAAAGGNACAGCGACGGCAGCAGGACTATGGAACACAGGCGCTATCGGTATCTCGGTGGCGTATATAGTCGAACCACNATTAAAGTGTTACAGCGTTAGACTCGTTTAGCCTACTACTGTAGTACTTGCACTCGTCTGCCTTGTACCACTTTTAATATTGATTGACTATAGTCGCTATGAGATTGCNATTATTTTGTCNGTGGTGAGCTTTTTGATATTNCAGTTCTCTGAGCCGTTCAAGTCCAGTNATCATCAAAAATAATGCACGCGCTGCGCAATCGGCGCTGAAATTTATCGCGGTTGCCGTTACAATACTCGTCATACCGTGCGTACTTTATCGTGAGTAAGATACTGATANCGCACTACCCTTTTTATAATCCTATACGAGAATGTTATGAGTCATCAGCCCCCTGCAGAGTTATTAGAAAAAGCCAAACACTGGCGCGAAGATATACATTTTACGGATGACGTACTAGGTAAGNCTTTTGATTTTGTGACGACTTGGGGTATATTTTCGCCGCAAAAGCTCGATGATGGTAGCTTGATGCTACTCGATCACGTCGATTTTCAGGCTGATGATGACTCGATAGATCTAGGCTGTGGCTACGGCGTGCTTGGCATGACTGCGGCGCGCGAGTGCCCGAATGGTCAGCATACGCTGATTGATAAGGATTTTATGGCGGTGGAGTATGCGCGGCGTAACTGCGAAAAAAACGCTATTAGCAATGTCGATGTGCATTTATCAAACGGCTTTAACCAAGTGGCGGCGGACAAAGACTTTAGCCTCGTGATGTCAAACTTACCGGCCAAGGTCGGTAAAGAGCAGCATTATCTGTACTTCCTCGATGCTTATGCGCGGATGCGTCAGGGCGGGCGTTTTTATGTGGTGACGATCAATGGCCTACGTCAGTTTATGAAGCGCTCATTTACCGAGGTGTTCGGTAATAGCGATAAGGTCAAGCAAGGCAAAACTTATACCATTACTATGGCGGTGAAAGAATAGCTTTTGAACTTAGCAAAAGTAAACCGCACTCAGCAAAATCCCGCTAAAACGAATCAGTATTAGCGGGATTTTGCTTTAAATGGCCCACCTAGTCAGCTACATTTGCCGTTTTAGTAAATAGCCTCCAAACACCGCACTAGCAATAACTGGCAGTAGCACCATCAAAAATGGCGAAAAACCTGTGGCCAACGATACAAACCCAACTAAGTCTTGAATATAGCTAAATAGTAGCCCGAACAGCAAGGCAACAACGATACGCAGGCCTAAACTGTGCGTGCGTAGCGAGCCAAAAACAAAAGAGCACGCAACGATCACCAGCGATAATATCGACAGCGGAGATAGCAGTTTTTGCCAAAACGCCAGCTCGTGAGTCAATGACCGCTTACCCTGCTGCTGCATAAACTGACGATGTGCGTATAGCTGGGTCAAGGACAAATCTTCGGCATCGCGGGTCAGCAGATACACCGATTCAGGCGCAAAAGGTAGACTCAAGGTATCTGTAGTAGCGAGCTGTTGACTGCTTTGAAAGCCTTGATTGATGGTCAGCCTCGTGATGTTATTGAGCTGCCAGTCATAGCGGTACTGCTCGTCTTTATTATCGCTTGTGCGCCCGACTAGTTGACGCCCTGTATACTGGCCGCCCTCAGCACGGATAGCAGTTTGTAGGTTGCCATTCTTATCCAAATGCCAACGCTTGACCTCACCGATATTGCCTTCGACATCAGCATAATCGATGTAGAGAATGTCACTGCCATTCGCTTGCAGTGTTGTCTCATCGTCTGCACTGTTTAAACTACTAAAACTTGGCTGCATGGTCCAGTAGCCGCGCACTGAGGTAATCAGCGCGCTGCTGTCGTCATCATTAATCTCATCGGCCAGCTGATTGCTCGTAGGTAATANAAACTGGTTAATAGACAACGCTAAGATGACGAATAATAAAGCCGGCTGGAGTACCCAGCCCACGATNCGATAGACGCTGACGCCTGAGGCGCGCATGACCACAAGCTCGCTCTTATTAGCCAATAGTCCAAGACCCACCACAGCGCCAAGCAGCGCGCCCGTCGGAATGAACTGCTCTAAAAAGTAAGGCGAGCGATAAAAGATATATTTGAGCGCCTCGCCCATCGTATAGCTATCGCTGAGCGAATCAAGCTCAGACAAGTAAGAAAATAACACCTGTAAGCCCCATAGCCCAAGTACCGCGGCGATAGTCGCTAGCAAAGCATTAAGCTTGACGTAACGACCGAGCACTTTTAGTCGACTGGGTGGCTTTGCCAATGACAAGCCTTTATCTTTTGCGGCAAACAGTGAGGAGCGCATTATGAGGCTCCTGTATTTGAGTCATTTATAGAACCTAAATCGTCGTGCTTATCTTCGCTCAACCGAAAGCGCAGTCGATGCTGGATACGGCTGCCCCAATTCATATAAAGTGCTAACACCATAAACCCTACTATCAACCAAGCATAAGACCAAACGCTCACATTGCCTTTAGCGACAGCGTTTTTTAAAGAGATGATACCGAGCGCACAACTCACAAAGAGTAAGATGGCCGGAAATAATCGTAGCCAGCGTCCTTGACGCGGACGTACTTGCGCGAGCGGTACCGCAAGCATAGGCGCGATAATCATCAGCCAAGGCAGTGCTAAGCGGTAGCCAAGCTCGCCTTGGGCGGCGAGCCTTGCGTCACTATTACTGACCGCCATACTGCCCGTTGCCGCTTGCCATAAGGGACCGATCGCCTGTGTTTCGATATTGTCTTCGCTGACGACCTCTTCTTCGGACTCTGTCAAAGTNATACGGTAGCGATCAAAGCCGATCTGATTGTATTTTAGGCTACCAGCGCCGACTTCATAACGCCGTCCCTGAAACAGATCCAATTGAGTAACGCCGCCGGCACTGCTCTCTACTTGTTCTGCGCGGCGAGCCAAGGTAATCGTGTCTTTACTCGCAGCCCGATTGGCGCTATCAATCAGCTCTTTTGGTAAATCCTCAACAGGCAAGCGCTCAACCAATTCGGACTCTTGGGCTGTCTGAGCTGACACACTTTGAGCGCCATTATTGGCAGGTTTTGCCGATTGTGTTTTGGGCTGTGTTTGAATCAGCACNACATCTTGCAGCTGGGTTTTATCGTCGCTCAGACTGCCCACATACAGATGATAATTACCGCTACTGATAAACTCTTTCGGGCGGATTAAATCAAAAGCACTAGTCAAAGCTTGCTGCTGCCAAATCGTCTCTGAGGAGCGCACTCCCCAAGGCTTGCCGACTATAGACAAGGCCGCCTCACCCACAAACAACGCCAAAATCAGTGGTGTTATCAGCCGAGCTAACTTCCCGCGTGAGACGCCGCTGGCATTAATCACCGCCATTTCTTGATCCACATAAAGCCTACCAAAAACGAGCATCAAACCGATAAAAAACGCCAAAGGTAAAATAAGCTCTAAAAAGTAAGGCAGATTATAGCCAATAATGGTGAATAATAAGCTGATATCTAAGTTGCCTTCAGCGGCAATNCCAAAATAACGTATTAGACGGCCACCGAGCATCATCACTACCAAAAACCCCAATACCAAAGCGGTCGTTGAGGCAACTTGACGGGTCATGTAGCGGCGTAATATCACAATTAGGACTCTTAAATAAGGGTTGGCGTTTGCAAGGATAAGTGGTTATACATCCGTATCGTGCAAGCTCATAAGCGATCTTTTGGCTTTTTTATAGTTTTTGGTAAATATGGCAAAGCGAGTATAAGCGTCAAACGTAACTGCTAATGCTAGCATGTTTTTATAAAAAATGACGGTGAAAAGTGTGTAAAAGTACGATACGCTTTCTATCTAAACAGTCACAAATAACATTATCTAACCCTTACGGAACAGTCGCGCTGTCATCAATATGTTAGACTGTCATATAAGCTGTAGTAGGTTCACGACCTTCTTTGCTCAGCATTCTTGTTTTTCATAACTCTAATAAGGACAAAACTATATGAATATTAAGCTAACCGCACAACTGCCAAAAACGCATACCCAAAAAATACTAAAAAAAGAAGCCAAAGACAAAGACTCGAGCTGTTTAGTGGTCTTAGTCGATAATAACAAAAACATCTTGGCAAGCGACTCATTGACAGAGTATCAAGAGCGTATTGAGCAGTTGATGGCAGTCTCACATTTCAGTGGCAAAGCCTGCGAAACGGTCGCTGACTATGCCTTAGCTGGTGATAAAAAAACCACTAAAGCCAATCCGCTACAATTATTAATCGTTGGCGTAGGCGCCATAGATAAGCTCAACCACAGCGCACTACAAAAAATCGCTAAGACCATTTATCAATCAACGCAAAAACGCGTCGCCTCCTTAACTATCGCGCTCGGCGATGCTCTACAAGAAAACGAGTTTAGCCAATTTGCTCTGAANCTNNTAGCAGCGACTTATCGCTTTGATAAATACAAATCAGAGCAAACCACGCCGGTATTAACTGATATCTACTTGCTCGCTGATAATAGCTTGCAGTCCGCTTTAGACTTCGCGCAGTCAGTGTTTGTCGGTCAAAGCTTGACTCGCGATGTCGCTAATGAGCCAGGTAACATCTGCTTCCCAGCTTATATGGCAGAGCAAGCGCAGGAGCTGGGCAAAAAATACTCTGATATCCTAAAAGTCACTGTATTAGGTGAAGAAGAGATGTCAGCGCTCGGTATGGAGTGCTTCTTAGCGGTCTCTAGAGGCTCAGTCCGCGAGGGCAAGTTGGTGATTATGGAATATCAAGGTAAGTCGAAATTTACCGCTAACCATTCAGCCAGTTATCGCGATAACGCTAGCAGCGCTGCCAAAGCTGGTCTAAAAGCGATTGCAGATAAGCTGCCTTTAAAAGCCAATACNAAAAAAGGCAGCAACAGTGACGCNCCTATCGTATTAGTCGGTAAAGGCGTCACCTTTGACTCCGGCGGTATCTCTATCAAGCCAGGCGCGGCGATGGATGAGATGAAATTTGATATGGGCGGCTCAGCNTCAGTCTTGGGTACTATNCAAGCGCTATGTGAAGCGCGTCTGCCTATTAANGTCGTCGGCGCGCTCGCTTGTGCTGAAAATATGCCGTCAGGGGAAGCCACGCGTCCTGGTGATATCGTCAAAGCCATGAATGGCAAGTCAGTTGAGATCTTAAATACTGATGCTGAAGGCCGCTTGGTGCTAGCNGATACTCTATGCTATATCCAGCGCTATAATCCAAAAGCGATCATCGATGTGGCCACTTTGACTGGCGCTTGCGTCGTCGCTTTAGGTCACGTGCGCTCAGCGGTGTTTAGTAATGATGAAGACGTACTGTTCGAGCTTGAGAATGCTAGCGCTCAATCAGGCGATCTTATCTGGCACATGCCGTTAGATGATGAGTATCAGTCATTGCTTGACTCGCCTATCGCCGANATGCAAAATATCGGTGGTAAAGGTGCTGGCGCCGTCACTGCTGCTTGTTTCTTATCGCGCTTCGTAGAAGAAGGCCAAGCNTGGGCACATTTGGACATTGCTGGTACCGCATGGAACTCTGGTAAAGAAAAAGCCGCTACCGGTCGCCCAGTCCCTCTATTTATGCAATATCTCAAAAACAGCGTCGATATGGCATAAACAGTGCTGTATGATCAGACACTTCATAAGGCTTAAGTACCAAACATGTCAAAACTAACCGTTAGTTTTTATGTCTTAAGCGCGAGTAAAGCCCAAGATTTCTTGGNCTTTATTTGTCAGCTCACTCAAANTGCCTTAAATAAGAGCACACAGTCGCTGGTTATTCTGGCNGATAATGAACAACTGCTGAGCGAGCTTGATGAAGCGTTATGGGCCAATGATGCGGCAAGCTTTATTCCGCATCAGCGCTTAAGCGCTAGCAATAGTGAGGCGACGGCGAGTACTGATAACAATTCTGCAGCGCCTGTGCTCTTAGCATCACAGCTGCCGTCAGACTTTAGCGGTATCGTCATCAATACCACTCCCCGCCCCATCAATGATTATATCTCGTCAACGAGCAACGCGCTGCCTAGCCGTCTGCTAGAGATTATCCTACCCGATGATGCTAGCGTCGCCCAAGGCCGTTATAAATATAAACACTACCAACAGCTTGGTTATGAGCTCACTCATTTTAAAGTATAAAAGCTTTAACAGCCGCTAATCTTCACAAATAAAACCTTCTGTGTCATTAGTCGCTCTACTTCGAGCGCATCTAAAACATCTATATAGTTGATTATCATCTTAGCTATTGCGCTCTCGANNTCGCAGAGCATTAGGTGAATATCACAAAAAATGCTACTATCTTTCGATTATTATAGGCTTTATATTTTTTGATTATCGTTTATTAGAAGGATAAAGATGCGTTCATTGATAGCAATGTATCAACGGATAGGGTTAGTGCCGCTTATTATCGTCGGTCTGGTGCTGGGTGTGCTGATTGGCTGGCTGGCCCCTAGCGCTGGTATAGCTTTAGGAATATTAGGAACTTTATTTGTCGGCGCGCTCAAAGCCGTAGCACCTATACTCGTGTTTGTATTAGTNTTAGCCGCTATCAGTAAGCAGCGCAGTGGTGATGAGGTCTACGTCAAACCTGTCCTTATCATGTATATGTTTGGNACTTTTTTGGCCGCATTGACTGCCGTTGGTGCCAGCTTCTTGTTCCCGATTGAGATGGTCCTAGTCAATGCCAATATCGAGCAAGTACCGCCTGCCAATCTAAAAGAGGTGCTAACCAACTTGCTCATGAGCCTAGTGGCCAATCCTGTCAATGCTGTAGCNAATGCCAACTATATTGGTATCTTAGCATGGGCGATTATTATCGGTTTTGCGCTGCGTCAAGCNGGNGATACNACGCNCGGTGTCGTNAGCGACTTTGCTGATGCGATATCACAAGTGGTCAAATGGGTCATTGCCCTCGCNCCTTTTGGTATCTTAGGGTTNGTCGCNAATACTGTCGCTGAAACAGGCTTTGAGGCGCTAAAAGGCTATGCCAATATTTTGATGGTATTGGTTGGCTGTATGCTGTTTATCGCTCTAGTTGCTAACCCTTTAATTGTATTAGTCAAAACCGGCAAAAACCCTTANCCGCTAGTACTGACTTGCCTGCGTGAGTCTGGTATTACCGCCTTTTTTACCCGCTCATCAGCNGCTAATATTCCTGTGAATATGAACCTNGCTCACAANCTNGGTCTGCACGAAGATACTTATTCAGTCACCATTCCGCTCGGTGCNACTATTAATATGGCCGGTGCGGCGATTACCATTAATGTGCTCACCTTAGCTGCNGCGCACACTTTNGGTATTGAGGTCAGCTTTGCCTCCGCTTTACTNCTAAGCTTAGTGGCGACAGTCAGTGCTGGCGGCGCGTCGGGCGTACCTGGCGGCTCATTACTGCTCATTCCATTGGCCGCAAGTCTATTTAGCATTCCTAACGATATTGCGATGCAAGTGGTGGCCGTTGGTTTTATTATTGGCGTCATTCAAGACTCTGCGGAGACAGCACTTAACTCGTCAACCGATATACTATTCACCGCTGCTGCTGATCCNAAATACGCCCGTTAGCGTATTAAGCTTTGACGACGTTTTAATCAAAACTCAAGGATAAAAAAAGGGCACTCAGGTGCCCTTTTTATACTTTAAAACTTGTATGCAAGTCAGGTTTAAGCTTTCAATAGCTTACTTTAAGTGATCTACTTCGACCTCAATCACAGGCGTCTGCATCTCCAGCTGGCGTTTAAACTGGCGCAGCTGCTCCACTTCATCTAACAGCTCAAGTATCAAGCCAATAGCCGGTACGCTCGCTTCAAAATCACGACTAAGACGTGAGGCACGGCGCACGGTGGTCAGCTGATAGCCAGTAAACTGCTGACTCTCAGGCACATCATACTCAATGATATTTTCTTCTATTAAGGCGATAACCCACTGCGGCTCTTGACCACAAGCAGACACTAATTCATCAAAACTCATAACTATGTCGGTTAATTCAGGCGAGTGTTTCATCATTATTATCCTCGTTTATGCTATATCTCTCATCATCTGTCTAACTTTAGCTCTCTTATGACCATTTTGCTCACTAGCGACTGATGCTAGTATGAGCAAAGGCTTGTTTTAGCTGCTCATAAGCTTGCTTAGCTTCGTCCGTGGTGACTTCTGGATTGACGATATTTAGGGTCAAGTATAAGTCTCCCGCTTGTTTTGCAGGGATACCCTTGCCCTTCAAACGCAGATTACTTCCTGATTTGCTATTACTCGGAATAGTGACGCCGAGCTTACCTGCAGGAGTCGTGACATTGATTCTTTCGCCCAACGCCGCCTCCCACGGAGTGATATTCACCGTTTGGTAAACATTAGCGCCTTCCAAGCGAATATTATCGGCAGCAGTGATGGTGACTTTAAGGAATAGATCTCCGTTTTTNCCACCTCCGATACCGGCAGCGCCTTGCCCTGCTANGCGGATTTGCTTGCCATCAGTGATGCCTTTAGGAATTTTAATCTTCAGGGTTTTATTCTCATAACCCACACTACCATTAGGCTGACGGACAGGGACATTNAACTTAATACTATAGTCGTCGCCGCTATAGACCGAAGCGAGATCGACACTGATCTCCGCATGCTGATCTTGACCTTTGCTATCTTGGCCAAAACCACCACCGAACTGATCAAAACCACTTGGTCCACCAGCCGACTGGCCCGCAGAGCCGCGAGCACCGCGCCCAAAAGCTGAGAAGATATCATCGAAACGAAAACCGCCACCGCCAAAGGCTTCACCGTCACCGAACTGATCTTTGATATCTTCCCAGCGAAAGCCGCCTTGCGCGCCTGCCGACTGACCGCCAAATCCGCCAAAGCCACCAGCACCAGCTTGGCCCGCAAAAGGATTGTCTAGCATAGCGTCATATTCGCTACGCTTATCTTTATCCCTAAGTGTCTCGTAAGCGTTATTAATCTCAGCGATTTTATTATCTGCATCTGGATCGTCACTGACATCAGGGTGATATTGACGGACTAGTTTGCGATACTTTTTCTTAATATCGGCGTCTGAGGCGTCTTTTTTTACCCCTAAAATGTCATAGTAGTTTTTTTCTGCCATTATTTTTCCTTATCATTTTATTGAGAAAATTTTTATTAAACGCTATAAAGTTAGAATCATCTGTTTCTATAATAAGACTTTTTTCTACAATATCAATTTTACTCAATGGCTACGACCTTTTTNGGGCTTTGTAATCAACAGNCTCGACACAGATTTTCAGGNTAGATTTAAGTTTGCCAGTTACATTGTATAGAAATCTTTAAGATATTAACTTTGGTTATGAATCAATAGCTTATAAGGTAACTGAAATTTGACTTGTCTTATTTTTTACACATCTGTAAGGATATAGCAAGCTTTATCCTGTAAAATACTGCAATGTTTACACTCATAGGGAGTGAAAATAATATAGGCAAGAGAATCTGTCTATTTTATAAATTACGTATAGGTGTTAAATGTCTTATTTAATCAAGTCTTTAGTTATCATGTTGTCATTAGCGCTGAGTACCACCGTTTTTGCTGGTAATACTAGCTATTATGGTAGTAAATTCCACGGTAAGCGTACCGCTAGTGGTAGTATTTTCAATATGAATGCCATGACCGCCGCACATAAAACCTTACCGTTCGGCACTAAAGTTAAGGTAACTAACCAAAAGACGAAGCAGAGTGTGATAGTTAAAATCACGGATAGAGGTCCTTTTACACCCGGCCGTATCTTAGATTTATCTAAAGGCGCTGCTNGTAAGATAAACTGNCAACTTTGTACGACGACTATGAAAGTACTCTCTTACGGTGATGGCAAATATCGTAGACAGTAACCAACCTGTCGCGCGAATGTTTTAAGTCTTAAGACNCAATCANATAAAAACCCCAATCGTATAAAAAAAGGAGAGCATTAGCTCTCCTTTTTTGTGTTCGCTCAAAGTTTTGAGCAGGCATTTTAATTAAACTTAGCTTCCATNTCTTCTAANCTTGTCATCGCTACTAATAAGCTCTCCTCTTTATCGTTATGTTGCTGCTGTAGCGAAGCTTGCTTGTCAAGCAGCGCTATCAAGTCGGCTTTGCGGTGCGCTTCATAAAGCTCAGTATCGGCAAGCTCAGTCTCCAAGCTTGCTAGCTGCTCATCTAGCTTCGCCAATGCCTTTTCGGTATTTTCGATTTCTCGGCGTATAGGCGCGGTCAGTTTGCGCTGCTCAGCCGCCAACTTACGCTGCTCTTCTTTACTCAAAGTACTAGCAGGGTTTTTGGACGTCTGACTCTCAGCTTTAGTTGTCNCTGTAGCCTGTANTGACTCACTATGCTTAACCTCTTTATTTTTGGCTCTATTACCCGTTTCACGTGAAACCAACGTCATTTGNGCCTGTTTATCTTTGGCTTGTTTATTGCTATTTTTATCCTGCGCGTTCTCTTGTTTGCGCTTCTCCGCTAGCCACTTGCCGTAATCACTAATATCGCCTGCGAACTCGTCGATCCGGCCGTCATGGACGAGATAGAGCTCATCACAGACGTTAGCAATCAGTTCGCGATCATGCGAGACGAGCACGACCGCGCCTTGAAACCCTTGTAGCGCTAAAGTCAAAGCTTGACGCATTTGTAAGTCNAAGTGGTTAGTCGGCTCATCGAGCACGAGCACGTTAGGACGCTGCCAAACGATTAATGCCAAGGTCAGGCGTGCGCGCTCACCGCCTGAGAACAGCTCGCTTGGGGTATCGATACGCTCGCCGCGAAAATCAAAACTGCCCAAAAACGAGCGCAATGTTGCATCAGAGGTCTTGCCCGCGAGGCGACGTAGCATCTGCATCGGTGTGGCGGCGGCGTCTAAAGCGTCCATTTGATGCTGATTAAAGTAGCCAAGCTTGAGAGTATCAGAGACTTGGTATGTGCCTGAGAGTACCTTTAATTCACCAACCAACGCTTTAATCAAAGTCGACTTACCCGCGCCATTCATACCGAGTAAGCCGAGGCGCGTATCNGGGGTGACTTGTACGTTAGCATTATGCAGCAGCGGGATATCACTATAACCGATGTCAGCTTTGGTCATCTCAATCAGCGGCGTGCTCATGTGCGCCGGCTCATAGAACTTAAATGAAAAGGGGTTATCCGCCATCATCGGTGACAGCTCCGCCATGCGCTCAAGCTGCTTGATACGGCTTTGGGCTTGCTTAGCCTTGCTGGCTTTGGCACGGAAACGCCGGATAAAGTCATCTAAGTGCGCACGGGTTGCTTGCTGCTTCTCATAAGCTTGCTGCTGCTGCGCCATACGCTCGTGACGGATGCGCACAAACTGCTGATAATTACCGGTGTAGAGAGTGATTTTTTGCTGTTCGACATGCAGAATATGATCGACAGTGGCATCCAAAAAAGTCTGATCATGCGAGATGACGATGACTAAACCTGTGAACTGATTAATCCAAGTCTCAAGCCATAAAATAGCATCTAAGTCTAAGTGGTTGGTCGGCTCATCGAGCAGCATCAGATCGGCACGGCTCATCAAGGTTTTGGCGAGGTTTAGACGCATGCGCCAGCCCCCTGAAAAGCCCTCTACCGGCTGCTCATGTTGGCTGGCTTTAAAACCAAGACCCGCCATAATTTGCGCCGCTTTGGTGGGCGTACGATAGCCATCTATCTCGTCGAACTGCTGATGCAAGATACCAATCTGCTCATCGCTAACATTGCTCAAATCACTCAACGCCTCATTGAGCTGATACCACTGCTCATCACCGCTTAGGACATAATCAATGGCCGTTTGACTACTTGCCCCCACTTCCTGCGCCATGTGTGCGACCTGCCAGCTCTCAGGAATGCTCACCTCGCCTTTATCGAGCGTCACTTCAGTATCGCCTACGCCCATTTGTGTCAACAGTAAGGCAAATAGCGTTGATTTACCGGTGCCGTTGTTACCCGTCAGCCCTATTTTGTGATTGGGGTGCAACTGGAAACTGGCGTCCGAGAAAAGCACTCGACCATCACGGCGAACACTAACGTCTTTAAATTCGATCATAAGGGGTTTTATCTCACAGGAGTTATAGCGACCACGGCACTTATTCGCTCAATTATTCGATCAATAGCTGATTAAGTCGGTCGCTAGCAGGTCAATAGTTATAAGAGGCAATGATGAAAATTTACAGAAAAACAGGCCAAAGCCAGCCATAATTGATGGCTATTATTTCAAACGACTGGCGGATAGGCAAACGATTAAACCATTATTTAGGGCGTGTTGAGCATTCTACCATGGCACTGACAGAGACTATTTTTTAGGCGATTTGCAGATAAAAATGGTAAGTTTAGTCGTTCTAAGCGTCTATTTTTATCAATAAAGCGGCAAAAAATAGTCCTGTCCCTGTTGTTGTAGTTAGGGCTGATGCTAAAATCGCCCTAGTCGTTGCGACTGTTTAAATAAAATCAGCTAGCCAATGCAATAAGCATTATCTGCAATTTTAACGACGACTAGAACACGGCTTTGATTAACTAGTAGCGATCAGCAGTGCGCATTTGTGAATGTTCAACACGCCCTATAAATAACTGTTTCATTTTTAAGTCATTTATTGAGGGGTGTCAGACTTATTTCAATATCGTCTATCTGTTTTATCAAACACGCTTATCACTCTTGATAAGTTAAGCCTAGCCCCAATTATGGTATACTGCCAAAACACTACTGACATCAAGCAGTTAAGCATTCGCTAATGAGGTGATTATGACCCAAACTACTACTCAATATGATCCAAGCGCCAGTCAGCCGGTCGATCCTACTATGCTAAGCCTGACCGATAGCGCGGCCCAAAAAGTGCGCCGTCTACGCGAAGAAGAAGGCGATAAGGAGCTTATGCTGCGCGTTTATGTGACAGGCGGCGGCTGTTCTGGTTTTTCTTACGGCTTTAGATTCGACAGTGATATGAATGAAGACGATGCCAATTTTGATAATGGTGATGTCACTTTGGTGATCGATTCGCTCAGTTATCAGTACTTACAAGGCTCTACCGTTGACTATACTGAAGGGCTAGAGGGCGCGCGCTTTATCGTAGATAACCCCAATGCAACCACGTCTTGTGGCTGCGGCTCTTCGTTTTCTATCTAACAGTGCTTTTTTCACTGCCCGCTTATCAAACGTTTTTGTTAAAGCATCTATTTTTTATAGGTGCTTTTTTGGCTAAGCCAACTGATTTGTTTCACCGCTGAAGGTTACTGAAATTGTAATTGTGCGTGGTTTTTGCATTATCTTTGGGCTAAACTGACTTTGAACTAAACGGAGCGCTCTTTTGATATAATTGATAGCGACGACGGTTTATAGCAACGACAGTGCCAAATTGGCTGCAGTTTTGCGCCGGTTTTATTTGAGCAAACCCTATTTGAACCAATCTTAGTAAAGGGTTGCTCCACCATAATGAATAACAATAGATGACTATTATGAGTAATTTTGCAAGTAGCTTTGTGGATTTTGAAATACCAAGTTGGTTTGATAGCCAATTATTGATGGGCATGCTGCGCGGTATCGAAAAAGAAGGTCTGCGCGTTAGATCAGATGGGTTTTTGGCACAAACGCCGCACCCTTCAAAGCTTGGTTCAAAATTGACCCACCCGTTCATCACTACGGACTACTCTGAGAGTCTACTTGAGCTTATCACTGACCCAAAAGCGACGCCAAAAGATACTTTGGCTATGCTGCGTCAGCTGCATGTCTTAGTCTATCAGGCTTTGCCAGAGGGTGAGCTGATGTGGCCGTTGTCTATGCCTTGTATGCTCTCAGCAGATGATGCCGATATTCCACTGGCTGATTATGGTAGCTCTAATACCGGTAAGCTTAAAACGCTTTATCGTAGTGGACTTGGTATTCGTTATGGTCGCCGTATGCAGACGATTGCGGGGCTGCATTATAACCTATCTTTTGGCGATGGTTTATTTATACAGTGGCAAAAGCAGCTTGCAGACGCGCAGACGCAGACGCTGACCGAGTTCAAAAACGAGAAGTATTTAGGCCTCATCCGTAACTTTAAGCGCTTAACAAGCTTAGTTCTATATCTGCTAGGCGCTAGCCCTAGCGTCTGTCCTTGCTTCATCTCAGGCCGCGAGCATGACTTGGAGCTGATGAACGAGTCAACCTATTATAGACCAGCTGCCACAAGCCTACGTATGGGGAAGCTTGGCTATACCAATAGCGTTCAAGAACATCTGGATATCCGCTATAACGATCTCACTGAGTATGTCGCAGGCCTACGCCGCGCGATTCAAACGCCGCATGAGAGCTTTAAGGCACTTGGGCTAAATGATGAAGCGGGTAACCCTATCCAGATCAATGATCATATATTGCAAATAGAGAACGAATACTACAGTCCTATTCGCCCCAAACAAATTGCCGCGCGTGGTGAGACGCCGACAGAAGCGCTAGAGCGTCGCGGTATCGCTTATGTGGAATTTCGTGCCATCGACTTAGATCCTTATAGCGATGTAGGTATTCGCCTCTCAAGCGCTTGCTTCTTAGAGGTTATGGCGCTGTACTGCTTACTCAATGAGTCGCCAGATTTGTTGCCGGCAGAAGAAGAGGAGCTGGCGATTAATCTAGAGCGCGTAGTTAACGAAGGCCGCTCGGATAATCTACATATTCTAAATAATGGCGAAGAGCAGTCGCTACAAAGCTGGATGCTGGCACATTTATCAAGTATGCAGCCGCTAGCCGCATTACTTGACGCCCATCATGGCGGTAATGATTACCGCGTAGCAGTAGCTTTGATGCAAGGTAAAGCGAGTAATTCAGAGTCGACCATCTCAGCACAAGTTAATGCCGATAGTATGCGCTTAGGCAGTATGTGGAAGTTAGGCTTTACCTTAGCGCAGCAGCATCGCGATGCTATCCTTCAGCATACTTTAAGCCCTAATATGCAGGCAAAATATGAAGTATTGGCTGAGAAGTCGCTGTTGCAACAAAGCGAGATCGAAGCCAATGACACCGAAGACTTTATGGACTTCATTAAGCAGTACCGTTAAGCCTAGATGGCCTTAGCGGATGAGTCATTTAACTGAAATCAGCCATAATTAGCTACTAATCATAGCTCCAGCCCCTATTTTAAGAGTACTTATTTGATGCAAAGCCTACCCTCTTATCGCAGTATGCAAGTGTTTTTGGTAATTATGAGCGCTATCGGCATGGGCTATGCCTTGTTTTTTTTGCAGCAGTCTATGGGGCTTTCTCCCTGTCCTTTATGTATCTTTCAGCGTATCGGTTTGATGGTGATGGGCGGCTTTGCGCTCGTAGCGGCTATTTTTAATCCAAAATCGAAACTTATCAGGTTTGGTCTGTGGTTAGGTAGTTTAGTCGGTATTGGCTGGGCGACGGGCGTTGCTGCTCGTCATGTCTGGCTCCAGCATCTGCCAGCTGATCAAGTGCCTGCTTGTGGCCCTGGCCTAGACTATTGGCTTGATACGCTACCGATGCAGCAAGTACTAAAACAAGTGTTCGCAGGTTCTGGAGAGTGCGCTACTATTGACTGGACATTTTTGGGTTTAAGTATCCCAGAGCAATCTTTGATATTTTTTAGCTTTCTTATTATCGTTCACTTGCTCATACTGATGAATATATTGCGTTCAAAAACTTAAAGGCTGTCAGTGCTATCAGTGCTGATAGTGCCCACTCGGGCTAATCGGCACTAACTTATGCCTAAACTAACTTATTCCTAGATAGCAACCTCGCTTAGTGTCTTCTACTTCTGCAGTTAGCAGTTAGTACTCCCGCAGTCTCGCTGCAGCATCACCGCTCAACTCTATCTTTTATGTATTAATGTCCTCTGTATCAGTAACTTTTTTATCAAAAGTCTGTCACTGAGAGGCAAATCCTAAAATACAAATCTCCTCCTTTTATAACAAAAACCACACATTTTGGTCATTCCAGTTTGTTATCTTACGATAATATTTTTCCGTTGATGGTGAATAAATAATCGTTTATCTTCAAAAGATATACAAAATGTGGCAATAAGGCTCTGCACACCAGTCCTGTGAGTACATCAGAAGCAGGTATGGTTACTTTGCCACTCTTGTCATCTTAAATGACATTAATACTAGCTTTTGTAAGTAGAGCTAACCTTAGTTGTCAGCTTGCACTTAATCCTCATCTGTCTGCTGTTGGTAAGATCATGATATATTCTTTTTCTAAATTTGCCACAACGACTGCTCATTGTGGCTCTCGCTCGACTTTGAAACTCTTATTACCTTTGTCTTTTTGTGCTTTACTTGCGGGCTGTGATAGCCACTCCTCGACTCCTAGCACTGATAAAAGAATGATGATTGCAAGTAAGCAGAGCGATGCTATTGCTGCAGAGCAGGAGACCATAGACCCTACCTCAGATAGCGATGGGACTAATAGCGAAGAGGATGAGTCGCTGATTAGTACGGCTAAATCGGATAGAAAATCCTCCGTAGATCGCTCATCTTCGGATGCTACTACAACAAACGACAGTCAAATGCAGGCTACTTTAATCGGTGATTATAAGGGAGTAATGCCCTGCTCTTTTTGTAGCAGCACAGAGGTGTTGCTAAACTTATTTGCTGATGGCTCTGTGGTAAAAACCAGTATTTATGATAATCCAAAAGAGCCGACCGATTCGTTAATTGAAAACGGTATTTATCGTCAAGATGATGACAAGATCACGATCGTTTACGATGATCAGCGTATAGAGAGCTATATTATTCAAAACAACCATTTAGTATTACTAGATGATAACAACATCGCTGACGATGACTACACGTTATCGCGCCAGTAATATAAGTCTTTGTATATATTTTTTGAATGTTCANNACGCCCTAATAATNGGTAAACTTTAGATAATGTTAACGCCTANAGACTAGGCGTTTTTTTGGGCGTTTTTTTACGCATTTTATTGGTTATACCGTAGGCTTTACTTTACAATAATGTCCTAAATATCACGACTTACTCTTCTNTTNTTATCATTCGGTGCGAAACGTCTATGCATATTCATATTCTTGGTATTTGTGGCACTTTTATGGGCTCACTAGCCTTATTGGCCCGCGAGCTTGGGCATGAAGTGACGGGCTCAGATGCCAATGTCTATCCGCCGATGTCCACTCAGTTACAAGAGGCTGGCGTGACGATTATGGAAGGCTATCATATCGAGCATCTACAGCCTGCGCCTGAGTTGGTCGTTGTCGGTAATGCGATGAAGCGCGGGATGGANGTGGTCGAGTATATGCTCAATCAAGGNCTGCGCTATACCTCAGGGCCGCAGTTCTTATCGGAGCAAGTACTACAATCGCGCCATGTGATAGCAGTGGCGGGCACGCATGGTAAGACCACAACGACGACGATGCTCGCTTGGATATTACAATATGCTGGGATTGATAGCGGGTTTTTGATTGGCGGCGTGCCGTTAGTCGATACTGATGATAAGCGTCTACAACAAGTCTTCGCTCATAGTAGCTACTTAGGCGCTGANTNTACAANNACNTCGGATTTAGGTTACTTTGTTATTGAAGCCGACGAATATGATTCAGCGTTTTTTGATAAGCGCTCAAAGTTCGTACATTATCGCCCGCGTACCGCTATTTTGAATAATTTGGAGTTTGATCACGCTGACATTTTTGCTGATNTAGGAGCGATTCAGACGCAGTTTCATCATATGCTGCGTATGATTCCGAGNAGCGGACAAATTATTATGCCAGNCAATACGCCAAGCCTCGAAGATACCTTAGCTAAAGGCGTTTGGACGCCCGTTTGGCGCACCTCTATTGTCGATAATACTGATAAGAATCCGGCCCAATCTCAAAATCTGGCAGCTNAGAGCGANTGGCAAGCCCGACTTATCAGCGCTGATGGTAGCCAGTTTGAAGTGAGNTTTCATGGCGATAAACGCGCTAAAAATACAACTGGTAATGAAGCGGCTAGTACCGATACGGCCGTAGTCGATTGGGCGATGAACGGCTTGCATAATGTCAATAATGCGCTAGTCGCTATCGCAGCGGCGTATGATATCGGCGTCGATATCGCAACTGCCTGCGCCGCACTATCTGAGTTTGCCGGTATCAAACGGCGTATGGAGCTGATCGGTGAGGTGGGGGATATCTTAGTCTTTGATGATTTCGCTCATCATCCGACCGCGATTACCACCACGTTGGATGGTGCCAAAAAGAAAATGGCTAATCAAAAGGTTTGGGCCGTTATCGAACCGCGCAGCAACACGATGAAGATGGGTATTCATCAAGACAGCCTAGCGTCTTCGGCCGCGCTTGCCGATCAGACGCTTTGGTACGAGCCTACAGGCCTTGAATGGGGCCTCAAAGACGTCATAGCGCAAGCGCAGCAGCATAGTAGCAACTTAAGCAATCAGCAAGTGCTTGGTAGTACCGACGCTATAATTGAGCATCTCACTACTCATGCTAGAGCGGGTGATGCTATTATCATCATGTCTAACGGCGGTTTCGAAGGTATTCACCAACGCCTATTGGCAGCATTGGCAACGACTCAGCGCTAATAACCTTACTCTTAGCTCATGCCATAGTCTATGTAGCGTCCTCAAATTATGAATGGCGCTTTTTTTATCGTTTTTACAAGCTCTTTACGCATTCAATTCAAATGATAGCAAATCAGGACTTTTTATCACACAGCCCCTACACTACTAACATTTCGTGCTTACTCTTCTGGCGAAGGAGTGACTACAATGTACTCATTCAATCAATTAGGAGAATAATAATGGGTTTTATATGGATGATCATTGTTGGTTTAGTCGCAGGTCTATTAGCGCGCGCTATTAAGCCAGGTAACGATGCGATGGGCTGGATTATGACTATTGTACTCGGTATTGTAGGTGCAATGCTTGGTGGCTTTATTGCCGGTCTAATCGGTATCGATGCTGATGGCGGCTTTATCGGTCTGATATTCTCAGTGATTGGCGCTATTATCTTACTCTTCTTGTATGAGATGATCGTCAGTAAACGCCGCGTATAATATAAGCACTTTTATAACAGGTGTTTAGCTATACTCTCGATTTAAAAAAACCTTATTATTATAAGGTCTTTTTTTATGAAGGCTTTAGTTGCTGCCCATAAATCTACTAATACGAAATCGACCTCAAGTTGTTGATAATCGTTACTTTTGCCCCCATTTACCTTATAATAACGCCAATTCTATTTGCATGACTGAGGTAAGCCACTATGGCAGTACTCCCTATTTTAAGCTACCCTGATCCGCGCTTGCGCACTATCGCCGCCCCTGTAAAAGAGGTCGATGCTGAGATAAAAACATTAATCAGTGACATGATTGAAACTATGTATGCCGCTGATGGTATCGGTCTTGCCGCCTCGCAAGTGGATCGCCATATTCAACTGATCGTGATGGACTTATCTGAAAACAGAGATACTCCCATGGTCTTTATCAATCCTAAAGTGACGCCACTAGTCGAAGAAAAGCAGCCNTANGAAGAAGGCTGTCTGTCGGTTCCTGATGTCTATGATAAAGTTGAGCGCCCAAGTAAAGTGCGTATCGAAGCTTTAGACGCTGATGGTGAGGCTATTGACGAGATAGCAGAAGGCTTACTCGCTGTTTGTATTCAGCACGAAATGGACCATCTCAATGGGGTTATCTTTGTCGATTATCTATCACGCCTAAAACAAACTCGCGCCCGCGATAAAGTCAAAAAAGTGCTTAAGATACGCGAAAAGCAAAGCCAACAAGCCGCAAAACAGCCTGAAGCTACAAATGTCTAAATAGCGAACCTTTGAGTGCATGTCAAAACCTTCATGTTGACATGCATTTTTATGCCTCCTTTCTAAAAACCCCTTTCCTCTTTTTTATCTTTACTAAAGGCTTATTGCTATGACTATGATCAAAATTGACCAATATTTTGACCCTGCTGCTTGGGGCAAATTCACCAAAGCCGCTGAGGGTCGCGACACGCCTTTTTTGATCGTTGATCTGAATCGTATCAAACTGAAATTCAATGAAATGATTGGCCTGTTTCCCGAAGCAAAAGTCCATTATGCAATGAAAGCTAGCCCTGCGGTGCAAGTGATTGAGCTATTAGCAGAGCTAGGTTCAAACTTTGACTGCGCGTCCATCTATGAGCTGGATCGGGTGCTCGACTGCGGCGTTGCGCCCTCGCGTATCTCTTATGGCAATACCATCAAAAAAGCAAAGCATGTAAAATACGCCTTTGATAAAGGTATCGATCTGTATGCAACCGACTCAGAAGCAGATCTCAAAAATATCGCTGAGCAGGCTCCTGGCTCAAAGGTGTTTGTACGTATTTTGGTAGAAGGCTCAGACACTGCTGAATGGCCCTTATCGCGCAAGTTTGGGTGCCATCCTGATATGGCCGTTGATCTGCTCATCCAAGCTAAAGAGCTTGGCTTAGTGCCTTATGGAGTTTCGTTCCACGTGGGCAGTCAGCAAAAATCAGTGACCGTCTGGCACGATGCCCTAGTCATGGTCAAAGATATCTTTGATAAGCTTATGAGTGAGCAAGGCATTAAGCTACAAATGATTAACCTCGGCGGCGGCTTCCCTGCTCGGTATCTCAACCAAATCAATACCATACAAGACTACGCCGGATCGGTAAAACAATACTTAGTCGATAGCTACGGTATAGACGATATGCCAGAGATTATCCTGGAGCCCGGCCGCTCGCTGGTGGCAAGCTCTGGGGTCTTAGTCAGTGAAGTGGTGCTGATTTCTCGCAAGTCGCATGAGGAGGAGACGCGCTGGGTTTATACTGATGTGGGGCTGTTCCAAGGGTTAATTGAAACGTTAGGTGAAGCGATTAAATATCCCGTTTATACTCCAAAAATGGCAACATCGACCACGTCAGGTACAGTGGTTTTAGCAGGGCCGACTTGTGACTCTGCTGATATCATGTATGAAGAGACCGACTATCAGCTACCCCAAGAGCTGGAGATTGGCGATAAAATTTATTGGCTCGCGACGGGGGCTTATACCAACTCTTATTCGTCTGTCGAGTTCAATGGCTTTCCGCCATTAGAAGTGGTTTATCTTGATTAATACTTGGTTAGTTACATAAAAAAAGCGTAATACTGAAATTTAAAGTATTGCGCTTTTTTTATGACTTATATTTGGCGTAGGGTGCGCCCCGCGTGCCTGAAAGTCGTTAAAACAAGGCAATGACTCGTTAACTTACTAAGATAACTTTTGATTAGAATGTTTAATCATCATATTTAAGTTAATGGTGTGCATGGCGCATCCTACAACATCTTAGTTCTGGAGAACTCAACTACTGAACCAATAGCTGAATCGGGGCACTGGTGCTAGTCATACTACGACGATTGCCAGCAAAGCCTGAGCTTTGGTTTTGAGCGCTTTGTATAACTTGTCCGATAGTGACCCATTGCCCGCGCGGTACGATAACTGTGCTATTTAGCCTTTGTGATTCAATAGCGTTTTTTTGGTAATATCGAGAATGGCTAGTGAGTAGCTTCTCTTCTGCTTGCGACAACTGCACTTCCACTTGTCCATTGGGCAGTAGTCTTGGGGTGACGGCAATGCCTCTCGTTGTCGGCAATAACACTTGCTGCTGAATAATAATCTGAGCTGACGGACTATGATAAGACGGATAGCGATTATTTTGATAAGCCGTCGCCTGATAGTTTTGCGTTAAGGAATATAGCGTATTGGTGCTAATGCTGGCAGCGCTACCTGAGAGCGTTTGCACTTGATATAAGCTATTGCTCTGCTGCTGACTATCGCTTTGGTTCACTATACCTGTCCCTTGAATACCACGCTTGCTGATAATCACTTGGCCTTGGCGGATATTACTTTGTATATTACCACTACTGCCTACTCGTACTGCGACTAGCAGCGGCTGCGGCTGAGTGTCTATTTGCGCAAGGAGCTGTTGCACCGCCTTGTAATTCGCCGCGCTGGTTTGTAGCACAAGCTTATCTTGATAACTACTTACTGTGCCGCCGTCACGGCTACTGTTTAGCTGTTGGCGTACGGCTGGCAGTAGAGCATCACCGCCGTAAGTATCGATGACATAGGTTTGGGCGCTTTTGTGAGCAGAGGCGGCTTGCGCAGGTACAATAAAGCTAGTACCTACACTTAAAAACAAAAGCGTCATCAGTGAGCGGTTCATCTTATAGCTATCCTAATTATTTAAAACTCGCTTATCCAACTCTACTCATTCAGCCTTACTCATTTAACCCAAGTACATCTTGCATATTATACTGCCCTGCTTTTTGCTGAATGACCCAAGTGGTAGCGCGTACCGCCCCTGCTGCAAAGGTCATGCGCGCACGTGCTCTGTGAGTAATCTCGACCACTTCGCCATCAGCGATAAACATTACCGTATGATCGCCAATGATTTCGCCGCCGCGTATCGCATGAATGCCTATGCTACCTGCTTCGCGCGCGCCTGTTTGTCCTTCACGGCCATAGACTGCAACCTCTTTTAGGTTTTGCCCTCGAGCTTCAGCGACGGCTTGGGCCATCATGTAAGCAGTGCCTGATGGCGCGTCAATCTTGTGTTTATGATGCGCTTCGATGACCTCAACGTCAGCCTCATTGCCAAAGGCTTTAGCAGCCATACCTAATAGCTTGAGCGATAGGTTGACCCCAGTTGAATAGTTGCCCGCATAGACGATAGGAATGTGTTTGCTGGCCTCGGTAAGCACTTGCTCCTGCTGCTCATTAAAGCCTGTTGTACCGATGACCATCGCGACTTTATGCTCAGCGCAAGTCTGCATATTTTGCTCAGTGGCATCCGGCAAGCTAAAGTCAATGAGCACATCGATATCATCGATCACTGAAACTAAATCATCGACGATTTTGATATTTAAGCGCTCGATAGCGGCGACCTCACCGGCGTCAGCGCCAATCAGACTTGATCCTTCACGCTCGATAGCAGCGCTGAGAGACGTTTGCGGATTGTCCTGTACCGCCTCAATCAACATACGTCCCATACGGCCACCGGCTCCGATAACGCCGATATTTATCATCTCTTTTGTTTGTGTCTTACTCATACTTTTGTCCTAAAGCTCATGGTCTATATTTATAGGTTAGCAGTGCCTTGTTAGCACGCGTTATGTTAATTATCATAGCATGAATTGTTTTTGCTGCGACTAACAAGCAGACATAAAAAAGCCTAATAGTTTCACATGAAACTATTAGGCCTNTTGATAACGTCAAAAAGCTCAAAAGTTAACGCTTAGTCGAATAGTTCGCCAATCTTTTTAAAGAAAGATTTTTTGTGCGGCGATTGTTGATGCTTGCTATCACCGTCCAAGGTATCTTGAAACTCACGTAACAGATCTTTTTGTTCGCGAGTGAGATTGACTGGCGTTTCGATAATGACGCGGCAAATCAGATCGCCTTTCATCGTCGTACGCACTGGCGTCACACCTTTACCGCGTACCCGCAGCAGCTTACCGCTTTGCGTGCCTTCGGCGACTTTGATTTTGACTTTGCCATCTAAAGTTGGGATCTCAACCTCTTTACCTAAAGCGGCATCGGTGATGCTCACTGGCACATCCATATANAGATCTGCGCCTTGACGAGTAAAGACCTCATGCGGCTTNACGCGTACTTCAACATATAAATCGCCGTTNTGNACNCCNGCNCCGCCCGCTTCGCCTTCACCTGCTAGACGCACGCGGTCGCCATCATCGACGCCGGCTGGGATAGAAACCTCAAGCGTGCGAGATTTTTCTTGGACGCCATTACCATGACAGTCTGGGCATGGGTTCTTGATTTGCTTACCGCTACCGCCGCACTGTGGACACGCTTGCTGCACAGCAAAGAAGCCTTGCTGCATACGCACTTGGCCTTGCCCATGACAAGTCTGGCACGTGACGATATCAGAGGCNTCTTTCGCNCCTTTACCATCGCAAGTGTCACAAGGCGCAGGCGCGGTGAAGCTGATCTCTTTTTGGCAACCGCGCACCGCTTCCTCAAGCGTTAGCTCGATGACATAACGAAGATCAGAGCCGCGGCGCGTACGACTACCACCGCCGCGAGCTTGACCGAAGATATCACCNAAGTTNCCAAAGATATCACCAAAGATGTCTTGGAAGTTACCGCCGCCGCCGAAGCCGCCACCGCCTCCCATGCCGCTCTCAAAGGCAGCGTGACCCATACGGTCGTAGGCTGAGCGCTTATCTTCGTCACTAAGCACCTCATAAGCCATCGACGCTTCTTTGAATTTTTCTTCGGCATCAGGGTCATCAGAGTTGCGATCGGGATGGTATTTCATTGCCAGCTTGCGGTAGGCTCTTTTTATCTCTTTGCTATCAGCCGTTTTGCTGACCCCTAACACTTCATAAAAATCGCGCTTACTCATGAGCTCTCCTATCGTCATCACAGTGATGCTTGCTAATAATCTTACGTCTACTACGCCTCAATCATCAAAAGTGTTTCATGTGAAACACAAAATCAATATCATAGCGTATCGGTAAAATCAGCAACGTACTGCGCTAACCAAATCAATTAATAAATAAAGGTATAAAGATATAAAAGTTTGGCCTGTTAATGGAGGTGGCTCAGCGATTTATCAAGCTTAATAATTGTGAAATTATTATCTGCGTAGTTTTATTCTGCAGATAATCGTACCTATAGTCAGTTTAAAGTAAAATTGTTATGAGATTAAGTGCGCTACTGGTATAAATTTTACTTGCGTGCTGCGTTCCTTCGATGCTGCATGAAATTCATCCCAGCAGCGCTATGTCATTTTTAGAGTGAATCGACTATATATCCTCTTAGCTTGATTATTATTTAGTTTTTCATAACATCAAGCGCTAAAGTCGTGCTAATATTTAGCGCTCTATAAGCAGGCGTTCATACTTGAAATTCGGTGTAAGAGAGCATTGATTATGAAAAAACTAACGGCCTTTATCTTATTGATCATCGTTATGGCAGTCGTGGTCTATGCAGGCTCGCCCTATTACAGCGCTTATCAACTAAAGAACGCTTATGATGCTAAAGATGGCGCGACTATCGCAGCAGCCATCGATTACGAGCAAGTCCGTCCTAGCGTCTATAGACAGCTGACGGATAAATTTGCGCTGACCATGAGCAAGTATCCACTAGTCGCTGAGCTTGGCGGCGCGCCCTTAGAGCAAGCGGCTGATAGTTTTATCAGTCAAGCAGTGGCAGGCGCAATTACCCCTGACAATGTCAAAACCCTAATTAATACCCAAGGTCAAGCCAATACCGCGACCAAAGAGCTGGCTGCGGCTTGGGCCATTGCTAGTAATCAAGTCGATCTCAAAAACCTCATTCAAGATCTCATCATTCAGCGCGGTGATATCAATGCAGTAGTCAAAAACCAAATACAGCTGGTCATGCAAAAACAAGCCAGCGAGCTTGAGGAGCAAGCGGCGCAAGGAGAAGATAGCGAACCTAGTCTGAGCTATTGCGGTATCAATTGCTTTACCATTAGCGGGCAAGTCAAAGGCTATCCCATCACTGTTGAGATGCAACGTCAGGGCTTTATTGACTGGCAAATCATCGATGTGGTATTGCCTTAAATCAAGATTCTCTATGAACTTTAAAGGCATAAGTGCTATTTAAGTTCTAAAACCAATTCGCACAAAAAGCGCGCTATAACTTGATAGTTTATAGCGCGCTTTTGCTATGGGGTTTTAGATTTTAAAATAGCTGTGAATGAGCTAACTACTGAACGCCCAAAAACTCTAAGAATTCAGGNCTCTCAAAGCTCGCTTGATATAAAACGCCATCCTCNCGATATATCGCTGGCGTCGCTATCACTGCAAGNCCNGCCGCCNTNTNACGATTAGGNGTNANNTAATCCATATTACAACTGGCAGGCGCTGGCGTCATCTGGCCTTGTAGCATTGCCTTGTCTAGAGCGTTACGGCGACTGCCCTCATCCGCTTGACACCAGATCCCGCGCATCTGCGCAGGTGACGCTTCATATATAGGATAACCGATAGTCTTGACGGTGACGCCTTTGGCATTGAGATCTGCCATTTGCTTATGTAGCATTCGGCAGTACGGGCAATTCACATCAGTTGCAACATAAATAACGGCGCGCTCGGTAGTCGTTGCCGGATAAGTAATCAGCTGCGACTCATCTAGTGAGGCAAAGACAGATTTGTTTTTATTCGCCTCAAAAGTCTCATCAAGTCCTGTGAATTGACCATTCTCTATCACCGATATCTCGCCATCAGTAATGTATTGCGCATCATCTGAGAGTAAAAACGGCACGCCTTCTAATGTTGCGCCCCAAATCACGCCCGGCACTGCGGTATAAAAAAACGGCGTTTTAGCGCTCATGTTTTTCAGCGCACTCATATTCTCTAGTATTGAGGATTTCACCGCCGCGCTGACATATTCGCCTGCTTGCGCACTAGTGGCTCGCGTTGGGGTTTGCTTCACTTTACGTGGGCTTGGATTTTTTTGTAGCTCGCCTTGGATGACATATTTGCCATCAGTGGTGATATGGAGTGGCGGCTGTCCTGCTAGATTGACCTGATACATATTAGGCAAATTAGAGGGTTCGATAGATAAGATTTGCGCTTTGATACCAACCTCGGTCAATACTTGGCGCAGATGGCTATCAGTGTCAGCACTGACGTTGTGCGCTGCCGCACTTTGCGTCATCTTAATATTCTCATCGGTTGAAGTCGCAGGCTGGGCGCAAGCCGTCGCCGTTAATAGCAGCGCACTAATAAAACTAATAGGTTTAAGTAGAGGTGGTTTCACAGCAGTCATCCTAGCAAGTAGCATTTATATACCAATAGCAATCAGCATTTCGTCTTAAAACACTATCTAAAAAGTAGAGTGAAAAGATATCAGGACTTTAGCACATTAGCTAAATTTTCGGAGGGTTTGCCAGTTACTTTTGCAATTCGCTACTTGAGCTTAAGGGAGGCGCAATAGAGAGCGATAAAACAAGTTATAAAGCTCAACTTAGACGTCAGGTGCGCTGCGCGAGGCGCACCCTACCGTAAACCTAAAAATATACTTGTAAATATCCCTAAAACTTCTCTACTTCCTCAGGCGTTAAAAAGCGACTATCGCCACGCTCTAACCCGTCTAAAGTAATATGGCCAATGCTAGCGCGATGCAGCTCGACGACTTTATTACCGAAGTAGCCCATCATACGTTTGACCTGATGATATTTGCCTTGCTCCAAGGTTAGACGCGCATGTTTCTCATCGATAAACTCAAGGGTAGCCGGTTTGGTCGGCTCATAATCGCCCTCTAACAAGATACCTTCGCCCACCTTTTTGATTGCGTGGGCTTGCTCCTCCTCATTCATAGGATCAGCAAGCGTTAGCTCATAGACTTTGGCGTGCTCGTGCTTGGGACTTGTGACGCGGTGTAGCCAGCCGCCATCATCGCTAAGCAGCAGTGCGCCTGTGGTATCGACATCCAAGCGACCTGCGATACGTAAACTGCCTAGCTCTGGTACGGCAATCAATTCGGTGACGATAGGATACTCTTTGGCCTTTAACGTACACTCAAAGCCTTCAGGCTTATGCAGCAAGATATAACGATTACCCGTCGCCACCGAGAGCGGCTCGCCTGCCCACAGCACTTCATCATTGATAATATCGACATGTAGGCCAGGGTCTTTGACCACCTCATCATTGACGGTGACCTCAGAGGCGTGGAGGATTTTTTTGGACTCTTTGCGTGACAGCTCAGTGGCTTTACTGATAAATTTATCGAGACGCATACTTTTTACTACCTTTAGTCATATAGGGTTTTGTTATAGTGGTGTCAGTTTAACATATCCCATCTAACCCTAAGTGTACCATCGATGCAATATGAGCTATCAAACCTTAAAAAACCCNGTGACCGCNCGGCTTGANATTAAAAAATCCGAGTTTATTGCTTATGCCTATCCTGTAAATTCACGTGAGCAAGCGATGTTTCATGTGGAACAACTACGAGAAAANTACCCTGATGCTCGGCATTGGTGCTGGGCCTATATCATTGGCGACCCTGATAATACTACGAGCGCAGGTTTCGATGATGATGGCGAGCCGAATGGTACCGCAGGGCGACCAATACTAGGCGTGCTGCAGCATAAATCTATCGGCAATATTATCATTATCGTGGTGCGCTACTTTGGCGGTATTAAGCTTGGCGCAGGCGGTCTCACTCGTGCCTATGCAGGCTCTGCACAAGCAGCAGTCGATCAGATGATATTGCAACCTTTCGTGCCGATGACGCAAGTGCAAATACTAGCGGACTTCGCGACTGAAGCTCAGTGTCGTTATGTGGTTGAGAGCTTAGAGGGCACTATCGAAGATGTCGCCTATAGCAAACAAGTCACCTTAACTGTCACTATTGCTGAGGTTGATATTGAGACCTTAAAAACTGAACTAGCGATGGCAGGTAAAGTGATANAGCCCACAGATTAGTATGTTCTAAAGAAGTAAACTGAGCTTAATTAAANAATACAGTAATCATCTGTTCACTGAGCCGTTCACCGAAATCTATTGGAAGCTTGCTGCGAGCTTAGTATGATAATAAATTCGTTAAATTAACNATNTATAGACTNAGTCTTATANANCTGNTTTGTTTCACGTGAAACTAGCTATTTAAATCACACTCATATTTTCTATTTNTACTTTTATTTTACAACTTTAGAAACCCTACTATGACGACCTTTACCTATAACGCATTTAANCCGCCTTTTTGGCTGACTAATCCGCACTTGCAAAGCATCCTGCCAAAGTTTTTTGCGCCCAAAGCACCCAAATACAGACGAGTGGTGCGCAAAGATTCCTTGGACGAGAGTGATATTGCCTATGACTTTTATGATGCGCATCCTATAGAACATTCAGAAAACTCAGAAAATAGTGAACTTGAACAAACGCCATTAATCGTTTTGTTCCACGGTATGGAAGGCAGTAGCGATAGCCATTATGCCCGCGCTTTGGCTTATCAGATGCACGCGCAAGGGTGGCACTTTGTCGTCGCCCATTTCCGCAGCTGTGGTGGTATTCCAGCTAGTGGACGGGTGTTTTATAACGCGGGTGATACGGGCGAAGTGCACTACATGCTGCAAAACCTAAGCGAAAAATACGCCAATATGTATGCGGTCGGCGTCTCACTGGGTGGTAATGCCTTAGCNAAATACATGGGCGAATACGGCGAGAAAGCGCTCTGTAAAGGCGCGGCTGTCATCTCCGCCCCTGTCGATATGTCATCAGCGGCGCTGAGTATGCACAGCTTTTTGAGTCATCGCATTTATACGCCGTATTTGCTTAATCCGATTATTAAAAAAGCCCTTGCCAACGACATCAGCAAAGAGGAGATCGACTCTATCAAAGCGGTCAATCGTATCAGCGACTTTGACGATATCTTTACCGCGCCGCGTCATGGCTACCGCTCTAACAACGACTACTATCATAGCGCCTCAGCCCTGCCCTACTTGCGCGATGTCAAAAAACCCTTATTGTTGATTAGCGCCAAAGACGATCCGTTTTTGGGCTTTACCGCCACCGCGAACGATGTCTCCGACTGCGTCACTATTATCGATACCAAGCACGGCGGGCACGTCGGCTACATTCGCTATCGCTCGGATAGCAAGCAAGCTCAGGGCCGTGATAAAAAATCCAGATTCGATATCAATTGGCTACCCGAAACCGTCAGCGCCTACTTTCAATCCATCGGTGTGGACGCTACCGTCAAGTCAAAATAAGCGTATCACGAGCCTACCCTTAAACTTTTGAGACTCTATTATGTATCCTTACTTGCGTTACACTAAGTCGATCGTTGATGCGTTTATCACTAATAAAAAAGCTCAACCGTTAGCGTTTGAACAGGTCAGCGAAGTCACTGTACGCTGTAGTATTACCGATATCGATCCGATGTTTGAGATGAATAATGGCCGTGTATTGACCGTCTATGATATTGGCCGTACAGATTTTATCATTCGCACGGGGCTTGCCAAGCAGCTGCTAAAGAACCGTTGGGGTATGGTAGTGGCAGGCAGCACCATTCAATACCGTAAGCGTATCCGCCTGTTTGATAAAGTGACCATTAAGACGCAGCTCGTCGGTATAGATGAGCGCTGGCTCTATCTTGAGCATTCGATGTGGGTTAAAGGCAAACCTTGTTCCTCGGTGCTATTACGCACGGGCGTCACCAAAGGCGGCAAAGTCATTGAAACCGCCAAAGTGTTAAAGGCGTTAGGTGAGCCTAATTTAGTCATGTCACCTGAGCCATGGGTGCAAGAGTGGATAGCGTCCAATAAGGATCATCGTTGGCCGCCGATGGCTAAGGACTAAAATACTCTACGATAAGTCTCTGACTACCTTATCCTCCTTTACCTTAAGCTTTGAGAGCAGACCATGTACCCCTTTATTCGTCATACCGTCTCACTTATACAAGCTGTTTCGCAAGTCAAAAAGGGTCAGAGGCTAGCCTTAAATGAGGTCAGTGAAATTGAGTTTCGCTGTCAGTTGACGGAATATCTTCTAAATCATATAGTCTAGACAAAAACGCGGTTTCATCTAATCTTCCAGCCCAATCAATACCTTCTACCTGCATAGCATCGAATATATGACGTCGAGTGATTTGAGTTATTTTGTTCATGAGATTCTAAATTCTTTCAAGTTTATAGGTTTAATTATATCGGTTTGGAACACTCAACTACAAAACCGTAGTCAAACATATTGACTACGGTTTTGTAGTCAAATTCTGTAAAAGTAGTAGAGGTTGACATGGGAAGCAGTTTAGCCTGAGCACCGTTAAAAAATTGCACTGCAATTTTAGGTGAACTTGGAGAGCGGTTTAGCCCCGATTGCAGCGGATATACTTGGCTGCACACTGTGTTGCGGGGACTTGGCTTTTCAGAAAATCATAGATTTTCTCTTGCGTCAGGGTAAGTGTCTCCCAGACACTTACTGTTTCCTTCCTCATATCGAGGCAACAGGAGCACGACTGCCTATTAGTCACCGCCACAGTGGCAGCTAAGATAGTAGCGTAAAGCGGGAATAGCTACTATTTAATCCCCTCCCGAAACCCTTTATAATCCTCAGCCGTTTGCTCTACTGCCTCTATCATCGGTACGTGACCGATATCTTCCATCATAATGACTTGCGCTTGCGGGATGATGTNTTTGATCACATTGACCGTTTCAGGTTTGATGACTTGATCCTTCTCACCCCAAACCACGAGCGTTGGAATATTATAGTCCGCGATGATTTGAGCGCGCTCCTCGACATTATCAGTGACGATTTGCTCAAGGATTTTGGCGTCCAACTCCTTATTATTGATACGCTCTTGNGCGAATACCGCTTTGACTGACTTGGGCAAATAAGGCGGCTTATACATGACAAAATCGTACATCTTATAGAAGTCTTCTTTGCTATTGATCAGCAATGGGTTGTTCTCAAGAGTTGCGCCCTCAAGCGATTTTGGCACGCCTGCTGACCAAAACCCTGCGCTATCGACAAGCCACAGACTCTTGACGTCTTTTGGGTACTTTGCGGCATAAGCGACACTGATCGCGCCGCCCATCGAGTTACCGCCGATGTGAATATTGCTTGCCAATCCCTTAGCTTGCAACAGCTCATGTAAGCGCGTGGCCTGTGCCTGTGAGCGATAGTCTGCGCTCATAGGTTTGCTCGACTCGCCAAAACCCAGCAGATCAGGAATGATCAGATGATAGTCCTCTAACTCGTCAGCGATACGGGTGAAGTTGTCCTTATTACCGCCAAAACCGTGAATAAGGAGTAAGGGCTCGCCTGTTAGGTTGGCGTTTTCGGCATAAACTAACTTGTCGCCAGAAGTTAGCGTAAATGATTTGACATCCAGATCAGACTTATTGCGCTCATATTGAATGATTTTTTGGGTAGTGTTAACGGCAAGCGTATTGGGCGCTGTGGTACAGCCTACGATAGAGAGACTAAATAGTGCGGCAAGGCCTAAGCGTTTAAATAGCATGGAGGCATCCTTGTTTAGAATTAAGGTGGAAATAAAATCTAATTTTGATTTTAGCGCTAAACTTGTGCCTAGATTTTTTAATTTATAACTTTCTAGTCAAAACCTTATCTTCTATGTTCATATACAAGACTATCGTTAGCTCTTGTTTACTTTTCTAGCCCAGATAGCTTAGGCATTGTTATTTATAATAGGAGCGTTTTATAGCAGTAGTGGTTATAACTACAACCCTAAGCTCACCATCTATTCTCAATTAAACCCAACTGACACTCATCAAAGCCCAATCAAAGTGGCATAGAAGGATGCACCTTGAGCGACACGAGTACGCCCTCCAGTAAATCGCGTGACCTTACCAAAGGGTCTATCGCCAAAACGACGTTTGCCGCTACTCGCTAATATCGCGCCCATCTGTGCCCACTCGCCTTTTGCTTGCAGCTCACCAATCGGTGCAAAGTCTAAGCTATGAATAAGCAGGTCCGCTGAATGCAGGCCACCTAACTCAGCCTTGACCCCTTCATTGATCAGTCGATAATAGCTCTCGGTACTCTCCCAACTCATGCCACCGATGATGCCTAATGTACGTTGTGGTCTAGCCTTATCGTTACTTTTCATAGTCTATTCTTATTGATTGGTCTGGTTTATTTATGCTATCGATATCGTTAACATTTAAAGAACTTGGTGTTTGATAATAACCAATTTACCTAGTTACATACAGGTTATATGATAGCTCTCTATAAAACCTTTAGGACAAAAATGCGTTATGGCACTACCGAAACTAAGAATACGTATGAGCCGCAAACTATATCGCCTAGTATTTACTGGACTGATGGCCATGATGATGTCGCTTATTATTTCAGCGGCGCTGATACTGGTCAAAGCAGGCTATAGTGATCATTTCTTCGCTGACCTACTTAGCTCATGGGGACTAGGCTTTGTATTTGCATGGCCAAGCGCCTATGTCTGCGCATACTTTATCCAAGAGCATGTACTGAGCCGTATTGAGTTTTATTGAACAATAAATGAGGATACTTGTGCGCTTATATGACAACAACAAAAAACTAAAATTGTGTTTTTTATACCATAGAACTTGACGCCTAAAACACCATAAGTAACTAAATTAATATTGCGTCAAACAGGTGGCGCTTGTTACTGTGGCTCACAACTTAACGATGAATAGTACTTTTATAAATAGTACTTTTATAAATAATACCTCCATAAATCAAGGAATATATTATGCGCAGCGCAACTTATAACGAATTTGGCAAACCCACCGAAGTCCTCAGCCTCGGCGATCGCCCTATCCCTGAGCCACAGGCCAATGAAGTCCGTGTCAAAACGGTACTCGCCTCTATCCACAACCATGATCTGTTAACCATTCGCGGTCAGTATGGCTTTAAGCCAGAGATGCCNGCTATNGCAGGCTCCGAGGCGGTCGGCGTGGTCGATGCTGTGGGTAGCGAGGTTAAAAAACTCAAAGTCGGTCAGCGCGTTGCTGCCGCTAGCGTGCAAGCGACTTGGGCCGAGTATTTTGTCGCTGATGAGGATATGGTGTTTGCCATCCCTGAGAGCTTGGATGATGAGATGGCCGCGCAGCTGATCGCTATGCCGCTTAGCGCGCTTATGCTGCTTGAGTTCTTAGAAGCCAAGAGCGGACAATGGATTATCCATAACGCGGCGAACGGCGCAGTCGGTAAATCGCTTGCGATGCTAGCAGCGGCGCGCGGCGTCCATACTATCAATGTGGTCCGTAGCAGCGATGCCATAAAAGAGCTAGAAGCAATCGGCGCAGAAAATAACGTCAGCACTGATAATGAGGACTGGAAAGAGCAAGTCAAAGCCATCCTTGGCGAGGATAAAATCAGCGCAGCGGTCGATTCAGTCGGCGGCGACGCCAGTGGCGACTTATTATCACTGCTCGGTCATGGTGGCACCTTGGCGTCCTTTGGCATCATGTCAGGCCAGCCCATGACGCTCAATCCGACGCATCTTATCTTTAAACAAGCCATCGTAAAAGGATTTTGGGGCAGTAAAATCAGTCAAGAGATGAGCGTGGATAATAAACAGCGCTTAATTGATGAGCTAATCGAACGCGCGACCAGTGGCAAGCTCCATCTGCCTGTGGAGGCTGTGTTTGATTTGGCAGATATCACAAAGGCCGTCGATGGCAAACTACAATCAGGTAAAAATGGTAAGGTGCTGTTAAAGCCATAAGAATTTGCTACGCGTAAATTACCTGATCTAAAGTCCTTTAACAGCTCACTCAAAACAGTGCTTCTTATGATAGAAGCGCTGTTTTTTTATGCAGAATGTTAATTCTGGTGCAAAAGTAGCACTCGTTAAGAAAGCCTTATGCTTAATCTCGACTCCCTTACAATTCTAAGTCAGCCACAACGTTAAGTAACCAAAATCAAGTTGAGAACGCTTAGTCTGAGTTGTTATCGTTTATAAAAAGCAAATTGTTAAACTTAATTTCTTTGAGTACTCAATAATCTCTTTAAGTGCTCAAACTGATAAATAATAAAAAGGATATTTCTATGCGCACTGCAACTTATAACGAATTTGGCAAACCATCTGACGTGCTTGGCGTGAGTGACAGCCCGACTCCAGACCCCAAAGACAACGAAGTCCGTATCAAGACTGTCTTATCTTCCATTCATAATCACGACCTTGTTACCATCAAAGGCGAGTACGGTAATAAACCTAAACTGCCTGCGACAGGCGGTAGTGAGGCGGTAGGGACTATTGATGCTTTAGGCAGTGAGGTNACAGGCTTTGAAAAAGGTCAGCGCGTCGTAGTCTCAGGCGTACAAGGCACGTGGGCGGAGTATTTTATCNCCCCAGTTTCAAGCCTAATCCCGATACCAGACGCTATCGATGATGAAATGGCCGCTCAATTAATCGCCATGCCGATGAGCGCGCTGTTGCTCATTGAGTTTTTAAACATCAAGCCGGGTCAATGGATCATCCAAAACGCTGCTAACGGTGCGGTCGGTGAATCTATGGCAATGCTCGCCCCTACTCGTAAAATCAATACCATTAATCTAGTACGCAGCAAAAAATCTGAGCAAGAGCTTATCGATTTAGGTATCACTGACAACAACGTCGTGACTGATAATGACGACTGGAAAGAGCAAGTCAAAAAAATCGTTGGCGATGCTCAAATNAGNGGCGCAGTCGATGCCGTTGGTGGTCAGCCAGGCGGCGAGCTAGTATCAATGCTGGGTAAACATGGCGTCATGGCGTCACTCGGCGCAATGTCAGGTAAACCGCTGATGCTTAATCCTAGCAACCTGATCTTTAATCTGGCGCAAGTTAAAGGCTTTTGGGCGAGCGATATGATGCAAACCATCAGTAAAGAAGATATGCAGCGCTTAACTGGTGAGCTAATCGAAAATGCCGCTAATGGCACTCTAAAACTACCGACTGGCGGTGTTTACGATTTAAACGACATCCAAAAAGCGGTCTCTGATGAGGTGCAATCAGACAAAAAAGGTAAGATACTCATTAAGCCTTAATGTATCGCCGTAAAGTTTATTTACCAAAAGAGGAATAATATTATGTCCAATCAAACAAACTCTGATAATAAAACCTTTAAAGCCTTAGTGGTCGAAGAAACCAGCGACGGTAATTTCGAAAAAAGCATTCAAGAACGCCACGTCAGCGACCTGCCTGACAATGATCTATTGATCGAAGTACATTACTCCTCGCTCAACTATAAAGATGCCATGTCGGCCTCAGGCAATAAGAGCATCACCAAAAANTATCCGCACACCCCTGGTATTGACGCGGCAGGCGTGGTGGTCAGCGACAAGTCTGGCACNTTTNNNGANGGTCAAGAAGTCGTGGTATTCGGCTATGATTTAGGTATGAACACCGCAGGCGGACTCGGGCAAATGATTGCCATCCCTGCTGACTGGGCATTGCCTTGCCCTGAAGCGCTGAGCCTAAAAGAAGCGATGATCTATGGTACAGGCGGCCTAACGGCGGCGCTAAGCATCCAAAAGCTGGAAAAAATGGGCGCAAAACCAAGCGATGGCCCCGTTGCCGTATCAGGCGCGACAGGCGGTGTGGGCACTATCAGTATCGCNATCCTCTCGCAGCTGGGCTACGAGTCTATCGCCTTCTCTGGTAAGCCTGAGCAGAGCGAACACTTGAAAGAGTTGGGCGCCACCGAAGTGCGCCACCGTGACACCATCAATGAAGTCGGCAATCGCCCTGTTGGCCGTCCGCTATGGGCCAATGCCATCGATACCGTCGGCGGTGACTATCTTGCCAACCTACTCAAGCAAACCAAACCAGGTGGCGCAGTGACGACCTGTGGCCTTGCAGCATCAGCATCATTTTCGATGACCGTATTGCCGTTTATCACGCGTGCGGTATCGCTACTGGGTATCGACTCGGTATTTATCCCACTTGAGGACAAAAAAGCGATTTGGCAGCGCGTGGCAACNGACATGAAACTGCCCAATCTGGAGCAATACGCAGAAGAAATCACTCTTGAACAAACCCCTGAATACCTAGAGCGCTTTATTGATGGTAAGGCTGTGGGACGTTATGTGGTGAATGTGAAGGTCTAGTTTGTTAACTTAGCAGTCAAGCATTGTTAAAAAGGCAGCATCTCTTTTGAATTGCTGCTTTTTTTAGGAGTTAGGGGCATCTTTATGCTATTCCATAAAATTAAGATAGATAGAGATTTATTTTTTAATAGTTCTAAATAAAAATCACTTAATTTATTAGTAAAATTTTGTTCGCATATTACGAGCTAAAATTAAAAGAATGTATATATTATTCATCTAATCGTATATGCTTTGGGATTGCTCAAGGATTTCATATGTCAAAAATACTATTGCCTTCAGTACAATCATTATTCATTCGAATGTGTTTCAATGGACAGCAGATCTCTAGTGGGACTGCGTTCGTTGTTAGTAGCGACAAGGGACCATTGTTAATAACCAATAGACATAATGTGACTGGTCGTAGACAAGATAATGATAAACTTCTTTCTAAGACCGGAGGTATTCCAAACGAAATTAGAATCAATCATAACGTTAAAGGCAGGCTTGGTAATTGGACTTATGTAGTTGAACCTATTCTTGATGAAAACGACAATCCACTATGGAAAGAGCATCCAGTGCTTGGAAAGAATGCTGATTTCGTTGCATTACCTCTCACCTCCATAGATAACGTAGAGCTATATCCATACGATCTCAATAATACTGGTCCAGATATTTTTGTAGGTCCTGCAGACTCCTTGAGCGTTGTCGGCTTTCCTTTCGGAATGCAAGCTGGTGGCTCACTAGCTATATGGGCTACTGGATTTATGGCTTCTGAACCTGATATAAACTTTAATGACTTACCTATATTTTTGATTGATTGTAGAAGCCGTCGAGGGCAGTCAGGCTCAGCAGTTGTTGCTCATAGAAGCGGTGGTGGTGTTGCAATGCAAAATGGTGGAACTACCGTATTTTCTGGTGCTGTTACAAAGTTCTTAGGAATATATAGTGGTCGTATTAACGAAGAGTCTGACCTTGGAATTGTTTGGAAGGTTTCCGCAATTAAAGAGCTGGTAGATAGCCTTTAATCCAAAAAAACACTCAACCAAGTTGAGTGTTTTAACTAAAGAGAAGTGCCGCTAAATCAAATTATTTTTTCTTCTTTTTCTCAGCACGTTTTTTCTCAATCAGGGTTTGAGCGGTAGTATTTTCTTCCCACCAATCGCCCATATCTTGCCAGTAGAGATAAGCCTGCTCTTTACCACCAATTTCGATACCATAACTATTGATACCCATACCGCGTGGTCTAGGATGACGCTTTTTAAGAATTTCATGCGCCACTTCAGGCAAGTTATCTTTTGCGATATCCCACTCTTTTTCAGCCTTATCTAATTTATCTTGATAACAGTAAGCCAGCACCTTACCGAAAGCGATATTTGCAAGCATATCCTCTGGATAGTTGCCGCAAATTCGAATTATTTTCTGATACTCTTCGGTAAACATGTACCATTCTATCAGCGCTTCACGCATACCTAGGTTGTCATTAGGGCAAACTTGTAGCAGCCTTTCTCCCTGCTCGCAGGCTTCATCAAAGCTCATATTGTCAGCATAGACATTTGCCAGCTGAAACAGCGCTCGCAAAAAGGGACGGTTCTCCATGATGCCCCATGGCAGCTTACTTTTTTGCCAATTAAAGTTTTTGGGGAAATACTCTAAGTATAGGCGCATACATTCGCGGCTACTCAATAGTGCTAAAAAGCTGTCATCATGCTGCTCACACAAAAATGCTAAGTTAAAGTAAGCATCAGGGTCATTCATATTCTCTAATACTAAAAACTGAGCAATATCACGAGCCACTTCATAACCTTCTTTCTCCAGCGTCATCTGTATCACTTGGAATGAGGTTGGCGGCTGCTCATCAAAGTCTTGCACAATTTCATGCTGAAATTTGGTCATGACTTCATTCATAATATCGTTGATATCACGACCTCTTTTTACCTCGGCATCTACAAAGGCTTTTATTTTAAGATTAAGCGCTCTACCAGCGCCAAGCGCATTTGATCTATTGTCAGCCAACTTATCGCTAACGTCATCTTCAAACATCCACTCGTTTTGTCCCACATGAACCAGTTTCATAGTCCATCACTCCTTTGCGTTGATATTACAATCATAGCATATGAATAATTATTCCCACTCAATAGTAGCCGGCGGCTTGCTCGACACATCATACGTCACGCGTGAGACATCAGCGATTTCATTCATGATGCGATTCGATACTGTCTCAATCAAATCATACGGCAGATGNGCAAAGCGNGCGGTCATAAAGTCNACGGTCTCAACNGCACGTAGCGCNATNACCCACGCATANCGGCGNCCNTCNCCGACCACNCCGACCGATTTGATNGGNTGNAATANCGCAAANGCNTGCGCGGTNTTGTCATACCAGCCANAGCGCTCNAGNTCTTGCATAAANATNGCATCGGCAAGACGCANGATATCNGCATATTCTTTTTTNACTTCACCAAGGATNCGNACGCCTAGACCTGGGCCTGGGAACGGATGACGNTANATCATCTTCTCTGGNAGNCCNANNGTGATACCNAGTTTACGCACTTCATCTTTNAANANATCNCGTAANGGCTCAANNANTTNNAACGCCAAGTCATCTGGTAGACCACCAACGTTATGATGGCTCTTAATGACGTGTGCTTTACCTTGATGNGACTTNGCNGATTCGATGACGTCNGGGTAAATCGTNCCNTGTGCTAAGAACTCAATGGTTTTGCCATCGCTTTGTGCGCTGATTTCGCGGGCACTATTGGCAAACACATCGATAAAGGTTTTGCCGATGATTTTACGTTTGGCTTCTGGATCAGACTCGCCTGCTAGAGCGTCTAGGAACAAGTCTTCAGCATCAACACGGATGACTTTGACGCCCATGTTTTCAGCAAACACTTGCATGACCTGATCGCCTTCATGCAGACGCAAGAGACCATTATCGACAAACACACAAGTCAGCTGATCGCCAATGGCTTTGTGCAATAGTGCTGCAACCACTGAGCTGTCGACGCCGCCTGAGAGACCGAGCAGTACTTGCTTGTCACCGATTTGCTCTTTGAGTTGCGCCACCCGCATATCGATGATGTTATCTGGTGTCCACTCACCAGCACAATCGCAAATCTGATGGACAAAACGACCTAGCAGCGCCTGACCTTGTAGGGTGTGCGTCACTTCTGGGTGGAACTGNAGACCGTAGTATTGCTTGTCATCATTGGCCATAATCGCAATCGGGCAGCTTGGCGTACTAGCAACGATGTCAAAGCCTTCAGGCGCTTCGATGACCTTATCACCGTGGCTCATCNATACATTCAGCTTAGCTGACTTCCCTTCCGTGCTGCTGTCTTCAATACCTTCAGTGAGCTGCGAGTGCCCGTTAACGTCAATCGTCGCCGCACCAAACTCATGAATATGACTGGCATGAACCTGCCCGCCAAAACGATCTGCCATCGCCTGCATACCGTAGCAAATGCCAAGTACTGGCACGCCTAGCTCAAACACAGCGTCATTGATACGTGGGCTGTTTTCCGCATGCACNCTCTCAGGGCCGCCCGATAGGATGACACCTTTGGCACCAAAGTCCATGATGCGCTGAGTGTCGATATCATAAGGGAACATCTCACAAAAAACGCCAGAGTCGCGCACACGGCGAGCGATGAGCTGGCTATATTGCGAGCCAAAATCAAGAATAAGAATACGATCTTCTTTGATAGTAGGGATAGCAGCGGCAGTGGTCATAAATCGATGTCCATCAATAAGTAAAATTATCAGCCTATTTTAACAAGTTTAAGCCAATCATGGGCGACTAGATAACGTGGATTAGGTAAATAAACAAAAGCGTTTCATCTGCAAATAAATCATAAGCGTACCTACCCAATTCACTACATAAAGTCAAAAAATATTCGCTACTATAGTTAATTCACTTTAAAACCGATACCGTGCTACTGGAANACTTGTTTTGAATAACAGCTGCGTAGCATCGAAAAGTGCGAAGCGCACAGCAAGCAAAGAAAATTTGTACCAGTAGCACGGTATTATTAACGTATCGATTTTATTTCATATTGACTATATAAGCTTAAGTCTGAAAAAATAACGGAGATAAACCATGACTAGCCTACCCAAGCCCAAATTCGACGATCCAAAAGACTATATCCTAACTAAGTCCGATATCGCCGCGATTCCTGAAACCAAGCACGTGCATCAGTTTAACGACAACGCCACTCGTCATACGGTATCTCTAAGCGATATTGTTGGACTAAACGCCTTTGGCTTACACCTAGTACGCGTTGAGCCGGGCGATGAAACCACCCAGCACCACTATCATGAAGAGTCAGATGAGTTTATTTACGTATTATCAGGCGAGCTATCACTGCGCTATGGCGATAAGACTTATCCTTTAAGTGCGGGCGATTTTGTAGCTTTCCCCGCTCACGGCGCCGCGCACTCGATGCGTAACGATAGCGATAACGACGCTACCTACCTCATGGGTGGTAGTCGACCACCGATTGATATTACCCTCTATCCAGATATCAAACGTAAAATGTATAAGATTCACGGCGAAAAAGAGTATGTAGATTTAAAGGATCTAAAAAAGGTTGAGCAGGGTTAAAAACTGGTTCTTATCACCAATAGCTTTTTTACATTTTGACAATTTGAAGCGGTGAGTATGGCAGTCTAGATTATTAGCGTAAATGACTACCACCTTGACCCTGCGCGAACAAAGCTGGAATATAAAACCATATATAGATGCCAAGCAAAAACACAATCATCATTCGACAGGTATGTCCCTATGAGCACACTCAATGCCCTTCGCCGCAAAAATGCTAGTTCCGACAACGCCACATCTAACCATACGGACGCAACCCGTCTTGATATGACTGCAACCACTAATACCCCTATCGAGCAGACGCGCTGGAATGGCTGGGGTAACGTCAATATTAATAAAAAAGTCTCCCCGCACGGTGCAAAGCTGATCAAATCGCATATCGGCAAAACCAAAAAGCTCAAGTCGGTCAGCCTACAACAAGTCCTTAAAACGGTGCCTAAATCACGCTTGCCAGCTGAGCTTACCGATCTTGATATGGTATCAATCGATCAAGAGGTCAGGCTTAGACACGCCCGTGGGCAAAGCTTCCCCGATTGGATCGCTATGCATGGCGGCGACTTTGAGACCTTCCCTGACGGCGTGGCACATCCGCAATCGACCGCTGATGTCGAGCAACTGCTCAAGCTGGCACGCGAGCACGATCTGATTGTTATTCCTTTTGGCGGCGGTACCTCGGTGGTCGGGCATATCAATCCACAACAGGGTTCGCGGCCTGTTTTGACCGTCGCCATGAGTAAAATGGATCAACTGATTGACTTAGATGATGAGAGCCAAATTGCCACCTTTGGTGCAGGTACGCAAGGGCCAGCGGTCGAGGCACAATTAGACGAGCACGGTTATCGCTTGGGTCATTACCCGCAGTCGTGGGAGCTATCGACGCTTGGCGGCTGGATTGCGGCGCGCTCTAGTGGTCAGCAGTCCTTGGGCTACGGGCGCATCGAGCAGATGTTTGCCGGTGGCACTTTAGTGACCCCGCAAGGCGTGCTAGAGATTGCTGACATCCCTGCATCCTCAGCAGGGCCTGATTTGCGCGAGATGATGATGGGTACTGAGGGCCGCGCCGGTATCTTTACCGAAGTCAAAATGCGCGTGCAACCGCAACCTGAAGAAGAGCTGTTTAAAGTGGCGTTTTTGCCGAATTGGGAAGCGGGCAAAGCGGTACTCAAACAAGCGGTGCAAAACAATGTTCGCCTCTCTATGCTACGCCTAAGCAACGCGGTAGAGACTGATGCACATTTGCATCTAGGTACGACGCCAAGCCAGTTTTTAGCGATTAGCACTTATCTAAAAGCGCGCGGACTCAGCTCAGATAAAGTGATGCTCACTTATGGTTTCTCAGGCGATAAAGCGCAGAATAAACTAGCAGTGACGCAGTTTAATAAATTGTTAAAGCAAAATGGTAGTGTCACGGGTAAAATCACTAATATCATGGGTAGTGTTTGGGCGCACGGGCGTTTTAAATTCCCATATCTGCGCGGTACGCTTTGGGATAAAGGCATTATGGTCGATACGTTTGAGACTGCGACCAACTGGAGCCGTATTGACGAGCAAATGGCGCAAATGCAAGACGCGGTAAAAACCTCGCTCGCTGATGAGGGTGAGGAGGTCATGGCCTTTACCCATATCTCGCACGTCTATAAACAAGGCGCGAGTCTATATACGACTTATTTCTTCCGCGCCGCCAAAGATCATGCCGCGACGTTAAAACGCTGGCAAAAAATCAAACATGCTGCTAGTACTAGCCTTGCGCATGGCAAAGCGACGATATCACATCAGCATGGCGTTGGCCGTGATCATGCCCCGTACCTTGCCGCTGAAAAAGGTGAGCTTGGCTTGCAAGTGACTAGCGATATGATCAAAAGCTTAGATCCTGAGCAGCGTATGAACCCAGGTGTATTGCTTGAAGATTAGTTTTAATTAAGAGCTTTGTTTATAGACAGTTTAGTGGAAGAGCGCTACAGCGTGACTGATATTTATTTTGCGCCGCCTCTGTCGGCGTAAGCACAGCACGCAAGAAAAATGAATATCAGTCGCGCGTCATTATTCAACGTATTTATTTCATTGGGTGTCAAAGTAAATTGTTATTAAGAAGAAAATCTTATGAACCAAAGCACACAACGCCAGCAAGCACTCGCGCCCCTAGCACGATCTGAACCTTGGGATATGCTCATTATCGGCGGCGGTATCACTGGTGCCGGCATCGCCCGCGAGTCGGCTCGCCGAGGTTTATCTGTATTATTAATTGAGCAAAAAGACTTTGCGTGGGGCACCTCCAGCCGCTCAAGCAAAATGGTGCATGGCGGTCTGCGTTACATTGCCTCAGGCGATTATAAGACTACTTTACTTAGCGTACGCGAGCGCGAGCGGTTGCTTGACGAGGCAAGCGGTCTGGTCAATGAGATGCACTATGTCATGCCGCATTATAAAGGTAAGTTTCCGCCGCCGTGGATATTTAATACCTTGCTACGCGTCTACGACAAGATAGCGGGTAAGCGCTATTTTAAATACTTTAAAAAAGACGCTTTTTTACGGCTAAACCCTAATATTAAGCAAGATAAGTTTCTGGGCGCCAGCCAGTTTAGCGATGCGGTCACCGATGATTCGCGCTTAGTGATGCGCGTACTTGACGAAGCCATTCATGACGGCGCGCACGCTATTAATTATCTCAAAGCCGAATCACTTATCACCAATGAGCAAGGCTTGGTGGTGGGTGCAACTTTAAAAGACACCGCGTCTAAAGACAGCACTCAGACGTTTAATATTCACGCCAAAGTGGTGGTTAGTGCGACAGGCGCGTGGGCGGATAACTTGCGTATGCAAGCCAGTAATGAGCCCGAGCAAAGCTTTCATAAGCAAATTCGTCCTTCACGCGGCAGTCACTTAGTCGTCAGTCAAGAGCGCTTACCTACCTCGCAAGCCTATACCTTCTTGCATCCTGCTGATAAAAGAGCGGTGTTTGTCTATCCGTGGGAGAACCGTACGGTACTTGGCACCACCGACTTAGATCATCCGCCACTTAATGACGAAGAAGTCAGCATTACCAATGAAGAGGTCGACTATTTATTAGACGCGACTAACTCATTGTTTGATGATACCGATCTCAATCGAGAAGATGTCATCAGCACGTGGGCAGGCGTACGACCGCTGATAGCAGATAGCG
>FUFK010042962.1_pt1 | contig 44608 bp, 39 predicted proteins | sample 1021851 | NCBI WGS metagenome assembly FUFK01 (sample SAMEA51879418, study PRJEB19060) | metagenome
GCATCTTGATTTAATAAGCGCATGGCTTTGTGATATTTCATGCTCCATAATTCAATCCCAAGATTGGGAATGAATTGAATCATAAAATACCAGAATACAATGGCTTGATCCCACTTACCAGTCCTCGGTGTAACATAAAACCACAAAATCAAACTAAATCCTAAAACCATAATGAGATGATTCATAACTTGATACCGTTTAGCTGATTTTTTGTATTTATCAATGGATTCAGGATAGAGTTTCGGGAAGTCGTTGGGTGGGTAATTTTTAAAAATTGTATGGATCCGAATCAGCATTCTCCTCGGATAATAATAGGAAAGAAACATAATTTGGCTGAAAAGGACAATGTAAAGTAAAAGGTCAATATTCATTTAAAGATCCTTATTGGTTTTTCATCACATTGCTAAAGGCAATGCGGATTTCCGAATCGGTGGCTCCCGATTCACGTAATGATTTAATAGTTTCATTCAATTTTATTATAATGGAATCGTTCATATCAACAGTACTATTTTGTTTTGCATCTCCATGGATGGATGTACCGCGATACCCTTTAGTTTGGATTACAGAATCTCTCTCTAATATTCGGTAAGCTTTTGCAACTGTGTTATGATTTAACTCCAGGTCATTTGCTAATTGACGAATGGATGGTAGGGAATCACCGGGTTTTAATAACCCATCCATCACAGCTTTTTTAATTTGATCCATCAACTGTTTAAACAGTGGCGTGGAAAGATTGTTATCTATTTGGATTCTCATTTTATGATTTATGTATGTACTATTTGTACTAATAGTACATATATTTTATTTTAAATCAAAGCAATAAATTCCCCCATCGAGTTATGAGACTCACTTCAATCCACAAACAAAAAACCCCACGAATGTTGGGCTTAATGCAGTAAGATAATGCTATTTCAAGAATATCATCTTCTTGGCCTGTCTGTAATCACCTGATGTTTTGTTATCCCGATACAATACCAGTAGATAGGNAAATTATATCTTATATCACTAAATGCTTAAAGGAATGCTGGAGTTTAGAGGTTAATCCTATAAAAAGCATTGAAGACAAAAAACAACACTATATAGCATCTTTTAAGGTAACGACTACAGATAAAAATTGATTAACAGTACAATGCTCTAATGATGAAAATTAATTCCTGTGTTATCAAACATTGACATTATTAGATTTATATTATGAAGAGGAATATGAAAAAGATAAATATTGCAAAATTGTTAAAAAATATTTCAATAGTTGTATCCATTTTGATTAGTCCTTTGATTGTTGCTCCGTTTACAGCAGGGATATTTCTTTATAGTAATCCTCAAAACGCACAACAACATATTCTATTCACCTACATATTAAGCTTCACATGCATAATTCCATTTTTTACTTTATTGTTCTATAAGTATACAAATCGGATTTCATCTTTTGATGTACCTGAAATAGAAAACAGGATTCGACTTTTGGTATTTGCCAGTATCTATAATACNATAGGATTTTTAATTATAAATTATCTANATACTGATATAATCCTAAATGGTTTACTATTTTCATTTTCCATAAATACAATATTAATTTGTGTCATAACAGTATATTGGAAAATCTCAGGACATATGGCTGCTCTTGGAGGTTCAGTTGTTGCACTATGGTTAGCAAATTTCCATTACCCAGTTTCAATGTGCATAATGCTTTTACTTGTCAGTTTTTCTCGCTTTTTTCTTAAGGTACATACCCCTCAACAAATACTAGGTGGGATAATCCTAGGCATGTTAACAACCTATATAATATTAGGATTTATATTCATATAATTGTCAAACCTCATAATTATTTTGGCTTTATTATTTTCAATACTAAATACTCTCAAAATAATCTTTATAGCTGACAAAATCTCCATCGCTAATTAAAATTCTTCTAAGGTCTTTGTTGAGCCCAAGTTCAAAATCATTTGGATGAATAGATATTCTTAAAGGCTTGTCCATTATTGAAGAGAATGATTCATTTAAAAAATTTGAAATTTTAACAAAAATAATTCTAAATAAATTATCAACTTCATATCCAACTAATGGGAGCCTATAAAATTCTCCTTTATGATAAAGACCCGTAAGTGTTTCATAACAATTGTAGGGTAAGCTCGACAAATCACCCCAATCAATATTCCCCATTGCCCAAGCTGGAGGGACATAAGTATAAGGTGTTTTTAAATTATTTTGATCAAACCAATCTGAACAGTTTAACATTAAATTATAAATATCATCTGAATCCAAGCTTAAATGCTCTGCTACATTCCGAGATATTAAAAGGCTATGAAGCCTGTGATATAAATTTTTCTTATGATAAACCCTATGATTCCATCCATGGCCAGCTAAGTCAAATCCATTTTTTTGAAAATATTTCAATTGTTCGATTTGTTTATCAGACCAACTACATCCTGGAATAACTAAACATGTAGCAGATTTAATTTTATTCTCATTTAAGTGTTCTAGCAGCTTTAATACCTTATCAAAATTTTCAGGGCTTATATCATGAATAGATAATAAATAGGTTTTTTTCTTTCTTTGACTATTTTTCATAACCTAAAATGTTTTTGATTCATATGTTTGCATGAGAATTTCAATCCATCTAGAAATAGTTTCTTGGTTAAATTGTTTAACAACTTGAGGAACTTTATTACATAAGCTTACCCTATCTAATTCATCAAGATAAATCACATGTTCGATGGTATCAGTAAGACTTTCAAATTCACCATTGTTTATATACATATTATCCAATGATGACCAACTTGTAATACCAGCTTCACCAGAAATAATTATAATTCTACCGCGTGACATACCCTCTAAAGCAGATGTACCAAAAGTTTCAATTGTAGATGGTAAAACCATTATTTGGCACTCATCTATTCTATCAACTAATTCATTTCTACTGATCCAACCTAGAAAGGTAACATTCTTTAAATTTTTACATTGATTTTCCAATTCTTTCCGAAGCGGTCCTTCACCTGCAAAAACAAATTCTAAATCTGGAATTGCTCTAGCTGCTGATATGATTTTCTGAATTCCCTTCTCTAAAGATAATCTTCCAGCATATAATACTTTTTCAACTTGTCTTTTTATGGGAACGATGGGGCGATCAACGAAAATTTTAGCCAATGGTGTACCAATAGTTTCAATTCTTTCGCTCCCTAATTCTCTAGCAAGATATTTCATGCCATCATTTACAATAAGAACCATATAACTATTTCGGAAAAATAAACTATTCACAAATTTTCCAAATGCTCCAATTAATTTCCCAATGTGACTAATCCAAAATAAGCTAGCCATACTATCATAATCATTATGTAAAACTGAAAGAATTGGAATGTTTAAGTTTTTTGCTATTTTAAAACCAATTAGGCCATATGGACCAGGAGTAGGGAGTATTATAATGTCAGGTTTAAAATCTTTTATAAAATTGGACAAAACTGATATTTTTGGAAAGTATAATCGTTGTGTATTATCACCAGGCATTGCTATAGAAAATATATTTGTTGAATTATTTGTCTTTTTTGGACCGAATATTCTGACATCTTTTAAATATTTTTTTAGATACTCTCTCAAATCCGTGTAAAAGGTACCAACTCCATTTCGCTCTGGGAGCACATCAAGGACAATGAGAACTTTTAACTTTTCTGCGATTTTTAAATCTTCATGCATTTATTTAATATTATCAAAAGCTTTTAGCTCTTTATAGTGACTTTCAAGTAGTATAAGATTAGATAAAATATCAGTTTGATTTTCTTTGTAAGTATGTTTGCTTATGTAGTCTTTGGATTTCAATGATTCATGTTTAATGAATGTCTTATAATCATCATCATAGTTTATATTAGTTTTGTGGTATAAATTTTCAATCACTTGTTCCAGCTTATTCTGTATATTGTACATTCTCACTACTGTGAAATTTGCTCTTTTCATTTTTCTATTATAATGTGCTGCTGACTCATAATAGTGCTCCATCATTACAGAGACTTTATCATCTATTTTTTTTCTCTTCATTGAAATATTTAAAGTATTCCAACCTCTTTTCATCACGCTATAAATAGAGGGTACTGCCTTAGAGGGTCTGCGAATACAATATACAACATTCATATTTGGGAAATTTTTTTCTAGATCGAAAATCCAACTTGAAAAAGATGCATTTTTAGATAGATATTTTTTATCATTCCCGTAAACATACATATGCCTTTGTATCATCCTTCTATATAATTTTAAAATTTCTTTTCTTGATTGAACGCCTATACTTTTCTTGAAAAATGCAAAATTCCAGATTTCTTTAAATGGGAATAAAAAAATCAAAAGAAAACATGCCGAATATGGTAATAGTAGTAAAAAGTCCTCCTCAGGAGATTCTAAACTAGATTCGTGCGCATCATTTATATTTTTAAATATAAAATTCTCAAAAAATCTTATCATTTTTTGAATTGGCGATCCAATTATAATATCAAAACGCAATAAAGTTTTAAAAGTTAATTTTTGAATAATTGATGGAGCAAAAATCATTTCTTGAAGACTACATGTTGTAAAATTTTTCTTATCAAATGATAAATTTTTATGAAGAAAAGTGGTGCCACTTCTTGGAACGCCCAAAATAAAAAATGGGCTATCAATCTTAATATTTTTGAATTTTGGGAAGAGTAAATTATCTAAAAATAAAAAACATCGATTAAATATTTGAATTGCACCAAAAAAAAAGATAAAACATAAAATAAGCAAAATATTTTTTACCCGGTAATGAAAATCCTTATCATTAAATGGACTTATAGTATGCCAAAAAAATTTTATCAAGAGCGTTAAACCATAATTCTTCATTTTATTTTATTATAGTAATAATTTTTGTGAATAAAAATAATCAAAAATAAGCGTGCTAAAATCTACCAATCATCCCACAAACAAAAAACCCCACGAATGTGAGGGTTGATAAAATATTTATTTATTCTGAAACATATAATGTATCAATTATTCAATAGCTGAGGATTCTTTTTTTAAGTTTATATTATAAATTTTTTCGCCGACCCTTAGTCTTCAGGAAGTGTTTGGGTAACGCGCCAGACTCAACTGCCGGAAGGGCCGTTTAAGTTTTATCAATCTCCATCTGCTTCCATTCTGCATGCAGTCCCATATACAGGCTTATACACATGACAAGTAATAAAATTGTAAAAGGCAAACCTACGGTTATTGCTGCAGCTTGCATGGCACCGAGCGCATCATCTCCTCCGCCATACAAAAGTGCGGCAGCGATTGTGCCTTCCGCCGTCGCCCAGAATATGCGCTGCCGTATGGGTACATCGAGTTTTCCACCTGCAGTGATGCTGTCTATAACCAGCGAACCCGAATCAGATGATGTGACAAAAAACACCAGCACCAGAACAATGGCAACAAATGAAGTCACCTCAGGTAAGGGTAAATTTTCCAGCATCTGGAAAAGGGCCAGCGAACTATCTGTTATTCCATTGGCTAACTCACCGATTTTATCTTGTGCCTGTTTAACCCCCGTTCCACCAAACACCGCCATCCAGATAAGGGTGATAAGGGTTGGGATTAATAACACTGAGACAATAAACTGCCGTACTGTTCGTCCTTTAGATATGCGTAAATGAATTACCAAGGCAGATGACTGCATCAAACTGTTCATGTATGGTTTTGTTGAGCCAGCGCCAGTCAGCCTGCACGGTACGCAGGATATGCCCTCGCTTGTACCCGTTTTCAAAAGCCCTGGCAAGCATTTGGGGAGAGCCATCTGCGCTGGTTACGTCGAATCCTTCATCGAGCAGGCGCACCGAATGAAACCCCGTGCCGCAGGCAACATCAAGGACTTTTTTTACGCCATGACTACGTAGTTTTTTGATGAAGAAATCGCCCTCGCTTTTCCAACGCTTATCCCAATCGATCAATTCATCCCATTTTGATACAAAACCTTGTACGTACTCTTTTTGATAGTGCTCGGTTTCCCGAATTTTTGTCGGCGCCGCGCCAAAATGTTGTTCCTGGGATTTGTTCATAAAATATAGTTACTTTATTTATTGGTTTAAATGGTGCCTTGACTTAGAAAACAGTTTATAGAGTTTAAGGTGAACTTTGAAACCATTTTTGTCATGTATTTCATTTAATTAAAATAATACTAAAAATATATTCAACCCTGAATTAAATATTAATATTAACAATAAAAAGAGTTCGCTGAGGATACCGTCCGCCCCGCTAGAGAAAGATACCACTTATCTCTCAAAGAAACCCTCGATTAAGTTCGGGGGTTTTTTGTTTCAATTCTAATCATCATTAGTCATTATTCATCAAAAAGTGGACACAAATATGGTGGACACCCATATAGGCGTATGGCGTATTAAAGTGGTTTGTTAAATCCACTCCCCCGCAAAGTATTTGAAAAGGAAATCCATTTTCTCTTTACGGTTTCCGGCTATTGGAATTTCTTATTATATCCCTCATCCCAAGCACCATTGCTGGGTATAGATCTAGAAAGGCCTCTCTTTTGTTTTTCTTGAATGATTTTTCTAGGGTTGAAAATAATGAGTAGTTCAAAATGGAAGTACTAATCTTCATCAGAGTAACTACAGTAATTGTTACCTTTTCATAAGTACTATCAAGTAGTCTAGGGCTGGTATACATGATGGACATTTCTGGGGTAGGTTTTGATAATAAGAGCCACATAAAATTTGGAATATATTTTCTGATGGAATTTCAATAAAATAAAATTACTTTTTTGGATGTATGTACTTGGAATTTCTGCTTTTTATCATGATTCAGCAGCTTGTATTTTAAAAAATGGAGAAATTATCGCTGCTGCTCAAGAAGAACGATTTACTCGTAAAAAGCATGATCAAAGTTTCCCGTTTAATGCAATAAAATATTGTTTGAAAGAAGCAAAGATTCCAGCTTCTGGTATTAATATTGTTGCCTATTATGACAAGCCCTTTTTAAAGTTTGAGAGAATTCTTGAAACTTATTTATCTTACGCTCCAAAAGGAATTAGCTCTTTTTTAAAGGCAATGCCGCTTTGGATAAAAAAGAAACTGTGGATTAAAACAATCATACAGGATGAAATTGGATTTAAAGGTGAATTGCTTTTTCCAGAACATCATGCTTCTCATGCTGCATCTGCTTTTTATGCCTCTCCTTTTCAAAATGCTGCGTTTTTAACAATGGATGGAGTGGGTGAGTGGGCTACTACTAGCTATGGAATTGGTAACGAGAATAAAATAAAGATTTTAGCTGATATTAAATTTCCCAATTCTATTGGTTTATTGTATTCTGCTTTTACTTATTACACAGGATTTAGAGTTAACTCTGGTGAATATAAAGTTATGGGTTTAGCACCTTATGGTGAACCAAAATATAAAGACTTAATTTACGATAATCTTATAGATGTTAAACAAGATGGTTCATTTAAAATGAATATGAGCTATTTTGATTATAACGTTGGTTTGACTATGACTAACAGAAAATTTAATGATCTATTTGGCGGTCCTCCTCGAAAACCTGAAACCGAACTAACCCAGAAAGTAATGGACTTGGCTAGATCAGTTCAGGAGGTGACAGAAGAGATTGTCTTAAAAATAGCTTCTCATGTTAAGAATGTTACTGATCAGAAATATCTATGTCTTGCAGGCGGCGTTGCTCTAAACTGTGTGGCAAACGGCAAACTTCTTAGGTCAGGTATTTACAAAGACATATTTATACAACCTGCTGCAGGTGATGCAGGAGGAGCGCTTGGTTGCGCTTACATTGCTTGGTATCAGCATCTTGATAATGAGAGGATTGCTGATGGTAAGTCAGATTTTATGAAAGGTGCATATCTTGGGCCAGAATATTCTAATGAAAAAATTAAAACATACTTAGATGATAATAATTATAAATATGAGAAGTTGACGGACAAAGAATTACCTGAAAAAATAGCAGATTTAATAAATGAACAAAATGTTATTGGTTGGTTTCAAGGTAAAATGGAATTTGGCCCAAGAGCACTCGGGAGTAGAACAATTATTGGAGATGCTCGCTCAAAAGAAACACAGAGAATAATAAATTTAAAGATAAAATTTAGAGAAAGTTTTCGTCCATTTGCTCCTTCAATTCTTGAAGAAAATATTTCAGAATATTTTGATATTGATCGTCCCAGCCCTTACATGCTTTTGGTGGCAGATGTAAATAAAAAAATACAATTACCTATGACTGAAGAACAAAAGTCTTACTTTGGATTGAAAAAACTTAATGTTGCAAGATCAAAAGTACCTGCAATTACTCATATAGATTATTCTGCAAGGATTCAATCGATCAGCAAAGATACTAATAAACGCTACTATGAAATGCTTAAAATATTTAATGAAAAATATGGTTGCCCAATTGTTGTTAATACCTCCTTTAACGTTAGAGGAGAACCCATTGTATGCACGCCAATAGATGCTTATAATTGTTTTTTACGAACAGAAATGGATTATTTACTTTTGAATAATTATCTTTTATCAAAAAAAGAACAAAAGAAATTAAATGAAGATTCAAATTGGATGTCAGAGTTTGAACTTGATTAGCTATGTTTGAGGAAATAAATAATATCAAAACGGACAAGAAAAGCTTAAAGAGTTTTGGAGTTACAATTGGTATAATTCTATTTTTCATAACCTTAATTTTTCTTGTAAATAATAATCCTATTTTCAAAAATTTAGGAATTACCTCATCTGTATTCTTAATATTAGGATTAATGGCTCCAATGATTCTCAAGCCATTTTATTTAATTTGGATGATATTTGCGGTTATTCTTGGTTGGGTAATGACAAGAGTAATTTTAAGTATGTTATTTTACTTAATTCTTACACCTATTGGCTTGATAACAAGGTTCTTAGGGGAAGATTTTCTAAGTTTGAAAAGAGTAAATTCTGGTTCTTATTGGAACAATCGTGATGCTGTTGAAGAACTAAAGCAAGATTACAGAAAGCAGTTTTAATTTAGTTTTAAAAGGATATCATGTCTAAAATTTTCATTTTATCTGAATTTTGGGATTACTTAAAAGTAAGGAAGAAATATTGGCTTGCACCAATAGTACTTTTCCTACTTTTATTTGGAGCTCTAATTGTTTTGACAGAAGGTTCAGCTATTGCTCCGTTTATATATGCTATATTTTAATAATGTAATTATTTTGAAAAAATGATAGCTATGAAAAAAGGATTAGCTTACTCCTTATTTTTAATTGTCGTAGTGGAATTATCTGCTAGGATAATGAGCTTTAGTCTCGGTTATGGATTTAGAACAGATAATCAGCGGTTTATTAGTCCATTTTTTACTGGAACTGACATGCCTTATCCTATATTGAAGGATGAAACAGGTATTTTTGTGAATGGGCATGAAATACCATACAAAAAAGATAAAAATGAAATACGGGTAGTCTTTGTTGGTGGTTCTACAACACAAAATAAAACAAATCCTGATGGATTACGATACAGTGAGATAGTAGGAAATAAAGTTTCAGAATATTTTAAAGAGTTTAATATTACAGTATTGAACGCTGGGATAGCAGCCTATTCAACTGCACATTCATTAATTAATATCAGCTTACGAATTATAGCCTTTGATCCTGACATAATAATCATTCATCATAATACAAATGATTTAAGTGCAAATTATTATGGAGAAAAAGTTTTCACTGATTATTCAAACAAGTTTTTATCAGATTCTTTTTTAGGTTATAATCATAGGAGTGGTTTTAAAGGATTTTTTACAAGGAATTTTAAATCAATTCGAATTTTAGTCTGGTCTTCTAAAGTAATAAAGTCGATTTTTCTTAATAACTCATTCAATAGAGAAGGAGTATATAACTATGAGGATGGAAAGGGCTTTTTTAGAAGGAACTTAGAAAGTATTATTGCTATATGCAAAATGCATGACATTTTGCCTGTTTTTATGACACAACCAAATAGAAATTTATTAGATAATGAACAGGCAATTGAATATAATGAAATAATTAGGAATATATGCATCAAACATAATGTTCAACTTTTTGATATTGCAGAAATTATTAGCGAGAATCGTAATAATTTCATTGATCAGATTCATTATTCAAGTTCAGGTATTCAAGAAATATCTAAAATTTTGTCACCAAAGTTAATTTCTATTATCGAAGTTTATTTGCTAAAAGACACAATAATGAAGGAAACAACCAATATAGGTAATTTCTATGTATATTAATATCAATGACTTATGTCGTTTTACCTCTGTTCTGTTCAGCCGGAGGTCGCGAGTTCAAATCTCGTCGGAACCGCACAAAGAGTAAATACCATAATCCTTTGAATAAAAGCCTCGCTACAATGCGAGGCTTTTATGTTTCAATTCTAATCATCATTAATCATTATTCATCAAATAGTGGACACATATATGATGGACACACGATATAGGCGTATGAGGTTTTAGATTCATTTGTAAAAGCTTACTACCCACAAAGCATTTGAAAACAAAGTGTGTTTCAGATTCGTGGGATGATGGTTAGATTTAAGATAATTCAATGAACATAAGAAAATATTTATTAGTTGCTATAGCCTTTGGATTAACAAGTTGCGAAAGAGAGGACACTATTGTTAATTCTGGGAACTTAGATAATAATTTAAATCAAGACACAGTTAGATTTAGTGATCTAAGAAACCTATTTAGAAACCAATGCTATGGTTGTCACAGCCAAACCAACATGAGCTTTTCTGGATTAAACCTCGACTCCTATGAAAATGTAATGTCTGGGAACATGAATGGTCCAGTTACAGTTCCCTTTAAACCGCTGGATAGTCCACTGTATACCAAATGCACACCAGATTTTTTAGCAAACCCTAGTTTAAATAACGGAGGGTCAAGGATGCCTGAAGATAATGAAACCTTCTTTGACCAGTACCCTGAAAAACTGGAATTAATATATAATTGGATTTATTTTGGCTGCCTTGAGTAAGGAAATTCTAAAGTTTACTTTTTTTATTGGCGCAGCATAGAAACAAAAAAATCACTGGGCAGAGAAAGTATTGCCTCCACCCAGTGATTTTATCTAGTTATCTATAGAATAATTTTATTATTTCAGAAGAGTAACTGTTTTCGAGAATGAAACCCCTGAGGATGTGAGTTTGTAGATATATGTACCTGAGGGTACTTGAATATTTCTATGATCTCTTCCATTCCATACAACCTCATGAGAGCCAAGATAATGCCAGGCATCAACGAGAGTATTAACGAGCTCACCCTTAAGATTGAAGATCTCAATTTTGGTATTCCCAATGCTTCCAACCTCGTACTGTATCGTAGTCGAGGGGTTAAATGGATTTGGATATGCTTGATACAGCGCATACCCACTGGCAATAATTGGTGCCTCTGTTTGTTCATCTATTGAGACTGTTGTGGGGTCAGCGTTAGTCCACACCTGAATACTGTTTGTGCCGTAGTCGCCCAGATACAATGTTAAACCGTCAGGTGTTCTGCCCATAGACCTAGGTTGATTTGTCACACCTGTCGCCGCTAAAGCTGCTAAAGCGGTACCATCATCTTCTGCGTCCAGTAACTGTGCATTACCTATCTGGTCAACAACTTCACCTGTTGTAGGATTAAGACCTACCCAACGCCCTGATAGTGAATGACTCGACCAAGCTGGGTTTGTTTCTCCAGCCCATAATACTCCATGATTCCAGAAGAGACATTCAACCCACAAATGCTTAGTCTCCATTGAATCGCTTCCATCTGCTGCCACAAGAGTATTTCCATCAGCATCCGTCGCCAGTCCCATCTCATTTCCTAGGGTGTCAACTCTAGTGTAGGCTGTACCAAGAGTATTTGCTTCTAGTACGGTAACACCAGCACCATTCCATGTAGATCCTAAATAAAGATGACTACCATCTGGCGAGACCAGTGCACTTCTATTATAGTTTACCCCTGCTGAAGCTACGACAGTTTGCGTAACGAAGTCCGGACTGATTCTAACAATCGGCTTGTCTGCGCCACCAACCCAACCTAGATATATGTTACCATTCTGATCAACTGATGGATAGGTCAATGCAGCTAATGCGGGGTTACCCTCTGCATCCTCACCATAGGGGACTGCTAGACGATGCATCATTTCACCTGTCATGTAGTTAAACCTGTAGAGCTCATTCGTACTATACAAGATATTACCTTCGTGGTCTAGACACATACCCTTTCCACTATAGGTTAAAGTATCATAGGTTGATGTCCCTTCCGTACCAATGTATCTTATTGGGGAATAGGATGCCTGATCACCAGCCGGAGTATATACATGGATTGGTTTTAACATCATAAAACCAGCTGAATCCGATCCATCAACAGCAGTAAACGTGTGAGGAATACTATCCTGAGCAAGATTCCCATTCATTGCCACCCATATGTTACCGTCGGGCGCAACAACAGTACCGTGAATGCCATACGCTATGGCAGTTGGCATATCATAGGACTTAAACACAGACTGTAGTTCCCATTCATCTGCAACAAGGTTTACTTTTAGTAGAAGTAATACAAAAATTGCTAACATTTTTCTCATATTCTTTCCTTTTTTTGCTATTTTACAATATCATATTATAGGATAATCATCTAATATGAACAATTATTTTATCTATAAAGATTGTAAGCTATTGACGGCCGTAGTACGGTGCTCCTTTAACACCCATTTCCAATCGATAGAGAGCCCTAGGAGCTCCGCGAAAGTTCAGGTATAAATAATTACCTGATCCCCAAGTCATTTTTGTTATGGGAGCAGATAGAATATTGGGATATAACTCACTAAATTTCATCTCTGAATCAACAGTGGCAATGGCCATGTTTGCATCTGAAGAAACATACATTATACCCTCTTCATCAAAAGTGATACATGTAATATTGGAATTTTCTCCTGCATGCTCGCTCCAGTCTAGGTACATCTCTTTTTCACCCAAAGATCCATCAGAAGAGAGAATTTGATTTCTCCAAATACCAACGTTTGGTATACCCTCTTCTTCGCCCGTGTAATTGCCACCCACATAAACATAACCATCATAAACTCGAACAGCTCTTATGGATATCTCGGTATAATCAGCTGCCACCACTGAGGACAAGTCTGTTTGGACCTTATATAAGTTTTGCCCAGTTCCTCCACAATAAAGATTCCCATTTGTATCAAAATCAAGATCAAATGCGATACCTGGTAAAGTATTGTATGATGGGCTCCCGGTTTCTAAATCATGTTTTATGATAAAGGGATTTGCTGCATCAACATAATAGATATGATCATCAGATCCGATACGCATACTGAAAGGGGTCTGAAGCACAGCGTTAATAAATGCGCTTTCTCGAACACCTGAAGGAGGACTTAATTTATCAATAGTTCCCTCAGGAAAAGACGACAGTCCTACATACACGTTTTCATCATTATCTGCCTCTATCCCCCATATACTTTCATCCAAAGCATCAAAAGCACCGTACTTTATTAGTCGAGGGTACAGAATGTAATTTTTTTGATATTGAGCAAATTGAAAAGCACCATATGCTGCGATTTTTATGGTGATACTGTCGGAGATAATATTTGGAGGAATAACTACAATCGAGGAGTTTTCTGCAGCTATCACCTCTCCTAATCCCGTATTAAAATACACAAAGATACCATCCTTATCTTCCCCAAAATTTCCCCCGTAGATGGTGATCTCATCGGACCCTGCAAATGCGCTGTCCGGAGGATCGATGCCAGTAACAAATGGAACAAGTGCACCTTCATCACCTGAATCCCAGACGCCTGGTGTGGAGTTTGGATCGTCGCATGAAAGCGATAGGAATGCAATGTGTAACGGTATCAGGTATAAATAAGGTGATTTCATTTTGAAATTCCAATACTTATCCTGCTAACTTCATCAAAAATACCAAATGGAGTGTATGCGTAATCTACATTAAAGATGCCTAGTTTAAATCCCGCGCCAAAAGTAAAAGCACGCTCGTCATAATTGTGGAGATATCCAATTCTTGCATTAACAATGTTCATAAAAGAATATTCTAAGCCTGCATTGATGCGCTGCGAAAACGATCTAGGATGGAGGGCATCAATGGCGAGAAGTAGTGTCTGTGCTTTGGATGGTTTTGTAATAAATCCAAGAAGATCAATAGAGGCTCCAATTCTAAATGTAAGCGGTAATTGAAAACCGTCATACACATACTGAACCTCCTCGCTAAAATTGCGTATGGACATACCAAAGGTAAAATCATTCCATCCTGTTACATAAATAGTACCAAAATCAAATGCAATTGCACTGGAAACGTTATTGTTTAGAACTTTTGACGAATCAGTGATAGGTACTACATTTTCTCCAAGATATTGGTAAGCTTTTTTTAGTTGGCCTCCGAGGGAAAAATTATCGGATAATGCTCTGCCATATCCTAGACCCATTGCGAATGCAGAAGGTCTGAACTTTTCTGTATCAATAAAACCTTGGGTATTATCCCAAACCATCGTCCCCTGCATCTCGCCGTAGTCCACATTCAACAAACTCAAACCGAATACTCCGTATTGACCGGTTTTGGGACTAAAAGACAAACTAAAGGCATTGTGTTTGATTCCAGCGATCCAATTATTAGAACTAAAGTTGATATCCACTAGCTCTGTTTGTCTTGCAATGCCTGCAGGGTTAAAAAAGAGTGAGACAGATCTTCCATGAATTGTAGTCATTGCATCTGCCATACCCCCGCTTCTTGCATCAGATGTAACACTAAGAAATTGATAGCCGGTCTGAGCCAATTTTTCATTTTCAGTCCCATATATAGTGGTTAGGATGATCATTGAAAAAATAAAACATTTTCTCATTATTGATCTCCTCCACCGTTTATATTGATAAAATCATTCTTTGTCACCCTACTCACTAGGTACCCGTCAGAGACTGTTAAGGAAGGGCTAAACACTCCGGTGTCCATGTAAGCATGTACAGTTGTGCTCATTTCTCCACTTACTGAATTATTATCTCCAAAGGTCCAGGTGTAACTTTTTATTGCATATGTACCTGGCTGAGATTGATCATTAAAGGTTATAGAATCACCAACTACTGCTGTTGTAGAGCTTGTAGAAAAGTTAGCAATGGGGCTTCTATTACTGTTAACAAAAACCAATGCTACACTTGGTTGCGTGGTGCTATGCAAACGGGCAAGGTATTGACCGTTAAATCCGGCATATGAGTGCCTAACCTTCACAGCCGAACACCCAGCTATATTCTTAGTTGATATCTTGACATTATCTGGGACAACAAGGTCACCATTAATGTTAAACAATTCAAGTTCAATTGAGGCATTTAGCGCAACAAAATAAGTATCAGCTTCTTGTGGAGCATTGACCATAAAATAGGATGTTGTGTCTATTGCAATATTCCAAACATTAGCATTGCTAAGTACAACGAACGAGCTTGTATCAGAGGCATGCATATCAAAGAGATCTTTGATATGCATAGAATCACCATTGAGAAAAACTGTTGGGCTTATTGATTCATTATCACTCAAAATAGCACATATATCTTCATCAATAGACAAAGGCAGTATGGACTCTTTTTCATAATCACTTAAAATATTGTTGCACCCATACAGCAATAATACAAAAGGAAGTAACCTATTAAATTTTGAAAAGTTATGCATCGATTATCTAACCACAGAAAATTTTCTTATCGCACTACCATTAGGCATGTCAAAGTGAGCAATATATACTCCGCTCACAATAATTTGTCTTGAAGAGGTAATTGAGTTCCAGGCCTCGTCTCCACTACCATCGTTATGCTCAATAGTATCAACCAGATCGCCTCTTTCAGTAAAAATACGTATAGTGCATTCAGGTGGTATATTTAAAAACATTAGCCTATCAGGAGCGCTCACACCGTATTGTAGATCTCTAGCTGATATATGATATGGGTTGGGAACTATTCTAATTTCATCAAAAGATGTGCCAGGCGGACGTTTCAAAGAAGCAGCTTTGTTTGTGAGGGTGAAAAATTTGCTACTGTTTAATACTATATCATCATTAGTGCCATTGTCAAAAGCCTCTAGAAAATAATAATAATCGAAACCTCTCTCAGCTGTCACATCTTCAAATTGATTAGTACCGGGATCAAGAGTCCATATCTTAGCAATCGTATTATCAATTGGATTGATTTCATTCTGGTCGATATCATAGATAAATAGAGTAGTGTCAGGCTTAAATTTCAGCCTGTATAGGTTATAGCCAGCAAAACCGGGATAAGTCTCTGAATCAGATGACCAATCAAGAAAAATTTTATCTCCTCCAGATGAAATCTCAAAAAGGGAGGGGGGCCTTGGGGGCTCTGGTAAGGACTGTCCGCCCTGCATTAGGCTATAATTATATTTTGCTTTTTTAAACACTTCAATGATTGAATCAGCACCTGTATAGACCCATGCATTTTTATAGTAATTGTGTGCATCTGATTCTCTGTGATAGTTTTGCATCATATGATCGTGCAAAGTTGATGACTCCGGTAACTGATCAGTATTGACTTGATTTTTCCAATTATGGCCAACTTTATAACACATAGCTCGACTTAATCCTGATACCGCCTCTGCAAGAACTATGCGAACACTATCTCCAGGAGCTAGTGTATATGGCCCAAAACCTATTCCTTGTGATGTTCCGCCGGGGTTTGTACCGGCCCTGGGGTCATTGAACTCATTTGCATTCCCTGTGCCTACATATTCTGCTTGAGAGTTCTCCGGGTGTCCGACCGTCATATAGTTAACATATTCATTTGTAGACTTTGTTCCATTATACTGTAGGTTCCCAGATGTTGTAATATCGTCAGATGTAATAAACCATGTAGTTTGGGGCTGTGTGATATCATCGCTGTTATCCAATGGGCTTTTATCTGCATGGAGGGTAACAACTCCCACAAATTGTGCAGCCCCTAGGTGGCCATCACCACCAAAGTCTGGGCCACCTATATTTTCAGGTGGATCTGCGGAAGAATGGTATCCATGCCAAGAAAAAAGGCCTCTTATGATGCTACCATCATCATAAAACTGATCATTCGGTGCAGGATTATTTGGGTTTTCACCTATTACATCGTTCATGGTATTGTGACCCCATGCTGCACTCTGAGGTAACCAATTTCCATCATACACCATACCCTCCCTACTGATTGCGTAGCGATACTGAAGATATATCTGAAATCCTTCAAGCGTTTGTTCATAGGATGTATTACAATCTTTGTCAAAGCAGCCATTATTAATAAAAACATATTCTTGGATGTGATAGTTCTGATGTTCCGGATGGGCAAAGGAGTAAATTTTCCGTTTCATCTTCACTCCAATTGTAGTTTGGACTACATTATATATTTTACGATCTGAAATCAGATTTGGGTCAACAACATCCACATCATCAAGGTACTGAAGATTGGTTGATGGATCACCGTCAACAATCACATTTGGATGATCATACCGACCATACATTGTTAGCTCTACTGGTATAGTTTCTCCTTGAATATCTAGGTGCCTTGGGCCTGCGTGTACAACTTTATGTTCGTAGGTCTTATCTACTACAGGATCGTAAAAGTTTTTTGCGCCAAGCCAAAGACCTTTTGCGGCCTGATTATCTTGAACCCTATAAAATGCTGGCCAACGAAGTCCATCTTGTTGATCTGATATTTGACCCGTTCTTCCAATTTCCACCTCAGAACCAGCTGCAGAATACCAGTTGTGGAGATTTCCAATAGACATCCACTTCACGGCTTGAGGATAGGAAAAGCTACATAACAAAATGAAAACTAAGTGTCTAGTTTTAGAAGTCATAACTAATATTGATACCAAAAAATATGTCCCTTGGGTTAAGAAATACATAATAACTTTGGTTAGGCATATCTATATATTGCTTATTTTTAATCACTTTGTCTAGATAGCCCTGATTAACATCTTGCCAACTATCGGTTGAAGTCCACTGGTAATACTGCTGGGTATTATTATCATAGTAGATTGCCCTCTGACTTGGATCATTAATCGTGCTTATATCTGATACCCACTCCATTGGTACAAATTCTGTTCCCTCTTTTCGAACGTCTCCAGGTTGATCATCACCCTCAAAATATGGGTAGCCAAGTTCACCCACATATTCCCTCGGCATATGTAAGGATTGCATGTAATAATTGTAGTCAAATCCATCCTCGAAACCATATCCAGAGAAATTTTTTGTATTCAATACATTATAGATATCCGCGTATGCTTTAATTTTAATTTTCCCCATATTAATAATCTTGGAAAATTTTAAATCAACACCATAATTATTTACATATTGCACGTTGTACTCTATACCAGGAACATTATTAGGGTTGTATGTAAACCAGGAACCTGCTGACCACCTGCTGATTACATTCATTTGCCAGTTAGCAAATGGATTTTGGCCTAAAATTCTTGGCCCAAAGTATTTTGGAGTATGTAAATCAATAACCGATTTGAGCCTTGGAATAGGTCTTGGTTTGCTTTGTTTTCTGTTACTCAATTCATAGTTTCTTTGATCGCCGGGGTTTTCATAATAACGAGCTAGGCCGAAGTATCCAGCGGTATTTACCCTATATTCATAATTAATAAAACCAGTTACCCAATCACCTCTAAGTTTGGAAAATTCTAGCTCAAAACCGCGAATATCTTCATAGCTATTGGCTGTTAGCTGAGCATAATTAACCTTACTATTGGCGCTAATGTAGGTTGTGGTGTTTTGTTGATCTTTTATATCCTTATAATAAGCCGCTATGTGGATTAGGTAGGATTCAAAAAATGATTGATCAAATCCAACTTCATATGAAATAGTTTTCGCCATTGGTAGTGTTGGATCGCCTATGTTCAAAACCTCTCCACTAAAGCCTCTACGAATNCTGTATAGATCTTCAGCACTGGGCATTTGCTGGTAATGTCCATAATTAAAATACAACTTTGAGCTCTCTGTTATGGGATGAGATATCGCAAGTCTAGGACTTATTTCTATTTGAGATTTTAGTTTTTTCTTTTCAAATGAATTTTCTAAGGTTTCGATATAATTAGAGGAAAAGAAGTCATCATCGTATCGATCAATCACATACCAGCTTCCATTTGGACTTAATAAATCCAAATTAAGACCTATTATTCCGACAAAACCATTGTATTCAATTTTATCCTGCCCAAATATTGACATTCGAAAAGGACTTACTTCAGATTGTGTCCAATAATTACCACTTGGCAGAAATTCGTTTTGAGACCCAAACCTCAAATTCAAATCGGAAAAAATAATTTCGGCTCCCGTTTTAAGCTGGTGGTGATTATTTAATTGGTTTATATAATTACTTTTGATCGTGTATACGTTTATTTTACTGAAATCCCTCGATGTGCTGATTGCGCCACCAAAAGCTAAACGCCCCTCCACACTGAAAAGAGGGCCGCCATAAAATCCTAAGGGGGCCTCATCAGCAAATAATGTATCTCCGTCTCCTCCAAAAACAGGATATGTAGTCACAGAATCCCTTAGTGGCCCGTGATCAGTATGATATTTTTTTGAGTCATACTTAAATAAAAAATCAAAGAATGCTTTATCATCAATCTGCTTTGTATACTTCAAGGCATGCATGGAATTGTTTACTTTGGTCGGTGACCAATACTCATTTGTAAAAATTCTCCACGGCATCGTAAATCCAGAGCGATTTACCTGGCCAGCTAAATCCCAAACATCATTTACTATGGTGGTCCTACCACCCCTTGAAAGGGTTGTACCAACCATTTCGCCTCGCAATAGAGAATAAACAAGCTTTGAATTAGCATCAATATCTGTTGTTACCTTTAAAAGAAAAGATCGTTTTTCAAGAGCAGGCTTACTAACCTCAAAGAGGTACATGTCTTTTTCATTCAATGCTGATGCAAAAAATCGAAGATTACCAAATTTTGATGATAAAAAAGGAACAGGGCCACCAAAGCCTGCATCTAGATTAACATCAGATTCTTTAATGGATCCATTTAAACGGTGCTCCCAAGTGAACAATTTCTGAGCACCGGCTGGGGTGAGATCATTGGTAGGGTCAGCATCAGATAGGGTCAAGTTAGAAACATTATTCCATCCATCAAAAGATGGATACTGCCTTTGCTGGTACTCATCCCATGCACCACTATTTGTTCCTGTCCATGCAACAGAATCATCAAGATAAGATTTAAACCAGAATGAGTCTCTATCATAAGGAGATTTACCAAAGTGTTTTTGTGAAGGACTTGAATGTCTTATATTGATGGTCCCTGAATAATTTTCTTTTGAGCCTTCTCTCGTCACAACATTTACAACCCCAGACCGAGCATTCCGGTACTCGGCACCAAAGCCACCTGTCTGCAATGAGATGTCTTGAACAGCACTCAGAGGTATTCCTGTAGTAGGTTCATTAGTACGCTCATCGTTTAATACCAATCCATCAACCATGAATTGGGTTTCATTAACGCTCCCTCCCCTTACTGATAATCCAGAAACACCTGCAGAGAGGCCTACAACCTCAGATACGCTGCTTACAGGCATCTCTGAAATCTGGTCCGATGAAATTGATTTTTGACTTGCAGCGACATCAACTCTTACCAGTTTTTGATTTGCTTGTACGACAATTGTTTCTGAAGACAATGCCTCTATTGTCATTGTAATATCAATAACAGAGGTAAGATCTATTTCAACTCTAATATTTTCTACATACTTCTCAGCGTATCCTATCATGTTGATTCGTAGATCATAATATCCTGGACCTACATTTAATATATGGTACCTCCCATCGAGGTCGGTTGCTGCGCCATTGGTGGTACCTACGAGCATTACATTTGCACCAATTAATGGTTCACCAGTGCTTTTATTCGTCACTCTTCCACTGACCTTACCGGTTACACCAGCAAAACCATATGTACATGCGAACAATAGTGATAGAGCTGTTCTTTTGTTCATTATACGGCCATAATTGTCATATCAGATTTTATTAATAATATTTATATTATTTATAGTTTTATTACGAGATCGATTAATGTTAATAGTCATACTCTAATACTAAATATTGAAACCTATTAAAAAGTTTTTAAAATAGCAGATCATCAAATGAAAAACTTTAGCCCCGTTGAAAAACATTTCTTTAGCAATCAGGCTTTACAGGCTCAGACCACCAATATTCCTTATATCATACTTGAGAGCTTTCCAAAACTAGGACTAATCACATCTTTACGTTTTTTGGAATGGGTATCGGAAAACCCTAATGGAGTTATAAGTCTGCCTACAGGAAAAACTCCTGAATATTTTATCAAGTGGACCCATCATCTACTCAATAACTGGGATGAAAAAGACGTTAAAGAACTTCGAATTAAAAATGGACTTAGTATTGATCAAAAACCAGATCTGAAAAACCTAAAATTCATTCAAATCGATGAATTTTTTCCGATGAACCCCAAACAGCATAACAGTTTCTACAACTATGTTTCTGAGTTTTACATAAAAGGGTTTGGCATTAAACATGATAATGCGCTGCTCATCAACTGTGACAAGATTCGGCTTGCAGGCAAAAAAAGTTATAGTTCAATATTTCCTGACAATAAAGTAGATCTTACACTGCGTTTTAGGGATGCAGTTAATGACATTGAAAAAATACAACAAGAGTCAATTATGTTGATAGATCAATGGTGCAATGAATATGAGAATAAAATTCGTTCTTTGGGAGGCATCGGGTTTTTCTTAGGTGGAATTGGCCCCGACGGTCACATCGCCTTCAATGTTCGTGGGACAGATCACAATTCAACTACAAGGCTAACCGATACCAATTTTGAAACTCAAGCTGCGGCAGCAACTGATCTTGGAGGTATAGAAATTAGTAGAAATAGGTCGGTAATTACCATTGGGCTACAAACTATAACATATAACCCTGAAGCAACCTGTATTATTATCGCTGCAGGAGATGCTAAATCGATTGTTGTAAAAAATTCACTGGAAAGATCGCCGGATGTAAAATACCCCGCCACTGTCCTAAACAGGTTGAAAAACACATGTTTTTACATCACGAAAGGAGCATCGAAAGCCTTATCAGATAAAGAAAATCAGTACTGGGAAAGTGAAATCTGGGACAAATCTAAGGAGCAAAAAGCATTACTATATTTAGCTAAAAAAATAAATGTATTTGGAAAAAAATTGACATTAGAAAATTTAAAAAATGATCAATATTGTAAGAAAATTCCCAATCTTAGCGAAAATAAAATTGAGCAGATAATAAATGATATTAATAAGAAAATAAAGATAGGCTCAAAGCAAATGAAAAACCAAATATTCTATCATACTGGTCCTCATCATGATGATATTATGCTTGGAATAATGCCTTACATCATTCAACTAATAAGAGAGTCATCAAATTCACACCATTTTGCAAATTTGACATCAGGATTTACTTCTGTATCAAACAATTTCGTTATTAACATATTATCAGATCTTTTGTCATTTTTTAATGCTGGTAATATCCAAATGACTGAGTATAATGATTTTTTTGAATCCGGTTACAAAAAAAAATTAGACAAGGATGTATTTCATTACCTAGATGCTATTGCAAATAATGATATAGATGAACAAAAAAGAGGTATGTCCCATAGAGTTGTACGAACACTTGTTGATATTTATGACCTTTCTGATAAAGATAATTTATTGCATTGTATCAAATCAGTTCTGAATGAATTAAAGCAATATTATGATGGTGAAAAAAACTCCAAAGAAATTCAGAAGCTAAAAGGCTCAATTAGGGAATATGAGGAAGAACTTGTATGGGCTAATTTTGGCGTTCGAGTTCAGGATGTACATCACTTAAGACTTGGATTCTACCAAGGTGAAATTTTCACTGAAAATCCAAAAAAAGATAGAGACGTACTTCCAGTTTTCGATCAACTAAAAAAGATTAATCCAACAGTTATATCACTGGCTTTAGACCCTGAGGGAAGTGGTCCAGATACCCATTATAAGGTTTTACAAACAATTGCTGAGGCAATTCGCATATGGAAAAAAACTAAAGATATATCACATGTAAAAATATGGGGATATAGGAACGTTTGGTGTCGGTTTGACATATCCCAAGCTGATATAATAGTACCGGTGTCACTTAATTCGATGTCGATACTACGGTCTACGTTTAATAATTGTTATCTAAGCCAAAAAGATGCCTCATTTCCAAGCTATGACTTTGATGGTCCGTTCTGTGATCTATCACAAAAGATTTGGGTAGAACAACACAGAGAGTTACAGCTTCTATTAGGAAGAGATTATTGGTATCAAAATGAAAATCCACATTTAAGAGCTGTTCATGGTGTAGTGTATGTAAAAGAAATGAATATTGATGAATTCTTAGATCATGCCAGAAAGTTGGAAGACCAAACAGAAGGTTTAGTACTTAAATAATTATTTTCTAAATGGGTCATCCACTTAAAAAACATATCAATAATCAAATTCTATTTCAATCTCTGGCAAAAAAATTTGGTACCCCTCTCTATGTTTATGATAAAAACCAACTTGTTAGTAATATAAAGAGCATCGATGAAAGTCTAAAAAAGCATTTTGAAAAATATCATATCTGCTACACAATTAAAGCTAACAATAACCCTAATATTATTAATGCCCTAAAATCAAATATATCTGATTTAGGTGCTGATTGCTCCAGTCCTGGCGAGTTGCATGCTGCAAAATTAGGAGGAATTTCTAACAACAATTGTATTTATACTGGGAACTACGAATCAGAGGAAGATCTAAGAATAGCCCTAGAATCCGGTGCCAATATCAACCTCGATGATGTCACCTCCTTCCACCGACTAAGAAAAATTGGAATGCCCAAAGAAATTTCATTCCGGCTCAACCCAGGATTTGGAAAGGGAGCCTTTAAAGGAATTACCACAGGTGGTGAAGATTCAAAGTTTGGTATCCCAAAAGAAAAAATACTTCAGGCTTATAAAACTGCGAAAAATAGCGGTGTAAGATCATTTGGTATCCAATGCATGACAGGTTCCGGGGTGTTGGATTCATACTTTTATCCTAAATTAATTAGCGCAATCCTTAAAACTGTAAACCATATTTCCAGAGAATTAAAGATAAAGTTTAGATACATAAGTATGGGAGGTGGTTTCGGCATTCCATACGAGGACCACCAGAAAACATTAGATCTAGATACTGTTTTTGAAAAAGTGAGCAATATATTCAATTCTAATTTTGAATGTGATATCCCTGAATTTTGGATTGAGCCAGGTAGATCAGTTGTTGGAAACGCTGGAATATTACTATCAAAAGTCACTGCGAAAAAAAATAGCTACAAAAGCTTCATTGGTCTTGACGCCGGTATGGAAACATTGATGCGACCAGCATTATATGGTGCTAGTCATAGAATTTATAAGTTGGGATCTCCAAATACTGTGAACACAAAAAAGTTCGATTTTACTGGTAGAATCTGTGAAAACACTGATCGTTTAGGGACGAATATTTGTTTTCCTGATGTTAATGAGGGAGAATTAATTCTCATCATGGATGTTGGTGCCTATGGGTTTACGATGTCACATCAATTTTGTGGACGACCAAAGGCAGCTGAAGTTATGTTAGCTGATGGAAAAGCAAAGTTGATAAGAAGGCGCGAATCGATTGAGGATCTTTTTCACAATTGCATTCTTTAGTTTATAAACGAAAATGTTTAGGTAAAGATCTGACCAAAAAAAGCTATTTCAGCAAAATCATCCTATCTGATTTTGAAATTTGGCCTAACTTTAATGTATATGGATATATTCCTGAAGGCACATAGTTTCCAAAATGATCTTTCCCATCCCAATCTATAAAGTGATCTCCAGTTTTAAGCCTATGATGGACAACATTCATAATTCTATTACCCAATAGATCGTATATAACTAGTTCAACATCACTTTCTTGACCTAAATGAACAGGAATTTTTGTGTTCACATTAAAAGGATTAGGATAATTTTTACCAATTGTGAAACTATTAGAAACCTGATTATTTGCAATCGATAAATTGGATTGATCTAATAATCGTAGGTTATCTATAAATATTTTTCCAAATTGAGATTGACCAGAATTATAGCTTAGTTGAAAACTGTCAAATTTTAAACCCCCGTCTAGTAGTCCATCCCCAATCCAATCACCTGTTTCATCCATATCCCAAGAAATTAACCTCCAACCAACCCAATCAATATTATACCAAGGACTAACTTCATGACCAGATTCAGAACTCGAAAAATAATTATCATCCACACAAAACCTAAATCTATTACCCGATCCATCTCCAAAAACATATGCTTGTAAAACTGAATTGTTATAAAAAATAACATTTGAGGCTGGATCATTATTAAGGTAAACACGTATTAAGTGCTGTTCGCTTGCAATGTTCCACCCATAGGAAACCTCCATCGAGATATTGCTATTGAATAAATGATTGACGATTTCATTGTTTGGTTTCATCCATGTACTGTCAGCGAAAATCCCAGTGGTGCTGCCTGAAATATGTGGCTCCCACCAATAATCATCAAAACTATGCTCTAGATCATCAATTACAGTAGCATTTGTAATTAAGTTAGTTGTTTGAAAACTGAATGATTCATTTTGATCGATAAAATTATCAAAATTGTCCATTAATCCAGAATATAATCTAATCACATACACCTCATTAGAATGTAGGTTATCAAAAGGAAAGAAGCATAAAGAGCTTTTTGATCCTACAGGATAATAAACCAAATCACCATTAATAGCTGAATTAGATTGAAAATGCTCTAGGCGAAAGTAATCATAAAAATTTTGTGAGCTATTTAATTCTTCATCAAACTGGACATTTATTAATGGCAATATTTCGACACCTTGTGTCACATTTGCAGGATATACATTTAAGATATCTGGAGGCTCCATATCTAATGGACCAGTACTGAAACTGAGTGTAAAATCTCCACCAGAGAAACCATTAACATTGCCGTCCAAGCCATGACCATGAAGATCTTTTGCATTTTCATCAATTATCAGAACATAGTCTGTTTCGAATAATAACGTGTCATGGTTAACAATTAAAGTTTGTAAGTCTACCCACTGCATTTGAGAATTAATAATTGGGTTTACCATAAACGCCTCCGATACAGAGTTTGTATCCATTGGCCTACTAAAGTTGATTTGGAATGGCTCCCAAGCAGGGAAGGATGAATTTTCCTGAGAAGGATTAATATTTACAACACGAGGTGGCTCGTTAGAAAGCAAAGCAACGTCATGGAAAGTAATAAATGTATCTGACATTATTACACTGCTGGTGTCACCATAGTAGCCGGGCGCAGAAACAATTATCTCATAATCCGAATCAAATAGTTCCTCGAACCAAAAAAAGCCATTGCTTAAGTTTTCCTCGATTGCCGAGTACTGGTAAAACAAAGATGCGTACGTATCAGTAATATAGTTTTGATCTTCTACTCTAATCATTGCTCCATTAATCTTTTTGGAAGATTCAATATCAATGATATGGCCTGCCAGTTTTCCTACATCAGGCCGTTCTATATTATGGTACTCAAGAATAGACCAATAAAGAAGATAGGCCAGCATCCTTTTGTACTCCTCATTCATTGCAAGTTGATTCTGCTCAGGATTTGAGTGATGCCCTTCCTCGCTTAATTCAGAAGGCATATTGGTATTTCTATTTACATAGAGATATGGTCCTCCTGAATTGGAACAATAATCACTCCAAAAATAAAAACTGCAATCACCCCATGATCCCGAGGTTTCTATCCTCATACCTTGAGTTAATATTTCGATCATATGAGCACTCATACTTTCACCTCCTTGAGGGGGGTCGGGGTTGCCATTATTGAGCTCACCCCATAATAATAATGTTTTATTTACACCATAATTTGAGCTTGCATCACTATGGACAGAATGATACCAGGCTGCCCCAAGAGTGTTTGCATAATTTGTACGTTGGTACAAAGATACGCTTTGCTCATTGTTTGTTCTGGAAATAAAAACTGTATCTATATCCGTTTGATTTTCTAAAATATCTTTTAGGTGCAACCCTACTTTTAATACCTCTTTTGCCTCTGAATAGCCATTTACCCCCATATTTTCATCTTGACTATGACCAGGGTCAATGAAAATATTCCAATCCGAAAGTCCTGTAACCTGTGTATGAGCCTTACTTAATAGAGAAATAATTACTAAAAATAATTTCAGTTTCATTGTTTCACAATTAATGAATTGATGCTGCCCGTACGAAAATCAATAAAATAGATTAACTCATTGGTGATCCAAACGGGATTCATTCTGATTCCTCCATTTTTATTTTGCAGCTTTACTGTTGTACTATTTTTTAAATCGAACAAAAAAAGATCGCCTTCAGTAATTTGATAACCATCGTCCTTAAGTTTTGCATACACAACCGTTTTTCCATCTTTTGATATTGAGAGCATATTCCCATCATCAATATCATTAATTACTAAACTTTTGTTTTTTATGATTAGCGGCTCATTTCCATATACTTCAAAAGCAATTAGATTAGCATCTAATTGATAAGATAAATTTAAAATCATGTCATTTGCCTCATGAATAAGCACGGAATCTGAAATGTCATCTTTAATGTATAATTTATTATTTATTGAATAAACGAGAGGTTGATCCCATTCAATCTCATCGCCATTCATATTTAAAGATTGTACGATATTGTTTAACTGATAATGGAATGTATTGTCACCTGTCCAACCAATTGGTATAATGTTTTTAAAGGTAGAATCGATAATTGTGAGTAATAATTCCCCGTATTGGCTAATTACTATCAGCCCATTTTTTCTTCTTTTATTAGTATAGTTAGCAGTTGTTAATAAAATCTTATCGCTGTCTGGGGACCACTTACAACTGAAGGTATTTATATGAGGTATTGATACCTTAAATAAATCTTTACTATTCACTATATCAAGTGAATTATAGTTTGAATTGGTTAACGCAAAGCTCTGACCATCAGGAGACGCAAATATGCTGAAATAATTGTTTTCTAAATTTTCCAGACCTGATAAGCTATTTTTAGAATTGTTAGAATACACAACTGATGGGAGTGAAAAAATTATAAAGAATGTTAACGTTGTTTTTAGCATTAGGATTCTCTACTAATTAGACAGCCTATTTTATCAGCAAAATCTATATCTTAAATAATTGTTATCCTCAAAAAAAGTATTAGAAAAATAATTTTGTAAGTGCAGTGTATTATAAAACGATTTTTGCGACTACGATAAAGTTATAAAACAAGGATTGACAGAAAAGAATTAAACGAATTATCCAAACTTTTTTTGAAAAAACAATAACTAGAGTGATAGGTTCAAATGAAAATATAAGAGAATCTTTAGTTTAGAGCCTGTAATACATTTTTCAGAACATTGAAAATGAGTTCCATGTTGGTGGAGAATAAAATTAACTTACTATATCACAAGGTTTACGTATCATAATAGAGTTGCCTAACTCTTAATTCCTTATGCCATTTTTGAAGCCTAAGGTGTAAATCCTTAATTTTTGTCTGACTATTTTTATTGCCATTTTTCGTTACATCTGATGATTCAAAAAACAATAATAAATCATTGCATAGTCTGATCTTTTCGCTAAATGTTAGATCTTTATGGTTGGCTTCTGACATAATTATTTTGAGGCAAAAGTTGTTTCATATACTTTTTTCTGCATTTCTGCTATTACCTGATTTGTTTGGTATAGATTATTTTTTGTCTGCTCTAGACTAATCTCTAAATCCTTTATGGTTCGAACATTATCTACAGATCTTGCTGAAAGGGTTATGATGACCACAATGATAACGGCCTCTTTGATGTATTTAGCATACTTCATATTTTTATATTCTCCTCAATTAAAGTGTATTTTTTTTTCATTTCATCAGATTTTCTGTCATACATATTTATCATCATTGATGTCCTTGGATTTTTTTTGAAGAAGTCTCTATTCTCATTTATAAAATTCCAATACAAGGCATCCCAAATATCACACCAATCTCCTTTTTTATAATCACTCATTTTTAGAATGTAATTACTTCCGCTTATGTAGGGCTTTGTGGACATTATTCCTCCATCTGAAAATTGGCTCATACCATAAACATTGGGAACCATTACCCAATCGTACGCGTCTATGTGTAATTCCATAAACCATTTGTATACATCATTTGGATGAATTTTTAGCAGAAACATAAAATTACCCATAACCATGAGTCTTTCAATATGATGGATATAGGCATTATCAATTAATTTGTCGATTGTCCTATCAACAGGAAGTACCTTTGTCGACCCGTTGTAAAGCGATTCTGTAATTTTCTTATCAAATTTCCAGAAATTCGTGGTTCTCTGTTTCACACCTTCAGATACATATATTCCTCTTATGAACTCTCTCCACCCTATTATCTGCCTAACGAAACCCTCAAATGAGTTTATTGGTATATTTTCATTTTCTGCATAATTCACGACAATATCTAAAACTTGTTTGGGTGTAATTAAACCAATATTTAAATAGGGTGTTAATACTGAATGAAATAAAGTTGAGTTTTTTTGCGAGACTGCGTCCTCATATGGACCAAAAAGTCTGAATTTTTTGGTGAGAAAATAATTTATAGACTCTAGAGCCTGATTATGATCAATTGGGTAATTAAAACCAGTAATATCACCATAATTTGAGGAAAATTCTTTTTCTATAAACGCTTTGCAAGCTATCAACTCGTTCTTCTGATAGTTAGATCTAAAGTCATCTGGCAGTTCAAGATTTTTTGGTAACTTCTTCCGATTATCGACATCGAAGCTCCATCTACCGCCTCGGGGATTTCCATCGGAATCCATGAGGACGTCAAACCGTTTTCTTTGCTTTTTGTAAAAGTTGGCCATGAAGTGACGCTTCTTTCCTTTAAAATCATTATCAACATCAGTCTGAGATAGCAAAAAGTTGGGATTTTGATACCACTTAACAGTAACATTTAATTTTCGTGATGCATTATCAATCCTCTTTCTCAATTCAAAATCCACAACATCACAGATATGCATTACACTTATGAGATATTTTTTTATTATCCATTCCGTGTAGTTTTCTGACATTAAATCTGTATATTTTATAATTTCAACTTGATATCCCTGTTCCCTCTTATTGCTTGCGTACCTCCTAATAGATAAGTAATGTAGCATCAATTTCTTTTTATGAAAATTGATAGGGTATTTGTGGTCGCCGAAGAATAATGGGTCCTCTATAATAAGCAACTTCCTATTTTTGGAACATGAGGGGTTGATATCAAATAGTTGATTTGGATAGATTAATGTGTGTTCCATTTTTTATAGTGTGTAATAAGTTTTGAGTCTCATCATCTGTATGAAAACGTTATATAAAGAGAAGAGACTTTTGGTGGTGGTAGGTGATAACTGCTCTTTTTAACCTTTGATGATTGACTTCATATCTTTACCGTTGGGTCTAAAACTGCTACGTAAAAAGTGTGTCAATTGTCCTTCTTCGTTTATTATATATTTACAAAAATTCCAGGAGGGGAGGCTGCTATTCCACCCATTCTGCTTTGGGTCTGACAGCCATTTGTATATCGGACTGATGGGGGAGGATTTGATATTTTGTTTCGAGCCCATTGTGAACGAGACACCAAATCTTGATTCGCAGAAATTCTTGATATCAGAGTTGGATCCTGATTCTTGAGAACCAAAGTCATTACATGGTATGGCAATAATTTCTAACTCTTCTTGGTGATTTTTATATAGCTCTTGGAGCCCTCTATATTGTGAAGTGTAACCACAACGAGAAGCGACGTTTACGATCATCACTTTTTTTCCTTTAAATTTACTCAGATGAATGCTTTCGCCGTTGATATCCGTTATATTTAAGTCGTAAAAGGAGTCTGGAGCGACTACGTTATTCTTAGGTTTGACCATGTTTTTTGAAAAGGCCATAGAAAGAACTCCGGTTATTATAGTTGTTGCGAGTGTATAAATGAGAATCTTTTTCCTACTTTTCAGCTGCCTGATCATTTAAGCTAAAACATTACTACTTCCAGAAAAGTAGGACCTTCTATTCAACGTCTTCTGATTATCAACCAATTTTTGATTATTGTTTCTTAACTCTACCATTTGGAGATAGTCTTCTACATATTGATTGATTTCTTTGCTATTGATGATGAGCTGACTCATTATGTGACGTGGTCTAATGTTTTGTAGTTTTTTGTCAGATTGATCAATCGAAATTCTTCTGAAAATATACTCTCCGAGGTTTTTGGACGATGATGTCCAATTGGTTTCTTCAAATTTTTGTTTTTGAAATCGGTTATTACGTAATGCTGGTTTNTTCATTGTCATTTCCTATTTTGTAGATGAAAGTCCACCATCAATAATAAAATTCTGGCCGGTGATCCAATCATTTTCACTGTTAATTAAAAAACTAATCATGTTTGATATATCTTTGGGTTTACCAATTCTTTGAAGAGCGTGCATTTTTTCACTGGCTTTTCTCACAATGTCGTTTTTGGTAATACTTTGGGTTAGCGGGGTGTCAACCATACCGGGTGAAACAGTATTAAATCGCAAATTTTTTCTCGCATACGTTTTTGCTGCAGACCTAACCATTCCTTCAACTCCTGCTTTCGATGCAGATATTAATTCATGATTGGGTAAGCCAATACTAGCAGCTGATGTTGACATGAGAACTACTGAGCAATCTCGAAGCAAGCCTCCGGCAGCGCGAACGACAGCAAATGAGGTTTTCAAGTTTGTGTTTATCGTAGAGTGAAACTCATCTTCGGTGCACTTATGGGCAGGTTTTAAAATTAGACTCCCAGGGAGACAAACAACAGCATCAACACTGTCCATTTTTTCTTGAGCATTTTTAATTAAACTTGAGACGGATTCAAATTTTGTTGCATCAAGTTGAACAGACTCGACGGGTACATCTATATTGCTACTTCTGTAGCCTACAAGGAGATTATGTGTACCCATCAAGTCATGCACCAATTGTGTACCGATACCGCCAGCACCGCCTATTATAACAACATTCATCCTTAAAGCTAACTAAGGAATCTATATTAAAACAAGTAAAAAATGAGCGTATTGAGCGATTTCTAGTAGGAATTAATTGGTATTAGGTCTAATTGAAGGTACGATTCTTGGTCTTCAAAAACCTCCAATTTTAAACTGCCTTCAGCCATAGCCAACTCGATGTTATAAGTGCGTGGTAAACTAATTTTAGGATTTGATCTATCCACAATCCATCTTGCGCTATTCATGTGACCATCATCCCATTTGGGAGGCTCGTTCCAATATATATTACCTTTTAGCTGCTGTTTTTCAACCTTTTTATAGGGTATTGGTTTTAGGTAAGGCTTGCCCTCTTTTTCAGTTACGTAAGGACCAGGTACAATGTCCATTGTATCACTGTTTATGACCATTAGCAATCTTTGATAATCGCCCCAATTTTGAAACCATACCTCGGACTTCGGTGTCGTACTTGAAACCCACTTATCGTTCAAAATGTTAATGCTAAGGTCGCCATCAGAAGAGCATCCAGGGAGTACCAGTGCCAGCAAATAAAACAGCTTGTAAAAATGTTTTCTATACTTTTTCAATTCTTCTATAATTTTAAAAACTTTCAAAATACAGTATAAAAACACTGATTGTAAGCATTGCCACAGACGCAATATACCTCCTAAAAGTGCTTCTTAACCTAATGTGGGTGAACACTGCTGCTAGCATAAGAAAAACAATACCAATTGCACCTACCCTGACTAAAAATGGGTTCGAGAATTGGAGCATACACGCAAATGATAATTTCAAAATTCCAGTCAGATCCCTAAGCCATGTAGGCAAATTATACTCATCAAATTCTTTTCTGATATTCTTGTATCTTACGACCCAAACAAAAAAGATTGCCACTCCAGAGATAACCTTCATGGCCTCTAGAATAATATCAAGGCTGATGATCATAGATTGCTCTCCCCATAATTCCAAAATTAATATTATTAAATTTCATTTACAAATTTTACGCGAGCGTTTTGAGCGTTATGCCTACCGCCCTACCAGCGCTAATCCAATTTTAATCCTTCACACAAAATCAACCAGTNCTTATGGATTACTTACATCATTCCATGTGAATTTTTTACCCTCTAATCTACCATTTCTGTAATAGCTTTCATATTTTTTGTTTCCACTTTCGTACCAGCCAATCATATGACCATCCATTGTTCCATTTTTAAACATACCCTCTTCCTCTCGACGTCCATTTTCATACCAGGCAGTCCACATTCCATGTTGCTTATCTGATTTAAAAGCACCCTGTCTTTTTTTACGCCCGTTTCTGTGCCAATAAGTCCATAATCCTTCCCTTGATCCTTCATGATATTCCCCCTCTTCCTTCTTAGCACCATCTGCAAACCAAAAAGTTTGCAATCCATGATTTTTTCCCTTTTTAAATCTCAGTTCGGACTTTTTCACTTTGTTGTCAAACCAGCTAGTGGTCGTACCATGTGGCACTCCATCTTTCAGGGTACCTCTTGTTTTAACTTGTCCGTTTTTATGATACCCAACTATGATACCGTTGTAAGGCTTGGCTGTCTCTTTATTCAAAAAAACGCCACGGTCAAATTCAAGATCTTTTTCAAAATCAACTGGCTGTTTGGAGCAAGTGCAAAAAAATATTAAAAAAGCTACTATTTTCTGAAACTTCATTAGTGCAATATAGTTATAGTTTTATATTTAACTATGGCGCAATTTTGCATATACAAATACATTGGAAGCAAATTTGCAAATTAAAAATCATAAAACTGAAACATGATAAGTAAAAAATGTTAATAATGTTCTATTTAATTTTTGCAATTAATTTTTTAGGAGCTTGAATGCTAAAGATCACAAAATTAATTAGTTGTACCATTGGAGGTATACTCCAAATTACTTTATTATTTTCAAATCAAATTGAGAAAAATAAAATACTTAACCAAATGGTTAATGTCAGCTTCGAGTTTATTAATCCAAGAGTAGATGATTTAGAATTATTTTTTGATTACCCGTTCAGCTACAACATGAACCAAGTTACGTTGCTAGCAACCAATCAACGCGATTTAAAAAAGCTACTCAAAAAATTACGTAAGAATTTTAAAAAGGATTACTCACACAGCGAATGGAAAAAATTAGATGTGAAATTACTCAATGATGAAATCGCCATCGTTAATGCAATGTATTCAAGGATTAATAAAAAAGGGCAAACGTATTTTACAGGGGCTGCAATGTATTCTTTTAGAAAAAATAATGATAAATGGAAAGTATTCTCGATAACCCCGCTTAAGCCATATAACTATTTTGATTTTAACTAATGCGAAAGGGAATTATCAGTGCACTACTTGTAATATCATGCTCTGCTCCTATTGACTATTTTGGAAATGAGGTTAATATCAAAAGTGACAGGATATATCTTATCAAAATGCGAAAGGATAAATCCAATAAAGATATGTATACTCTTGTATTTGTCGAACAAAGAGGTAATCCTACTAAAAGCTCCTTAAAAAAAAGAAAAGTAACATTAAACCGTTATATCGACTTGATAATGAGTATTAATGGATATACTGAAAAAAACATTATTGAAGACAGATCTCGTGGGGTTATTGATCCACGATACTATGTCACAATAAAGTTTGATTGATTATAAATATAGGGGCAAATAAAGGAACAGTCACGATGACAAGATCTGAAATGAACTGGAAAATATTCCGATCAGTACTGCCACTTGCTGCTTTAGTAGCTTTTACTTATTACACACAAAAATTTAAATTTGATAATATAGACTCAGAGCCTGCTTTAATCACTGATGCCGATGATTTGATATGGCGCTTTCAGGTAAAAGAGGGGGACTTTCTTGTAAACAAAGTAATACAGGTTAATGGCATAGTAACAGAACTTGATTCTTTACTGATTGTACTGAATCACAGGATCATATGCTCTTCAGAATCACAAATAGATGCAAAATTGCGAGACAGCCTTAAATTGAAAGGTAGAATTAGTAACTATGATGAATTTAATGACCGCTTGTTTATCAAGGATGCCGTTAAAGTCATGAACTAAACCAGTGGGCCACTTTAATCATGAAGGTGCTGACATAATCTGAGCCTAAAAGTTTATCAACTCCGTCGGATATTCGCAAATTTTTTTCATCAGTAATCTCATAATGATTCCTCTCATGTTGCCACACTAAAAACATCGAAGAACCTGGTTTAAACTCCCACTTAACAACGAAATTTGATCTTATTGAGATAAAATTAAAGCCTCTTATAAAATCTTTTGATAAAGTAAAGGAATTTGCATCTGTCGCATAGCTAGGAGTGATTTCAACCGTATTTTCATCAATTTCTCTTATCTGGTTTTCTTCATAATAAATAAAATCATAACCTCCCGGATTGTTAAATTCCTTAAGTCCTCTATATTGATAGTGTCCAAGCTCTGGCCTCATAAAAAACTGAAACGATACTGTAGGTGAATGTATCATATCTGCTTCGAAAGTCATTCCCTTTGTATCGTTACTTATATCTGAGAAAATGTACCTTTTACCGAATGTATTAATCGCTTGTTCATCACTTATTTGGTCAATATACTGATCGGTATCAAACTCATTTCTTAAATAAAATTCCACCTCTAGATCTAATTTCGTATTGGGTCTGAGCCCAAACCCGGAGCCAAACGATTTGTCAAACTCGTTATCTTCTGCTAACCTGTAACCCAACCTGATAAAGCTATTTAGCTTTTTTCTTCCATCAGTTTCAAACTTTAATCCAACCTTGTTCCATGTAGGTCTAGCAGATACTGGACCACCTCGAGTGAATGCCCTATTAGTCCCACCAAAGGAGTTCCTATAGTCCCATGATAGCACATTCCAACTATTTAAACGTATCCAGTTTTCCATCCAAATTCCTGAATTAACGTTTTTGAAGTCATAATCCCAATTCTGGTAGCTACCAAAACTGAAGGAAAATATTTGCCAGAACTTTCCGGGGGTATAATCCTCATATTTCAGGCTGCTATTTATCGTTTTTGAGTTTGCTGATCGCATGTAACCTAATTCATTCACGTTATACCCCGGCGAAAGTTGAGTAAATGTCAATGACCCTTTTAAATTTTTTCCTGAAATTTTTGCAATGCTAAATTCAGTACTGACACCGTTCAAGCTAGTTTTCAGACTATCCACAAATATATTATCCCCAGGTTGCTGAAAATAATGAGCAGAGCTCTCTTGAATGTCTAAAACTACATCTTGATTACCAAAAATATGTGACCGAGATACAACTCCACTAACAACCCACGACGGATCAGGCAATGCGTATTCAAAATCAAGACCAGTCACAAATGCGTTCTCTAGAAAAGCTTTCCTTAAGTAATCATTTGAAAGTCTTTGATTTTGATGTGTCATAAAGGCACCGAGAACAAACCTGCCCGAGCCTATATCTTGCTTAAGGCGAAGTACTGTAAAATAAGAATAGGGTTCAATAATTTGTGACTTCGTATATCCGGAGGAGTCAATATATGATGCGGTTGCTTTATTGGTTAAGGCACTTAGGATTCCCACAGACAATCCATTAGCTGTTCTACCGCTTAGCTTCAGGGCAGAAATTATATTTGTCTTTTTTNGATAATTTTCAAATTGGATACCAGATTCTATGATCTCTCCTCTTGGACTTCTACCTATTCTGCGGCTATAGAACAACCGGGTAGATCCCGAGCCACTATTTAAACCACTGACTCCTCTAGTTTTACCAAATTGAAATATATCCGTTCCTTCCAAAAAAAAGGGTCGCCGCTCATCAAAAAATGTTTCAAAAGCCGATAAGTTTAAATCAGCAGGATCTGCCTCTACCTGACCAAAATCTGGATTTATCGTTCCTGTAAGGGTAAAGTTTGACCCTAATCCTAATTTTACATCGACGCCCAAGTTTCCAGACACATTATTTGATTGCCAAAAAGGATCATTTTTATTGCCAGGCTGAATTAAGTTTGTCGATGCTACATAAGGCAGAAACTCTATACGTTTTTTTTGTTTCTTTAATCGAATTCCTTTTAAAGTACCGAACTGTGAAACAAACCCTTTTGTTTCCATAAGAATTGGAGCCCAAAAGCACTCTTCACCTGACCGAGCTGTCCTTCTGTAAAAATTAATTCCCCACTCTTGCTGGCCTGAAGAAGCGTTGTAGCGCAGCTGCGAAAGGGGTATCTTCATTTCCGCAGACCATCCATCAGTTTGAATAACTGATTTCGACTCCCAAACTGCATCCCATGATTTGTCTGTCTCAGTGTCGTTGTAATGTAACATGTCTCTCATTGAGCCACTTGGGCTAGCCCAAAATCCATAACAAGTCCTTTTGTCGTTGTAACTATCAATACCGACTGCAAACCAATCTACATAACCCCATCCATCCCGGCGAACAATCTGTTTGGCAATTGAATCAGGTGCACTATCGAACAAATAAGCTCCAATATATATAAATTCACCATCAAGAGCGACTCTGACTTCTGTCCTATGTGTTGCAGGATCATTTGGCCTTGGATCTTTTTGTACGAAGCCAGAAATAGCCTCACCTTGAGACCAAACTGGCTCATCAAGCAAACCATCAATTGTTATGGTCTCTTTTGACCTTATAACTGTGTACGATGGTTTCACTATGTCACCAAGGACAGATGCATTAAGAAAAAAAATAATTAAAAATAAATTTATTATAAATTTTGTGTAGCTGATCATATTAGCAATAAGATCTAAATAGAGTTCCGTTTATTTGTTCTATGTTAAACTGCCTAGATAATCAAAAAGTTTGACCGCTGTCATTTAAGATACAGAACTTTATTTACAACTATTTGGTCTAGGTGCTTTATTTTTACAAAATAACATCCTGTAGCATTTCCATTATTGAGTTTAATTTGGATTTCGTTAAGGCCTAGATCTCTAGGATAATATTTTATCGATTGCACCATCTGACCCGATAGTGAAATTACGCTCACATCCAAATAATCTACTGACTCGCCTAGGTTGACGAGGACATTAAAATTATCATTGAAAGGATTTGGATACATTTCAATTAAGTTAAAAGACTCGCTAACAATAGGCTCTTCAAAACTGGATAGAGAGATATTTGCATCATTAGGGCTAGGCGTTAAATAGTCCCAATCATTTTGCCAAACTCTTCCAAAACTAACATCAGTAATTTGTTGAGGAAAACTAACAGAATCCAAAATTGTTTGTCCATCAGGCATGACTAAAGCTATGAATTCTCCATTTGATGAAAGCTTAAAATTGCTGTGTAATGTACCTTGCTCCTGATCTTCGTCGCACCATATGATCATGTAACTTTGAGGAGCTATACTTGAACCAACATCCGGAAATTTCCATTTTGAAAGATTAAAAATCTTGTCGGTTAGGTAATAACCAGCAAGGTCAACTGTACTATTAGAATGATTGTATAATTCAATCCAATCATCATATTCACCTGCCTCATCTGCATTTATGGTCTCATTTTTGGCTAATAGTTCATTTACAACTACGGGTTGATTTGCAGAATCTATGATTTTAAAAGTATTCAATCCATAAACAGGGTAGCGGTCAATGCCTTCAGCACCATATACTTGCAGATACCAATCATAATCACCCTCATGCGGAGGGATGATTTTTGTAGTCCATCTATCATGATCCTCAATACGCATGCTTGAAATGTCGGGATTATAATCTAATATCGAGCTTGACCATGCATTTGAACCCTGCAATCTAAAAAACAAGTTAAACATGGTTTCAGAGTGATTAGCGATCAAAGCTGAACTGAAGGTGATAGTATCGCCTACAGAGGCAGTCTGTCTATTTATTTCTGTATCATATATGATAGGTAAATCGTGAGAGAAATCTAATTGTTCTTGGAGCGTACTTTTTCTATTTTGAAAAAATTCCAAAATACCTTGCTTAACGTGAGCAACTGAAAAATTATCACCATAACTATCGCTGAAATCATCAATAGTAAAATCATAATCTAAAGTTCGATAGTTATCATCATATGCCGATGAGTATAGATGATCAACATAATAGTCCAATTTTTGTTCAATAGTATCGAGATCAATCACATTACCAATGTAAAATTGCAGGAAATGTGAGTAAATATCTCTATATCGGCTTTTTGAAAATAAATATTCAGTCAGTGGCCTTCCATCGCTGTCAATGACAGGGTAATCATATGGATCTACAGTAGACCAATCGATATTAAACCAGTCAACACTTAATGTGTTATCATAATCGTATGGTATCCAGTGTATCAAATCATCAGAAGGGTCATGATAAAGGTAAAAATTATTCCTTAAAAAACGATAATCATCCCACCCGCCTAAAATAACATTCATTGCAAAATATTGTAACGCCTCCTTTGTATCTAAAACTAGGTCTAATGAGTCAGGGTTTTGACTAATTACTCTTATTAATCTTGCCAGCTTGCTGTAGTTATATTCATCTTTGTTTGTTTTAAGTTCATAAGGACGTTCATCATTATGGTAAGGATGATAATCCACAGGGGAATTACCCCTGTACGTCAGATCAGCAGGCCAAACACATTTCCAAAGATTTCCACTACCGTTGGTATAATTTTTTGCAACAAAACTATCATCAATATGCTCGATTGAAATGTAAAGACCATAGTAACTACCATTAATATATAGCTTAGCATGGCTCGCTCTGCTGCTCACAATACCAACTTCCTGAAATATATCCCAGCATAGCTTAGACCGCACAATTGAAGGATCGTTGTGTTCACCATTTAAATTTAATTTCTCAACATTATAAAAATCCCTGCCTCCAACGAAGTGGTTGAAGTCGACTTTGAATGATTTTTTTTCAGAGTTTCGAGAGGTATTGCCGCGAACTCTGAAAGCAACTGAATCTATTGTTTCATTTATATATGCATTCTGAAATTCTATCGATGCTACATGCATAGAGTCGCTCCAAGGATTTTCGTACATCCACTCAAGTCCATCTGCGCTCATGCTGATATTGATTATTGCTATTTCACTATCATCATATATCTTCCAAGATTCATCAGCAATGCCTAATGAAAAACTGATTAATAGTAGTAATTTATTTTTCAACGAGGAAGAAATCATGTGAGTATGGTTCCATGATGATTGAGGTCATTTCACTTCTTTTATCAATGATTCGATTAGTTGTCATGCTTCTAATGTGGCTATATGGCATTGGTATTCGTATTTCTGGATTGAGGGTATTTGGGCCATTGTTTATTGCACATATCACCTGCTCATCAAAGTATGTTTTTAGGGTTACAAATAAAGCACCCTTGCTTATCAAAATTGTTTGATCACCAATGGATAAACTTGGATAGTTTTTTCTCAACCGGTTGATATTTTTAAATTTCTTTAGAAGCTTTTTCTCATCGTCGTCAATATTAAATTTCATCGGTCTTCGGTTACCAGGGTCGAGTTCTCCAACTAATCCAATTTCCTCGCCATAATAAATAATTGGTATTCCTGGTTGACTGGAATTAAAAGCGTGATAATTTGCTAATTTTCTGTATGCGCTTTTATTTTGCGTAGCGGTTACTGGGCTGTTGAATGCTCTGTCAACACCGTTTTCTGCAAGGGATATTTGTCCATCAGCATAGGATATGAAACGTAGTTGGTCATGACTGCTTGTGATATTTCCCATTAGATGTATAGGACCAAAGTTTACAGCATTCTGATGTATTATTTGTTTCAGACCAGCAAATTCAGGTTGATCATCGCTAAATAAATTTCTCGTGTTAAAGTAAATACCAAAGTTGAATTGGGCAGATAGTTCGGATGGATTAACATAGGATAGAATCAATTCATCAGATCCAAAGGTTTCACCAATTTGGTAAATGACTTTTTCTGGATATAATTGGTTTATGCTCCTAGTTAACTTTTTCCAGAACTTGTGTGGAACATGTTTCACAGCATCCTGTCTGAAACCATCTAAATTATATTCACTCAGCCACCAGAGGGCATCTTGCACAACTTTATCAACTGCCTCATCAGACTGTACAAAATTATATGAAGGCAAAAACTCGTCGAACCAAGTGGTCAACCTTGTGTCACCATCCCATTTTCTAATATTGACGCCACCATCATCCATTTCTAAATCTCCAAACCAATCTCTGTTGTTCTTAAAATATGGATGGTTCTGATGGACATGGTTAGAGACAAAATCAAGTATTATCTTTATTCCAAGTTCATTAGCTGTTTTCACTAACTCCTTGAGATCTTTGGAGGTACCATACCTCCGATCAATCTCCCTCGGCTCAATAGGCCAATAACCGTGGTAACCAGTAAAAGTTCGATTGGGCTCAATATATTCTACCCAGCTGCTATCAGGTTGAGTTTGAACAGGCGATAACCAGATGGTATTTATCCCCAAGTCCGAAAAATAATTATCATTTATTTTTTCAATGATTCCCCTAAGATCACCACCAATAAAATTGGTAAGATAATGTAATTTGGGATCAAGAATACTTTCATTATTGGATGGGTCTCCATCATGGAATCGATCAACCATTGGATTATACATTATCGATAGGTACCACGAATCAGAATCGCTATCAATTGGCTTGCCACCTGAAATAATGGTATGATTCTCTGGTGTNTAAATTCCCTGACTGTTTACAGCAAAAACTCGCAAGGAACCATCACTAAAATTTGAGATGTCAACAATGAGACCCGTCTTTTCATCATTGAGACTACCATAATTGTTAACTATTTGATTGTTGAATAAAATTAAAAAATCCAGCAGCGTTTCTGGTTTACCTTTGTCATATAAATCAAAAAATAATGTCTTATTTCTTTTGAAGCTTTTTAATAATTGTGTTGTGTTTTCTTGGTACATACTTGAGTAGTCAATCTGCGAATTCCAACCTCCAGCATTATTTGAAACAATATTTGTATTTTCAGGATCAAGTATTTCATCACTGTCAACGACAAACTTGTATTCATGAGTTTTTGGTTCTAGATATATGAAAGTAGAATAATAATCACCATTCAACTTCATAGGGAGTGAGTTTCTAGACCAATCATTGAACTGCCCCATCACGAATACATCTGATGTTGTATCTAATTTTATTTTAAACTCATGCCTTACCATGGGAACATATCTTACAATTACACTGAAATTTTCCTTCCCAGCTCTTAACTTTAATATCTCAATACCAGCGTGTTCTCTAATTCCGTTGATTATTAGTTTGTGGTTCTCAAGCTTGTGCGAAGAGTATTCGGCAAATGCTAGATGGGGCTCACCCGTGCGGAAATAATTGGAAAGCTCCAACGTATCGATGCTGCCCATTTTTACATTAATTAAAGGTATCGTATATAAAGATGAAACATTTTGCTTTGTATCGCAACCAAACACTATGAAAAGTAGCGAGAAAACTATTAATTTTTCTTTAAATCTAAACAAGCTATCAACATTACTATTTAACATAAAAGAGGCTAACCTTCGAACAATGAAATATTTAAAAATAATTAATTTTGTATTATTATTTATTATGCTTAAATCATGCTCAACTAAACAAAATTCATATCCCCTAAGTTATGGATATATTTTAACTGATCAGGGGATTGAATTTAGACTCTATGCACCATCTTCGGATGAAGTATTTCTTGTAGTATTTGATAAGCCAGAAGATACGAAAGGGGCCGAATATCCCATGAGTGAAAATAAAGACGGCGAATGGTTTTTCAATCTAAAAAATCACGGAGCAGGCACCATGTATGGTTTTAGACTCATTGGTCCAAACAATGATTCAAATGTCATAGTAGCGGATCCATACTCTAAAGCTACTATTACGCAAAATAACTGGAGACATGTTGCCAAGTCACTCGTAGTCGATGATAGTTTTGACTGGCAAGGAGATACCTGGCTTAAAATAAAAAGTGAAGACCTAATTATATACGAAGCCCATTTAAGGGATATGACTATCCACTCCTCGTCAAATTCGAAAGCTAGTGGTACCTACATTGGTTTTGTGGAGGAGGGTCAAAATGGAGGAATTGAGCATTTAAAAAAACTAGGTGTAAACGCAGTGCAATTTTTGCCCCTCTGGGACTTTGCCAATTTTGAAATACCATACAAGAGGGAACAGAGCGGTTTTTATAATGACTGGAACCCATATGAAAGAAATCATTGGGGATATATGCCAACTTTTTTTATGGCTCCAGAAAGTTACTACAGTTCCTCATGGACAAACGAACTTGATCAATGGAACGGTATTGATGGTAGGGCGGTCTCTGAAATGAAAACTATGGTCCGTGAATTGCATAAAAATGGAATAGCAGTTATTATGGATGTTGTAGTAAATCATGTCTCAAACTATGATTGGCATCCATTGAAATACATTGACAAAGAAACTTACTTTTTGTTAAATGAGGATGGTACGTACAAATCCCAGTGCTGCGGCAATCTACTTGATACTGATCACCCTAAAGTCAAAGAGTATATTCTGGAATCTCTGAAATACTGGATGGTTAACTATCACATAGACGGGTTCAGGTTTGATCAATGCTACCTTCTATCAGCTGAAACGTCTCAACAAATAGCAACTGAACTGAAAAAAATAAATCCAAATTTGATCCTATACGGTGAGGCGTGGGGAAACAGAGAAAGCGAGTTTTCAGAAATGGGTTGGGGATCATTTAATGCAAGGTTTCGAGACGTTTTAAAAGGTGAGCTCCACAATAGAGATGTTAAAGGTTTTCTATTAAACGGATTTAGACCGGGCGAAGATATTGAGGACTTAGAGTGTATTTTATCTGGAACATCATCTGGAAAACATCCAACGTATAAGTCACCAAAACATTCAATAAACTTTCTTGAGGTTCATGATAACTACTCATTTAATGACTACACAAGAATTGGTCTCAATATAGTTCGCGAGGAGGATGTCATTAATAATCCTTCAGAGTTTACCAAGCTGAATAGACAACAAATGAAAATAAACAAGCTCGGAGCATTATTCTTGTTCACAGCTCAAGGCATACCACTTATGCACCAGGGCCAAGAGTGGGCGCGGTCTAGAATCGTTGCCAAAACAAATGCCCCCGATAATAATGTTGGTACAATAGATAATAATTCTTACAATAAAGATAACGAAACTAATTGGGTTGACTGGGATCAGCTAAAAATAAATGCGAAATTGATAGACTACTATAAGGATCTAATAAAAATACGAAAATTATATCCTCAATTCAGGTACGCCGACCCCTCTAAAGTTGGTTTTGAGAGATACTCAGATCGTAGCCTAGGTTATTTTGTAAACGAAGAAATTGCAGTTATTTTTAATGGAAACTATGATAATATGATAAATATCAAAATGCCTGAAGGAAGGTGGAAACTAATTCTAGATGAAAACGGATTTGATACCAGCGACGTAAAAATAATTGAGGGTGATTTAAGCGTTGATCAAGGATCTGGAGTTATTTTAGTAAAAATATAAACTCTATAATAAGCTATTTCTTTGTAAATGTTTTATAAAGCAACACTGCTCCAAACACCGCCAGTAACCCTATACCGTTAATAGGGGTCTGCGTA
>FUFK010043220.1_pt1 | contig 44601 bp, 34 predicted proteins | sample 1021851 | NCBI WGS metagenome assembly FUFK01 (sample SAMEA51879418, study PRJEB19060) | metagenome
CCGATGCTTATGCGTCATGGCAGCGAGGAACCAACGAAAATACCAACGGCTTGATCAGAGAGTATCTGCCTAAAGGCTGTGACTTTAGGCAGATACTCTCTGATGATGAGATGCAGGACATTGAGAACAAACTAAATAACAGACCAAGAAAACGCTTAGGGTTTAAAACGCCTATGCAGGCGTTCTATAATATTAATTAGCGTTGCACTTGGTGTGTTAATCTAAGCAAATAAATACAGGTCATTATCAGCGATACGCCGATAAGCGTTTTTTTTACGTAGACTATCGTAGTACTCATCGATACTGACCCAAGTTGCCTTTTTGGTTAATGCGCTTTTGAAGGGCTGGCGCTTTAGTTTGATACTGCGAGGTATCAGCTTATAAAGCAGCGCTTGTGATTTGGTAAAAGTGACAGGCTCGATAAGGTACAGCTCAGAGAACAAATCAGGGCGTTTGGCGGCGGCCATAGCGGTAGCGGTAGCACCTTGCGAATGACCAATACCGATGACAGGACCGTCTTGAGTCTGCTCCAAAAATTTGATCAATAAATCAGCATCTTGCTCGCGGGTTAACACTTTTGCTTTAGGTTTATCATACCAATAGCCGCGCATGGCAAGCGCGCTGATATCAAAATCTGTGGCAAGCTCCGACAATAGCGGCTTGTAATTACCTACCGTAAAGCCATTACCTCCATAAAAATGCGCTTTGGGGCGAGCAGAGCCACGTTTAGTGGACTCATTTAAATTGCCCGAAACCAAATCGTTTAGAGTCAAATTGCTTAGAGTATAGTAACGCGCTTGCTTATTATCCAGAGTAATACGTTTAGCAAATTCTTCCATGATGCTAGAACCTTTTTATCATAAGAATTAAGTTTAAATCGTTTTGTTTTAGGGCTGAAGCTTGCAAGCCAAAATTAGCTCTCTGCGCCCAAAAACCCGCCACTTTGGCGCTGCCAAAGCCCAGCATAAACNCCGTTTAATGCTAGCAGCTCTTCATGACTGCCTTGCTCGATAATACGCCCGCGATCCATCACCACTAGCCTGTCGAGCGCGGCGATAGTGGAGAGACGATGGGCAATGGCGATAACGGTTTTGCCAGTCATGATGTCGTTGAGACTCTCAGTAATAGCAAATTCAATCTCAGAGTCGAGCGCGCTAGTGGCTTCATCTAATAATAAGATCGGCGCATTTTTAAGCATGACGCGCGAGATCGCGATGCGTTGGCGCTGCCCGCCTGAGAGTTTAACGCCGCGCTCACCGACTTGGGTATCAAGGCCTGTATTGCCTTTATCATCATACAGATCTTTGATGAAATCCCAAGCCTGCGCTTGCTTAGTGGCAACAATAATCTCTTCGTCAGAAGCATCAGGTCGACCATAAGCGATGTTTTCGCGGACTGTACGGTGCAGTAGAGAGGTGTCTTGCGTGACCATACCGATCTGCGCACGTAAGGAGTCTTGCGTGACTTCATCGATCGCTTGGCCATCAATACAGATCTTGCCGCTATCGACATCGAAGAATCTCAACAGTAGGTTGACTAAGGTTGATTTACCCGCGCCTGAACTTCCGACGAGACCGATTTTTTCTCCTGGTTTAATATCTAGATAAAAATTATCTAACAGTTTTACTTCTGATTTGGTTAAAGCGCTGGAAGGCTTAATCTCATCGATGCGCTCGCCTTCAATATCCGTCACATTCTCACTCTCATAGCTAAAGTCGACATGATCAAACACGATATGTCCGTCTGTGACTTTGAGCTCCTGCGCATTCGGCACATCAACGATAGTTTGCGGAGCAGATAGGGTGCGCATGCCGTCTTGTACCGTACCGATACTCTCAAACAGACTGGCCGTTTGCCACATAATCCAGCGTGTTAGACCGTTTAGACGTAGCGCCATTGCTGTCGCCGCGGCTATAGCGCCGACACCGACCGCGCCTTGTTGCCACAGNTATAGCCCGATACCGGCGGTGCTACTGACTAAAATGACGCTGATAAGATGGGTGGAGACTTCTAGATAGCTGACCCAGCGCATCTGCGCGTGTACGGTGCCCAAAAACTGCCCCATGGCATTTTTGGCGTAGCCTAACTCCCGGCGCGAATGGCTGAACAACTTCACCGTCATGATGTTGGCATAAGCATCAGTGATTCGTCCTGTCATTAAGGCGCGGGCATCGGCTTGTACGATGGCTGTGCGTTTAAGCCTAGGAATAAAAAACCAAATAGCTAGCGCGACCAAAACGAACCAAACGACAAAAGGAATCAGTAATAAGCTATCTAAGTTAAATAAAATGACGCTAGTAGTAATAAAATAAACCGTGACATAGGTAAACATATCAGCAACGGTGAGCACCGTATCGCGCACGGCGAGTGCGGTTTGCATCACCTTTGCTGAAACGCGGCCTGAGAATTCATCTTGATAAAACTGCATCGATTGACCCAGCATGCGCTGATGAAAGCGCCAACGCATCTGCATCGGAAACACGCCTTGCAAGGTCTGAAAGTGGATGAAAGATGTCAAAGCAATCCACACCGGACTTGCAAGCATGACAGCGAGCATTAGCAGTAGCATATCGCCTTTTTCAGCCCATAGCATCGCCGGCGTATAGATACCAAGCCAATCGACGATATTGCCGATCCAGGCAAATAGCATCGCTTCATAAACGCCAATGCCTGCCGACAAAATGACAAACAGCAGTAGCCAGCCGCGCAGACCTGTCGTACACGCCCACAGAAACTTTAACAGCCCATCACGAGGTGAGGGCAATGGCATAGGGGTGTCAGGAAAGGCGGATAAGCGGTTTTCAAAAAAACGAAATAGTGCGTTCATAAGTAATAGCAGTACATAAGGATGGTGTAGTAAAAGAAGCGTAGCCTAAATTGACACTGAGATGGGATGGCTAAATTGGGCTCTATTTTAACAAACTTAGCACTCTCTCTTGCTGCCTAATTGTAATTTGTCTACGCCGCTACTGGTGATATGACCATAAAATAGACCGAGTCAAAATTAGCCATTGCTAGTTTAGAAATATATGGTTACATTTAGTCTTTTATTATAAAAGACGGTATCACTGTATCGCTAGATAACAAAAACTAAGGGTTAGAATTNATGATTTATTTAATTATAGCGGTGCTATGTAGCGTTGCTGTTTCTGTACTGCTAAAGGTGCTACGCCAAAAAGATATCGATATTCGCCAGACCATTGTCGCAGGCTATCCTGTGGCTTTTTTATTGACTTTAGTCTTATTAAAGCCTGATATCAGTGCTATCGATACTCTGGGCGCAGCTTGGGGCATTATTATTGCACTAGGTATATTACTGCCCTTAGTGTTTGTCATATTAGGCCGTGCTATCGCCGCTATCGGTATGGTTGCGACCGATGCCGCTCAGCGCTTATCGCTGATTATCCCGATTATCGCTGCATTTTTATTGTTTGGCGAGGTATTGACGGGTACGCGTATCTTTGGCTTAGCGCTTGGGTTTTTAGCGCTAGGTGCGCTCGTTTATCGCCCGCAGTCTGTAGCTAATGGCAAAGATAACCATAATGCCGCTGCTTCTTTGACTGCGTCTGCTCATCAAGGCAAGGCGCTGTCCAAAACGCCACTATGGTTATTTGGCGTGTGGGCAGGCTACGGTATTATTGATATTTTATTTAAGCAAGTAGCGAAGCAAGGCGCGGCTTTTCCATTGACGTTATTTGTNAGTTTTGGCTTAGCAGGATTGTTGTTATTTATCTATTTANTGATCACTCGCGTGCGCTGGCAAGGTAGTGCCTTGCTCGCAGGGCTGCTACTTGGCGCATTGAATATGGGTAATATCTATGCTTATGTACGTGCCCATCAGGTACTGTCTGAGTCGCCTAGTATTGTCTTTACCGGAATGAATGTTGGGGTCATCACTGTCGCGACTTTAATAGGTGTTGGCGTGTTTAAAGAGCAGCTGAANCGNATNAACATGCTGGGCATCATATTAGCGATCAGCTGTGTGGCAGTATTGTTTTTGGCTTAGAGCGTTTTTAATACCCCTTANAGGCTTTGATATTTTTGCGCTCGTTTTACATTGCAATAATAGGCACGTCGCTTGTGCTATGGTAAGGTAATTTATAAACTATTTGGCTTGTTATCTGACACTTATATAGCCGTCTATAGTGTTATGAGCGCTCGCTTAACCTTTATCTTTTTTGATTTTACTCACAACTATAGGATGCATTTGCAATGGACTATCAAAAACAACTAGAAAAAATAAAAAACGGCACAGGCTTTATTGCAGCTCTTGATCAAAGCGGTGGTAGTACGCCAAAAGCGTTAGAAAACTACGGCGTTACAAGCGCTGATTATAGCAATGATGAAGAGATGTTCGATCAAGTACATCAAATGCGCGCGCGGATTATGACTTGTGACTGCTTCGATGATAAGCGCGTTTTAGGCGCGATCTTGTTCGAGGACACCATGGAGCGTGAGGTTGAAGGTAAACCGACTGCAAATTATCTTTGGGAAGANAAAAACATTGTGCCGTTTTTAAAAGTAGATAAGGGCTTAGCGGAGCAGATGAGCGGCGTACAGGTCATGCGCCCGATGCCAAACTTAGACTTACTACTTGATAAAGCCAAAAAGTATCCGATATTTGGCACGAAGATGCGTTCGGTCATCTATGAGCCTAGCGTCGATGGTATCGAAAAAGTAGTGCAGCAGCAGTTTGATGTCGCTAAGCAAATTATCTCTAAAGGCTTTATGCCTATCGTTGAGCCAGAGGTCAACATCGATAGCGCCGAAAAGCATGAGTGCGAATTGTTATTAAAAGCGGACATCTTACGTAACCTCGATCGTCTAAATGACGATCATCAAGTGATGCTGAAACTGACCTTGCCAGAAGAAGGCGGNTTTTATCAAGAGCTGATTGACCATCCAAAAGTGCTTAAAGTAGTGGCGCTCTCAGGTGGCTATAGTCGTCAAGATGCTTGTGATAAGCTTGAAGAAAACCCTGGTATGATTGCCAGCTTCTCACGTGCTTTTACTGAAGGCTTGAGTAAGCAGCAAAGCGATAAAGAGTTTGCCGATACCATTGATGCCTCTATCGATAAGATTTATAAAGCATCACAGATTTAAGCACTCTTAGCAAGTGAATTGCCTATTAAAAAAGCGCTACTGATTAGTAGCGCTTTTTTAATNGGACAAAAATTAATTTTGATTATCATACCTCTTTATACAGCTGACGGCCTTCACTATGGTATTTTTCAGTCATCTCTTTCATACCTTGCTCAATCTCAGCGGTGCTCATAGCGTCTGCGCCTAGACTTTCTTTAGCATCCAAACCTTTAGCGTACTCGCGGACGTTTTGGGTGATTTTCATTGAGCAAAACTTAGGGCCACACATGGAGCAAAAGTGCGCTGATTTGTGCGCGTCTTTAGGCAGCGTTTCGTCATGATATTCTCGGGCGGTATCAGGGTCGAGCGCTAGATTGAACTGATCATCCCAGCGAAACTCAAAACGCGCCTTAGATAAGGCATTATCGCGAGCCTGCGCGCCCGGATGACCTTTGGCTAGATCAGCGGCATGCGCGGCGATTTTATAAGTAATAATGCCGTCTTTGACGTCTTTTTTATTCGGTAGGCCTAAATGCTCTTTTGGTGTTACATAGCACAGCATAGCAGTGCCAAACCAGCCAATCATTGCCGCGCCAATAGCACTAGTGATATGATCATAGCCGGGTGCGATATCGGTGGTCAGTGGCCCTAAGGTGTAGAANGGCGCATCATTACAGAGCTCAAGCTGCAAGTCCATATTTTCTTTGATGCGGTTCATCGCCACGTGCCCTGGACCTTCGATCATTACCTGCACATCGTGCTGCCAAGCGATTTTTGTCAGCTCGCCAAGCGTACGCAATTCGCCAAATTGCGCTTCGTCATTGGCGTCTTGTAAGCAGCCAGGACGTAGACCATCGCCTAAGCTAAACGCCACATCATACTGCTTCATAATCTCGCAGATATCCTCAAAATGGGTGTATAAAAAGCTCTCTTTATGATGGGCTAGGCACCACTGCGCCATGATAGAGCCACCACGCGAGACGATACCCGTTAAGCGATTGGCAGTGAGCGGCACATAACGCAGCAGCACGCCTGCGTGAATGGTGAAGTAATCGACGCCTTGTTCGGCTTGCTCGATAAGCGTATCACGGAATATCTCCCATGTAAGGTCTTCAGCGACGCCATCGACTTTCTCTAATGCTTGATAAATAGGCACCGTACCGATGGGTACCGGCGAGTTACGAATCAGCCATTCACGAGTCTCATGGATATGGTTACCTGTCGACAAATCCATGATGGTATCCGCGCCCCAGCGCGTTGCCCATGTCATTTTTGATACTTCTTCATCGATAGACGAACCGAGTGCTGAGTTGCCGATATTGGCGTTAATTTTTACTAAGAAATTGCGCCCGATAATCATCGGCTCAGACTCAGGATGATTGATGTTATTGGGGATGATTGCGCGACCAGCCGCGACCTCGCTACGNACAAACTCAGGGGTAATCACTTTTGGCGTATTAGCGCCGAAGCTCTCGCCGTCGTGCTGACGCATGTCAGTCAGCTCATGCTGCTTTTGCGTCTCGCGAATGGCGATATATTCCATCTCAGGGGTGATAATACCGCGGCGCGCGTAGTACATTTGCGTGACATTGCCGGCTTTGCCCTCACTACTTTTTGCGCGGCGCGGCTTATCGATATGGGCAAAGCGTAGATTGGCTGTAGTGATATCACGCGCACGCGCTTGTCCGTATGAGCTGGATAAACCGCTTAATTGTTCGGTATCACCGCGCTCGGCTATCCAGCCCTCGCGCAGTTTGGGCAAGCCGCGGGTTAGATCGATATCGACATTGGGGTCGGTATAGACGCCTGAGGTGTCATAAACATAAAACGGTGGGTTTTGCTCCCAGTCGGACTCATCAACGCCCTGAATAGGCGTGGAATCCAGCGTGATCTCGCGCATGGGTACTTGGATATCAGGCCTTGAGCCTTGGATATAGACTTTACGAGAAGCAGGGAGAATGCGGTGCAGGTCACGCGCGTCTTCTTCAAAACGAGTGTCTTGTTGATTACGATGGGCCGGAGTTTTTAGTGCATCCGCCTTTTTGTCAGCGGCGTTTTGTTGGGTCTTTGGAGGTACGGTTGAGGTTGTCATATGCTGTCCTAGCGTGTTGTTTTGAATAAAATCAACACCGCCAGTTGCTGCGGGGATAGCATTCGTTATCTAGGCAAGTTGAGCTTATGAGCAATCGCTCGCGACTAAATCAAAAACCATCTAGCTGCAAATAATTGTCATCGAGCTATGGACGACGCTTGATATCCGCTTTGATTACTTAGCCATGCGTACATTAAGGCTAAAAGTAATCGGGATAAAAAGGCATTTCTGCCCGTCCTTTGTCATAGATAATAAATGCTGAAGACTTCCCTGCGTCGGTACTAACCGCATCAGGTTCGGCGGGTGATCTCTCAGCGAATGTACAAAAGCTCTTTAGCTTATTGTACAACGCACCCCGAGTCTGTCAGTGTTGTCATGTTTTGAGCTAGTAAGCTTAATACTAGCAGTTTTGATAGTAGCAAATTTGGCTCATAATATATAGCCATTTGCATAGTTTGTTTATAATGGATTAGTTTGCTTGCAGTAAAGAGCTAGGTTTATTTCTCAGGTGTCCAGCCCTGCGCGCGCTCATAATCCTCGTTATCTAAGAACTTCTCACGCTGCTCAGTTAAGAACTTCTTTGCTTCTGGGTCCATCATACTTAGATGGTTTTCGTTGATCAGCATGGTTTGCTGCTCAAGCCACTCCTTCCATGCTTTGTCAGAGACAGTGTCTTGTAGCTCTTGGCCTTTTTTGTTAGGAAAAGGCGGATGCGGCATTTTTGGCAAATCTTGCTGGTACTTACGGCAAAATACAGTGTTGGCTTGCGGATTAAAAGTCTCCGTCATGATGTGCTCCTCATTCATTATGTTTATTGGGCTATAGATGTATCCTCCTATGATAACGGTCTTGGCAAATTTAGCAAAGACTATCGGGTGTAGCAACAGTAACTGTCTATAAAAAAGCATGAAAAAACCCACCGTATTGGCAGGTTTTAAATAACAACGAAAGCAAAAGCTCAAGTCAAAAACAAAGACTAAGCAAAAGCTTTTAGGCGCGCGCGGCCATTGATCACAGCTTGTTTAACTTGATTGGGCGCCGTACCACCGAGATGATCACGAGCGGCCAATGAGCCCTCAAGCGTTAGATAATCAAAGACGTCATCGCCAATAGCATCACTAAACTGCTGTAATTGTTCTAGTGTTAAATCGCTCAAATCAACACCTTCATCGATAGCGAGCGCAACAGCGTTGCCAACGACTTCATGGGCATCACGGAACGCCACGCCTCTGCGTACGAGGTAGTCTGCTAAGTCCGTAGCGGTAGCGTAGCCTTTCATCGTTGCTTCACGCATAGCCTCAACATTAGGGGTAATATTAGGTAGCATATCGGCAAAGGCGAGAAGTGAGCCTGTCAACGTATCGACACAGTCAAATAGTGGTTCTTTGTCTTCTTGGTTGTCCTTATTGTACGCCAAAGGCTGGCTTTTCATTAAGCTTAGCAGCGTCGTCAACTGCCCAAACACCCGCGCCGCTTTACCGCGTACCAGCTCTGGCACATCAGGATTTTTCTTTTGCGGCATGATGGAGGAGCCGGTACAGAAGCGATCCGGTATTTTCACAAAGTTAAACTGCGCTGACATCCAAAGGATAATCTCCTCGCTCATGCGCGATAGATGCATCATCAAAATAGAAGCGTTTGAGGTAAACTCAATAGCAAAGTCTCGATCAGAGACGGCATCGAGTGAGTTTTGGCAAATACCCTCAAAGCCTAATAGCTCAGCGGTAATCGTACGATCAATAGGGAAAGTGGTGCCTGCAAGCGCGGCGCTACCAAGAGGCAGCTGATTGATACGGCGGCGCGCATCGACTAGGCGCTCGGTATCGCGGTAGAGCATCTCAAACCAAGCCATCACATGATGACCGAAGCTTACCGGCTGAGCGGTCTGCAAGTGTGTAAAGCCTGGCATAATCGTATCGGTATGCTGCTCAGCTAGATTAAGTAGGCCGCTTTGTAAGCGTACTAGCAGCTCAATGATATTATCGGTCTCTTCACGTAACCACAAGCGAATATCAGTGGCGACTTGATCGTTACGGCTACGCCCCGTATGCAGCTTTTTACCCACTGCACCGATGATATCGGTCAGGCGCGACTCGACATTCATATGCACATCTTCGAGCGCAATTGACCAGTTAAAGTCTCCTGCTTCAATCTCGCGTAAGACTTGCTGAAGACCTTCGATGATGGTGGCAACCTCGCTATCGGTCAAAATATTGCACTGACCTAGCATAGTGGCATGAGCGATAGAGCCCTCGATATCATGACGGGCAAAGCGCTGATCGAAGCCGACAGAGGCGGTAAAAGCGGCGACGAAACTGTCTGTTGCTTCACTAAAGCGTCCGCCCCACATCTGCTGGCCTTGGCTACTAGAAGAAGGGCTTGGCTTAATGGCATTTGTGCTAAAATCAGCAGAAGAGATAGAATTATCTGGCATAGGATTACTAGAGTTTGAAGAATTGGCGTTCATATCGGTATAAGACAACTCATAAGAATAAGAGCTCAAGTATAGCAAAGGATGAGGTCGCCTTGCTAGCTGAGCGCTTAGAGTTTTTCGTGCCGAAAGTTATGGAGATGATGACGCTTTGGCAATGGCTACAGTATATCTTGGCTTGGGCGCTGTTTGTTACTATTGTTGGTCGGCATGAGCTGGCGACAGGGCCGCAGTTTTTAGTGGCTTATCTGGCTAAGTGTATTCAGTATATTTTAGCCATTATACCGACTTTATATTTAGTAGATTATTTGCGTCCAATATTCAAAAGGATAAATCCTATTAGAGTTAGTCTCTATATAGTGCTGATGTTCATGCTGGCGTCTACTTTAGCTATGCTATTGGTCATTTTAGTGTTGATTAATGTCGGCTGGCTGGCGTACGAGCGTCAGGCGCTAGGGCTAGAGCTGCTATTTAATATGATGTTTACCGGCGGTTTTACTTTAGTATTTTTGCTTTATTTTATGCGTCGTCATCGTGAGCTGATAGCGCTGAAGCAATCCTTTGAATACAAGCTTAGCGCCCAAAACGACTTAATAAAGGCGCGTCTATCTCCGCATTTCTTCTTTAATACGATTAACAGTTTGCTATCGCTTATAGAGTCTAACCCGCCTTATGCAGCTAGGCTACTTGAGCATGTCTCAGCGCTGTTTCGAGCCAGTTTCAATGGCGTACGCGAGATTAGTTTTGAGGAAGAGGTGGCGCTTTGTAAGCACTACGTGACGATTGAGTCTTATCGCTTGGCAGATAAATTAGTTGTTAATTGGCAGCTGCCCGATGACGAAGTGATGGGCGATATGGTCATCACTGCGCTTACCTTACAAAGCATTATCGAAAAAATACTTATCAATGTGGTAGAGATGACCACGGAGACGATATATATAGATATAGCTGTCGTCTGGCAAGATCACCGCGTTATTATCACTGTCAGCGTACAGCTTCCGAGTAAAACCTTGATGATCGTACATGATCTACGTCAGCACGTTAATTTTCGGATGCAAGCTGAACGCTTACAACTCTATTTTGGTCCCAGCTCAAGCATTGAAAGTACGGTCACTAACACCCAGATTGTGACGATTATCGATTATCCTTTGCAAGATGCAGGCTTGTAATGTAGGACTGCCTATTTCCGTGTATTTGCTGCATGACTGGCTGTTAATACTCAAAAAAGCATAAGTAATACCTGCAATATGGTATGTTTATTGCTCTGTATTGACTGTGTTAGATCTATTACAGAATGAAGTACATACCCAAGAAAAATAGTCATCTCCCTAAATTGTCAGTGTCCTAAATGATAACCACGGTAAAAACGAAAGCTATAACATAAGAAGTATAAAATAGTCGCTATAGATATAAAAAGTGGCTGGCGATAGTCAAGATGACGATTTTGAACCAACCGACTGAGTAAAGAGTAGAAGAGGTGTTTTATGCGGATAGTAGTTTGTGACGATGAGCCACTCGCACGCGAGCGTTTGGTCAGGATTGTCAAACAATCAGGCCATGAAGTTGTGGCGCAAGTAGGCACTGGAGCTGAAGCGGTTGACGCTGTAAAACTCCATCAGCCTGAGCTCATACTGCTCGATATACGTATGCCTGAGATGGATGGCGTACGCTGCGCGCAAATACTTGGCGAGCTTGAACATCCGCCAGCGATTATCTTTGTCACCGCTTACGATCATTATGCTATTGCCGCTTTTAAGGCCAATGCTATTGGCTACTTGTTAAAGCCTGCCAATAAAGATGAGCTGATTGACGCTTTGAGTAAGGCCAGCAATTTAAATGCCGCGCAGCTCGATGGCATTCGTAAGCTTGAAGATCCAATGTCGCGTCCGCCACGTGAGCACATCGCAGCTCGTACCCACCGCGGGGTTGAGCTAATTAACATCAGCGATATCTACTATTTTACGGCAGATCAAAAATACGTCAAAGTCCGTCACACTGATGGGATAGTGCTGATTGACGAGACGTTGAAAGAGCTAGAAGAAGAGTTCGACGATCGCTTATTTCGTGTCCACCGTAATGCCATTATTAATTTAGATTTTTTGGACTTCTTAGAAACAATAGAAGGCGGTCGTTATCAAGTGCGCTTTAAAGGAACAGATGAGACGCTAGCCGTGAGCCGTCGCCATCTGCCCGCGTTACGCGAAAAAATCCAAAGTATGTAGATATTAAGGGTGTTAAACACGCCTTAATTAACCGACCATATCATCAGACCTCTATTTATGCTTAAATAGGGGTATTTTTTTGCGCTAAAGTCATTTTATTCTGATATATCTCTTTATATTTATCATTCCGAGGCTATCTATGAGCAATACTCAGTCATCTCCTTTGTCTACTTTGAACATCGCAACTCGTCAAAGCCCTTTAGCCTTATGGCAAGCTGAGCATATTCGCGATCGATTATCGGCCTTATATCCTGATTTGACCATCAACCTGCTCAAAATTGTCACTAAGGGTGACAAAATTTTGGACACTCCTTTAGCAAAAATCGGCGGTAAGGGCTTATTTGTCAAAGAGCTTGAGCAGGCGCTTTATGAAAAACAGGCAGATATCGCTGTGCATTCGCTCAAAGACGTGCCGATGCAGCTCCCTGAAGGTCTAACNCTTGGGGTATATTGCAAGCGCGCCTCGCCAACCGATGCTTTTGTGTCTAATACTTATAATAATATCGATGAGCTACCACAAGGCGCTGTGGTCGGCACAGCAAGTCTACGTCGCCAATGCCAGATTAAAGCCTATCGCCCAGACTTACAGATTAAGACTTTGCGCGGCAACGTAGGAACGAGACTCGGTAAGCTCGACGCTGGAGAGTATGATGCGATTATCCTTGCCACTAGTGGCTTGCAGCGTATTGAGCTGGACGAGCGTATCCGTAGCGAGCTGGATATCGATACATGCCTGCCGGCAGTGGGCCAAGGCGCTTTGGCTATCGAATGCCGTGAGGACGATCAAGAGGTAATGGCACTACTAGCTCCGCTCAATGATGATATGGCGCGTATTCGCCTAACCGCTGAGCGCGCGCTGAACCGTCACTTGCAAGGCGGTTGTCAGGTACCCATTGCCGCCTACGCGATATTGCAAATGGCAGATGCTGCCGATATCAGTAGTAATCTTAATGATGATAATGGCGACACCTTATGGCTGCGCGGACGCGTTGGTGAAGAAGATGGCAGTAGACTGTTAAAAGCGGAAAAGCGCATAACGCTGAGCGGCACACAAGCACAAAAAGAGCAGCAAGCCAATCAGCTAGGTATTGATGTTGCTGAGCAACTACTAGCAAAAGGTGCTNGCGCTATTTTGGATGCTATTTATAACCCTTAAGCATATAATTTAAGTCGCAATTAGCAATTAGCAATTAGATTAGTAGTAGGCCCTGCCAGCTGCGCATCATAATACTCGTGATTTAATAATGATGCCGCTATTGTATTGGCGATTGACCATAGCGGCATTTGTCTGTGTCATTTAATGTCTCATTCAAGGTTTAACTCGGTGCCCACCTCAATGTCTCGTAACCTCTCACCAGTAGTGATTAATACCCGTCCCATAGAACGCGCCGCTCCTTTGACCGAGCACTTACAAGATGTCGGCTTTGCAGTGGTCGAGATGCCCATGCTGAGGTTGCAGACGCGCGCGGTCGTCGATGCCGATATCGACATCATGCGGCGCTGGCTTGCCGGTGATTATCAAGCGTTAGTGGTGGTCAGTCCTACCGCCGCGCAGTCCGGTTTGACCGTCTGGCAAGCGCTGATTGATGAGCAGCAAGTGCAGCCAATCGAGCCAATAACAGCGAAGCNCGCTCACTNTGAGCCGCCAAGCGCTATCATTGCTGTTGGTGACGCCACCGCTGAGGTTTTACAAGCGGCGACTCAGCCAGTNCTACAGCCGTTAATAGCGAATAATGAAGGCATGCTAGCGATGCCAGAGATTGAACGGTTGCAAGCAGGCGATAAATTACTGGTTTGGCGCGGGCTTGGCGGGCGTAGGCTTTTGGTCGATACGTTGCAGGCGCGCGGGGTTGAGATCGAGAGCATCGCATGGTATGAGCGCATGATGCCAGACTCGGCGGCGAGTGATTATGCAACATGGTTAGCAAGCTATCTTAATCAACAAGACCAGGCTAGCANATCGCAACCTAAGCCTATTGTGATTATCAGCAGTGGCACCGCGTTTGAGCATTGGGTCAGTGTCGTGCAGCAAGCACAAACAAGACATACAGGCGCTCTTAGGTTAGACGACTTTCGTTATGTGGTGCTAGGCGTACGCTTAGCGGACATGGTGGCCGCGCAGCAGCTTATGTATATTCAGGTCGAGGACTTATCTCCTGAAACGATTTCGATGGCAATCAATACGCCCTAATAGTTATCTTCTTTTAAATAATGGTGCTTGTTATGTCAACTGAGCCTAAACCGTCATCTGAGTCGCCTTTAGTCATTCAGCAGCGCCGGCAAGCGAATATATTATTACTGCGCNTGCAGTGGTTGTTTATTGTACTTTTAGCACTAGCGCTGGTTTGGCTTTACGTCAGTCAGCAGCGCTTTGAGAGCCAAATCAAAGAGCGCCTGAATAATAATGAGCAAGTAGTCACTCGTCTTAATGAGATGGATGATCGTCTGTTCGCCATTAGCCAGCAGACCGCGCCAGCTCCTAAAGCGCCGCTCACCAGTCAAGCGCAGAATCAGTTAGACTTATTGCGTATTCAGATGCAAGCGGCAGATAGTTTGCTTGCAGATAACAACTATAGCGCGGCGATTGACTTATTAACTGGGTTACAGTGGCAACTGTCACAAGCAAACAATGAGATCGCCCCGGCGCTCAATATCGTCATTAAGCAAAGCCTCAGTGATGACATCGAGCGTCTGCAAGCGCGTAGTGCTCAGCCTAGCCCGTGGCAATTACAAAGCTTAGCTATTCAAGATATCCAAACCTTTTTGCATCGCTATGAAAAGTCTGTTGATAGTCGCTCAGTCACCAAAAGTAATGAGCAGTCCAGTCACACTTTACCGTCTAAAAACACCAGTCTTAGCCGCCGCCAGTTGATCATTCACGAAGCGCTGATGACGCTTAACTTAGCCATACAAGCGAGCAATATGCGTGAGCCTGATCAGTTGACACGCTACTTGAGCCAAACGCGCGCTCAGCTACAGCCCTTAGTCGTCCCAACGCAGGCTAAAGACCACAGCGTCTCAAAAGGTGAGTCATCAACAGAGCAGAAAACGGCTAATCTCAGTGCTGCTAATGCTAACAGTGACAAATCAGCNGTAAAAACGCCGAGCAATATTAGCGAAGTCATTACTTGGTTGGATGAGTTAATAGCCAGTCCTCCTGAGTCTATGCCACTACTGACCACCCAAGTGCTAAATCAGCCTAAAAATAATCAATAACACAGAATTATGGATACTCTACTATGAGCCCTACTAGTCCTGAGCATACCAAAGTCAAACAGCAGAACCAGACGCATAGCAATGGGGAAGATGAGACGCCCGCTGCTTTACAGCACTATCCTGTCATTTACTCTCAGGTGGTGCAATGGGGCGAGATGGATGCCTTAAACCATCTCAACAACGTCGTTTATTATCGTTATGCTGAGTCGGCGCGCATTCATTATTTGCAAGCCTTAGATCTGTTCGAGAGCGGCGCTATGTTGCTGGCGCATTCAAGTTGCCAGTATCTGCGGCCAGTCACTTATCCTGACACGCTACTTATAGGTCTACGTTGTCAGCGTTTGGGTACTACCAGCATGATTATAGAATATAGCTATTATAGCCAGCAGCAGCAAGAGGTAGTAGCAGAGGCAGAAGCGGTCATCGTACGTTTAGATAATAATAGCGAGCACAAACTGCCTTGGACAGCTAAAGAGCGCTCGCGCCTGCTCGCTTTAGAAGCGCAATTTGATCATACCCCAGAGCATTAAAGCGCTTCTATCATTCTATCGACAAAAAAAGGCACGCTAACAGTAGCTAGCGTGCCTTTTTATTTTTAATTACAGTTTTGAATAAAATAATTTACTTATACAGCACTTTATTCTTTATTGGGAGCGCTGACAAAATCGACCACATTAAGATCAAAACCTGATAGCGCATAAAACTTCATGGGCGAAGATAGCAGACGCATATCACGTACGCCTAGATGGCGCAAGATTTGCGCGCCAACACCGATGCTACGATAGGGCTGCTGAGTGATCGTTGACAAGGACTCATTGCCTGCCGCTTTATCTAACGCATCGCCAAGATCGACAGGCTGATGACTGCCAATCCAAACCATGACTCCGCGCTCTGAAGCACTGATTTCCTCTAGTGCCGACTGTACGCTCCAGCCACTGCGACCCGTCGTATCGTTTTTGGCAGCAAATAAATCTCGCAGCGGATGAAAGCCGTGTACCCGTACAGTACTGACGCCAGCACTGACATCACCTTTGACTAAGGCTAAATGCGTCTCATCAGCGCCAAATTCGCGAAAGCGGTGCAAGGTAAAGCTGCCATGCTCCGTCTCAAATGGACGCGACTCTATCTCTTCTATCGTTTGCTCATTGGCGATACGGTAGTTAATAAGATCAGCAATCGTACCCATCTTAATATCATGCTCTTTGGCAAATACTTCTAAATCATCACGGCGAGCCATCGTCCCATCCGCATTAATAATCTCAACGATCACTGCAGCAGGTTCAAGCCCTGCTAGGCGTGCTAAGTCGCAGCCTGCTTCGGTATGCCCGGCGCGGTGGAGCACGCCGCCGTTTTGTGCCATGATGGGGAAGATGTGCCCAGGCTGGACAATATCTTCTGGTTTCGCTGCCGAAGACACCGCTGCTTGAATGGTACGCGCCCGGTCAGCCGCCGAAATACCTGTAGTCACCCCTTCAGCCGCTTCGATAGAGACGGTAAAGTTGGTACTGAACTTAGCCTCATTGCGATCTGACATCAGTGGTAGTGCCAATTGCTGGCAGCGCGCTTGTGATAAGGTAAGACAGACTAAGCCGCGAGCATGGGTGATCATAAAGTTAATATCTTCAGGGCGCACATGGGTGGCAGCCATAATGATATCGCCTTCATTTTCGCGGTCTTCGTCATCCATCAAGATGACCATCTTACCGGCGCGAATATCTTCAATTATCTCAGGAATAGTATTTAAACTCATAGGACTCTCTATATTTTTATTGGTTTGGGTGTCAAAAGATCGATGCGTCATTGTAACAGTGGAATTGTAACAGTAGATACGCTTACGTGCTGTACTACAGGTAATTATTCTCTTAAGCGCGTGTCAGTCGTTACTAGCAGCTTGGCTCTTTAGCCAATCCATAAACGTCTTACTGTGCTGCTCGCGCTGATTGTCAGCATACTCATAAAAGCGGGTGCCAATGAGGTTGTCAGGCAAGTAACTTTGCGCGTAGTAATGGTTGGGGTAGTTATGCGGATAAGTATAGCCGGCGCCGTAGCCCTCATTACGCATCAGTTTAGTCACGCCATTACGCAGATGCAGCGGTACAGGGGAGGCGTCCTTTTCCGCTAAGCGCATCGCCGCATTAATCGCTTTATAAGTGCTGTTACTCTTAGCGCTAGTGGCCAAATAGACCACCACTTGTCCTAAGATAATCCGCGCCTCAGGCATACCGATAGACTGCACACTACGCAAGGCTGCATCTGCGAGCAGCAGCGCATTTGGATTGGCATTACCGATATCTTCGCTCGCCAATATGACCAGCCGCCGCGCGATAAAATCAGCAGGCTCACCGCCGACTAGCATTCTAGCCATCCAATAAAGCGCCGCGTCTGGATCCGAGCCGCGTACCGACTTGATCAGCGCTGAGATGATATCGTAATGCTGCTCACCATCTTTATCGTATCGCACCAATGCTGTCTGTGCCACGCGCCCGACAATCTCATCATCGATGATAATCGGGGTATGCTTAGGATCAGCAGTCTGCACCGCCAACTCTAGTAAATTTAGCGCCTTTCTAGCGTCGCCGTGTGCCAGCTCACTAATAAAGCCTTGTGCTTGTAGCTCAATGTTTAAAGTTTTTAGCACCGTATCTTGAGTGAGTGCTCGTTGCAAGACAGCAGCGATTTGTTCATTATCCAGCGGTTCTAAGCGGTAGACTTGGCAGCGAGACAGCAAAGCATTATTGACACTAAAAGACGGGTTTTCAGTAGTTGCGCCAATTAAAGTAATATCACCTGCTTCNACTGCGCCAAGCAAAGCATCTTGCTGGGCTTTATTAAACCGATGAATCTCATCGATAAAAACCACCGGCGACTCAAAGCTGAGCGAGTCATTGTTATCGAGCACTTCGCGCAGTTGCTTAANGCCAGTGTTCAAAGCTGATAAAGCATGAAACGGTCGGCCTACCGCTTTTGCTAATAGCATCGCGATAGTNGTTTTACCAATGCCTGCTTCCCCGTGCAAGATAATAGAGGACAGATGGTTTTGTTCGACCAAACGCCGCAGCGGCGCGTCAGCGGCTAACAGATGCTCTTGGCCGATGATATCATCTAAAGTCGTAGGGCGCATACGCTGTGCTAAAGGCGTATCAGCATGAAAAGCAGAGGGCATAAAATTCCTAAGGCGTATTAAAAGTAATGCGCTATTAGGGCGTGTTGAACATTCACAAATGCGCACTGCTGATCGCTACTAGTTAATCAAAGCTGTGTTCTAGTCGTCGTTAAAATTGCAGGTAATGCTTATTGCATTGGTTAGCTGATTTTAATTAAACAGTCGCAACGACTAGGGCGATTTTAGCATCAGCCCTAACTACAACAACAGGGACAGGACTATTTTTTGCCGCTTTATTGATAAAAATAGACGCTTAGAACAACTAAACTTACCATTTTTATCTGCAAATCGCCTAAAAAATAGTCTCTGTCAGTGCCATGGTCGAATGTTTAACACGCCCTAAATAAAAAAGCACAATCTTAAAAAGGACTGTCCCCTTTGATATTAGGGCATATTCGCTATTCACAAGTGGATTGGTTTTAATATTTCTGCTTTAATAATTAAACGATGGTGATTTAGAGCCATTTTAATTTGAAACAGTGATCGCAAACTAGTATGACTGTCACTTGCTGCTGATGAGCAACGGCGCAAAACTCATTACTGTAGCGCGTTTGATTTTATAATCTTAGATTAATTAGCACTTAGAAAGTACAAGCAAACAAAGCTTCCAAAACTACCTTAAGGCGGTCTCAATAATGTCTCGCTATTCTCCCAAATCGTTATCGCGACTGTTGTCTAAACTAATAAGTCGGGATCGTTTTAATCAACAATCACGGCCTTTGACTGAAGGCGAGTGTGAGCTGGCACGCTCGGTTTTTGGCGACAGTCTGCACTTACAAGATGTGCGCTTAAAAACCGCTTGGTGGGTGCTAAAAAACTATGCAGTTAGTCCCAATGGTCATATTTATTTTCATCCTGATAATTGGCTTGATGACTTTAGCAAGGCTGCACTTGGCAAACAAAGTTGGCTGATTCATGAGCTCACTCACGTTTGGCAATGGCAACAAGGCCTAAAGGTTGTACGCGGAGCGCTGGTCAATCGGCGTTATGCTTATGAGCTAAAAGCGGGCAAATCCTTCTTTAGATATGGCATTGAGCAGCAAGCGCGCATGGTACAAGACTATTTTATTCGTCGTAAGCTTGGGANGGATTGCAACGACTTAGAGGAGTGCATACCTTTTTTGACCGCGGCGACTGAGCAAATAAANCCTAGCAAAGGTATTAATTAACATTAGCACTNATTGACAAGGATACTCATTAGCATTTTAACATTGGTATTTATTCAAAAAGATACTGACGACAGCTCGTTCACTATTTAATCTTCAGATTGTCAGCGATAGTCGCTATGATGAAAGCGACNCACTTTTCAATAAAACACTTTTTAATAAAGAATAAACACGCCCTAGGAGCAAGTGAGTCAAAGGTAGCCATTTATACTTTAATCTAGCTTTTATAGCGGCGCTCTTAACAAAGGATATGTTCTCTGATGCCTAACTTTCTGCTTGTTCGACCCAAAACCGATGCTGGCACTGACACTGATGCTGACGACCAGCAAATGCGCCATAAACGACCTACTAAAGCTGCCGGCCGCCAATCGCCTCAAGTATTAGCGTCTATGGTGCTAGCAGCATCGCTATTAGTGGGATGTCAGCCACAATCAGAAGTCGATGACAGTACGGCTAACGCAGAGGAGCAAGCGGCTACTGAAGAGATGAAGCCTGTACCTCAAAGTGATTCAGCGGCTGCCCATATCAAGCAGATGCAGCCAGTATATGTGGCGCAAATGCAGAGCTTACAGCGCCGGTTACAGGCAGAGTATGAGTCTTTGCAAGCGGCTGATATGACGACCAGTGAAGATGATCTGTTACTAAATAACGCGACTAACGATGACAATGAAGCGGCGGTGGATACCGCTGCTGGATCCAGTTCAGCCACAGCAAATAATAGCACTACTGATGCTGAGCTTTCAGCGAATGAATCTGACGCCTTAACCGAGACCGTTGCCAATACTGACACTGATGTCGATACTGATATTAATATTGATACTGAGCTGGAACCAAATAGCAGCACTGATGCAGGTGAGCGCGATCTGAGCGTATTAAGACGCATTAGCGCTGAGCCGCGAAAAACGACAATCTTGACCGAAAAACAAATCATCGACAGCTATCAGCAAACCACCGATGCGCTTTATCAGCCGATATCACAGCCACTGAGTAGCGCCGAGGTCAATACCTTAATCAATATCGCCGCCTTGATACCAAAGCTGTTTGAACATACAGAGCTTGCCGACAGGCTCAATGCCAAAAGTCCGGCATTAGCGCGTCTCATCGTCCAGCACCAAATTTGGGAGCAAATAGAAGCTCGGCAAGCCCGCTACATGCAAGAGATGAAAATCGCTCAGCAGCAAGAGTTTGAAGAGTTGATGACCAAGTTTAATGAAACTATTAAAGACTATGATGAGCAAATTGCGAAATACGAGCAGACCTTAGAAGAGTTTCAGTAACTGCTCTTAAAAACTAAGCATAAAATATCAACCATAAAAAATCCCGCTCATCGGCGGGATTTTTTATGGTTTGCTATATTAGTACAGAAGGTTAGTAAGACAACTAAATCGTTGATTCTTATTTGCGGTCTTCAACCTTAACAAGATCACGATGCGTCTCACCGGTATAGAGCTGACGCGGACGACCGATTTTGAACGGTGCGCTATGCATCTCAATCCAGTGGCTGATCCAGCCTGAGGTACGCGCTAACGAGAAGATAACCGTAAACATAGACGTTGGAATACCAATAGCTTTTAGAATAATACCAGAGTAGAAGTCAACGTTTGGATAGAGGTTACGCTCGATGAAGAACGGATCTTCTAAAGCGATTCTTTCTAATTCCATAGCCAGCTCAAGCTTAGGATCGTCGATACCTAGAGCTTCTAATACTTCATCACAAGCTTTTTTCAGTACTTGCGCGCGTGGATCGAAGTTTTTGTAGACACGGTGACCAAAGCCCATCAGTTTTACTTCACGGCTTTTCACTTTTTCCATAAATGCTGGTACGTTTTCCACTGTGCCAATTTCATCTAGCATCTCAAGGACAGCTTCGTTCGCGCCGCCATGTGATGGACCCCATAGAGCGGCGATACCTGCAGCGATACAAGCATAAGGGTTTGCACCAGTAGAGCCGGCTAGACGTACAGTAGACGTCGAAGCGTTTTGCTCATGATCGGCATGCAAAGTAAAGATTTTGTCCATCGCATCAACGAGGATAGGATTGACTTTATAATCAACATCAGCAGGAGTAGCAAACATCATATATAAGAAGTTTTCTGCGTAGCTAAAGTCGTTACGCGGATACATGAACGGCTCGCCTTGTGAGTATTTATAGCTCATAGCCGCAAGAGTTGGCATCTTAGCGATTAAGCGGATGGCCGTGATTTCGCGATGATCTTCGTCGCTGATGTCGAGCTTGTCATGATAAAACGCGGATAACGCTCCAACAACACCGACCATAATCGCCATAGGATGCGCGTCACGGCGGAAGCCTTCAAAGAATTTACGTAGCTGATCATGGACGCCAGTATGCTTACGAATTTTCTCAAAGAAATCCTTTTTTTGTTCTGCGTTTGGTAGATCGCCATGAATCAGCGCATAAGCCACTTCTAGGTATTCAGCATGGTTTGCTAACTGATCGATAGGGTAGCCGCGGTATAACAGCTCGCCTTTACCACCATCGATAAAAGTAATTTTTGACTCGACAGGAGCAGTCACTTTAAAGCCAGGATCATAAGACCAAAAGCCTGAATCTTGTAGGGCAGCGATATCGATAACTGGACGACCTAAAGTACCCTGAATAATAGGAAGTTGGTATTCCTTACCTTCTGCGGTTAGTTTGGCTTCATTATTTGACTTAATGTTGTCAGCCATAATTTCCTCTCCATTGTTTTAGCGTATGAATGTAAAAGCGACGCTTGCTAGTGCGTCATACGGTGTAGTCGTAACGGNTTGNCTCGTTACTGGTTAAGTCATTACTGAGGAGCGGTACTTTGTATGCCGCTCACTTCATATGTAAGCTATATTAGCAGTAATTCAGGAAGAGGTGAAAATACTTTTCTCTCCAAACACGAGATTCATAGGCTTTAAAGGCAGCTAAAAGGGTGATAAGTTGTATCAAAATATGTCTGATGTGTAATTTAGCGTTAATTTCATCCGTTTTAACACTTTTATAAGGTATATGCTACTGAAACAAACTGGTGAAGAGCACTATATAATATCTTAAGCACATATTGATGATGAGGGTACTGATAAANAAGTATANAGTAGCAAGANTATGCTGATAGCCTACTTTATNTANGAAGATACACAGCTGTGATATACCTTTATAAATGTTGTAGACAGATTAAGAGAAAAATCTAGAAAAGTTGAACCAACACTCACTGAAGCTTAAGTTTTTGTAAAAACAACGACAAAAGTGACTATTTTGGGGATAAATTTGTAATTAGTCGCCAGTCATTTTATAATTGCGGTAATTTAACTGACATACGCTTTGTTAATTTAACGCAAACCTATCAGAAGCTGACAGCTAACAAGGTCGTTTTCTAATATCTTGTTACGATTGATAGGGTGTTTTGGCGATTAAAAAGCGTTTAAGACTTGAATGTTATTGTTATTTATTCTATTTTTAGAATGATGATCATGTAGTTATTCTTAATAAAGATAGCCGATGGCGTTATCTTTTTTTTGTGTTTATGGTGGTTGACAGACACTAGCTAGAATAATGCAATCATCGCTTAGTAAGTATGTCATATCACCATGATGGCGTAACGTGCATTTAGCAAAGTCAGCTAGCTCTTCCTTATTTTATTCATCTCGTATGTTACTCAGTGTGTTTGGTAGACGATTGCTAAACCATAAGTAGAACTCGAGTATAACCGCTAAAAGGATGCCCGCTGTGAAAAGCAACCGACCTATTGATCTGCCCTTAAGCCAAGTGATTAGCGTTAACCGCTCACCGATTGCGATTGCGTCAATCTTGCATCGTATTTCTGGCATTATCCTATTTTTACTCATTCCTGTTATGTTGTGGCTACTGCAAACCTCTTTGGCATCGCCTGAGAGTTTTTTGACCGTATTCGATAACGTTTTTCTTCGTTTCTTAGCATGGATATTTGTTGCTGCTACGGCCTATCATTTTGTAATGGGTGTGAAGCATTTATTTGCTGATAATGGCCAAAATGAAGAGTTGAAATCAGCACGTACGGCATCTTTTGTCAGTTTCGTGATTGCAGCGATATTGATTGTCGCGTCATTTGTATGGGTGATGTTCTAATGATAAAGAATAATTCAGGAGTAAAAAGCGCTACAGGCCTTACTGGTTCAGGAACGCGTGATTGGATGGTACAGCGCATTAGTGCTATTGTTCTAGCGGTGTACAGTATCGTATTACTGGGCTTCTTTTTGACCCATGGAGACGTGACCTTTCTAGAATGGTCGAGCTTTATGTACAGCTTACCTATGCGTCTATTTAGCTTAGTTGCTATTTTGGCATTAGCTGGCCACGCGTGGGTAGGTATGTGGACTGTGTTTACTGACTATATCACTTCAGGAAAGATGGGCGAAAGTGCTACTAAACTCAGAATGGTACTACAGACCTTAATGATTCTTGCCATTTTAGTTTATTTGTTCTGGGGCATCATGATCTTTTGGGGCAATGGCTTTGGCGTTATCGCCGTATAATTTTTAGCATTACGCTTGATAAGTGATGCGTTCGCTTGATTATAACCATTAGCGCTTAAGCTATTTTTGACAGTAGCGCCTAGCATTTTAATTCTTACAGGCCAGTCGCTATATCAATAAATACCGATGACAACGGTCATAACGCGCCAAGCTCTTATCTTTTATAAGTGTATAGCACAGATTTAGATAGTAGATAGCCCTTGTAGTTACTTCGCTGGCATCTTGTATAAATAACACAGGCGCGAGCACAAACAGGCATTAGGAAAATCACAATGGCAACAAGACAAGACAATACTATTAGCAACATCAAAACCCTTAATTACGACGCAGTCATCGTCGGCGGTGGTGGCTCAGGTATGCGTGCCTCGCTACAACTGGCTGAGTCGGGTATGAATGTTGCGGTAATCACGAAAGTATTCCCAACACGCTCACATACTGTAGCCGCTCAAGGTGGTATTGGTGCAAGTTTGGGGAACATGAGCAATGACAACTGGCATTTTCACTTTTACGATACCGTTAAAGGTTCAGACTGGTTAGGCGATCAAGACGCTATCGAATATATGTGCCGTGAAGCGCCAAAAGTGGTTTACGAGCTTGAGCACATGGGTATGCCCTTTGACCGTAACGAAGATGGCACGATTTATCAGCGCCCGTTTGGTGGTCATACCTCAAACTACGGCGAAAAAGCGGTGCAACGTGCTTGCGCGGCAGCTGATAGAACCGGTCACGCGTTGTTGCATACTTTATATCAAAAGAACCTTGAACAAGGTACGCAGTTCTTTATCGAGTGGATTGCTCTTGATTTGATCAAAGACGAAGACGGTAATATCAACGGTGTTATCGCTCTTGAGCAAGAGACGGGCACGGTTGCAGTATTCCAGTCGCCAGTGACTGTACTGGCAACGGGCGGTGCGGGTCGTATTTTTGCCGCCTCTACTAACGCTTATATCAATACTGGCGACGGTATCGGCATGGCGGTTCGCGCTGGCGTTCCTCTACAAGACATGGAGTTCTGGCAGTTTCACCCAACGGGTGTGGCCGGAGCCGGTGTACTATTGACCGAAGGCTGCCGCGGTGAAGGCGCTATCTTACGTAACAAAGATGGCGAAGCCTTTATGGAGCGTTACGCGCCAACGGTCAAAGACTTAGCGCCACGTGATCTGGTATCGCGCTCTATGGACCAAGAAATCAAAGAAGGCCGCGGCTGTGGACCAAATGCTGACTATATCGTTATGGATATGACGCATTTGGGCGTTGATACGATTATGAAGCGTTTGCCATCGGTATTTGAGATTGGTAAAAACTTTGCTAACGTCGATATCACCAAAGAGCCTATTCCGGTGATTCCGACGATTCACTACATGATGGGCGGTATTCCAACCACGATTCATGGCCAGGTCATCACCCCGAATNTAGAAGCTGGTACCGACGACGAAGGTCTGTATAGCGAAGGCACGATTGTCAAAGGTCTATATGCTATTGGCGAGTGCGCTTGCGTTAGTGTCCACGGCGCTAACCGTTTAGGTACTAACTCACTGCTTGATTTAGTCGTCTTTGGCCGTGCAGCAGGCAAGCATATCGTTGATGGATTCCATCATAACGATCATAACTACAAGCCGCTAGATACTCATGTGCTAGACTTTACGGTTGGCCGTTTGAATAAGCTACAGCAGTCAACCGAAGGCTACAATGCACAAGACGTTGCTGATGAGATTCGCGCAATTATGCAAAAGCATGCTAGCGTCTTCCGTACGCAAGCGCTTATGGATGAAGGCGTAGAGAAGCTATTGGCGCTAGAAGAAAAGATCGATCATATTCATTTAGCAGATAAGTCGCAAGTATTTAACACCGCGCGTATCGAAGCTTTTGAAGTGATTAACTTATACGAAGTAGCCAAAGCGACGATGATCTCAGCAGCTAGCCGTCATGAGAGCCGCGGCGCGCACAGTGTTGCCGACTATGACCGTCCTGAAGACGATGATTATGCGCCAAATGGTCGTAACGATCACGACTGGATGAAGCATACCATCTGGTACTCTGATGATAACCGTATCATTTATAAGCCTGTACGTAAGACGCCATTGACGGTCGATTATATTGAACCAAAAGTTCGCGTTTATTAGTCAATCGCTATTTGGATCGCTTGGTACTAGCGCATACTAGTGCGCTAGTACCAATAAAGTATTAAGATATTTAATTTTAGGCAGTTTACTGCCAGCTACAAGTTACTCAGCAGCGCCTACGCTAAGAGAATAAAATCCTTGTATGCCAGCCCTTACTAAGTGTGGAGTTTAGCAATATGAGCCGAGGTACTCGCACCATCGAAATTTATCGCTACGATCCTGATGTGGACGCAGCGCCGCGCATGCAAACCTATACGATTGAGCTACTAGAGTCAGATCGTATGTTGCTTGATTTATTATTACGCCTAAAGAAAGAAGATGAGACCATCACTTTCCGCCGCTCGTGCCGTGAAGGTATTTGTGGTTCGGACGGTATGAACATCAATGGTAAAAATGGCCTAGCNTGTCTTATTAACATGAACACGCTACCTGANAAGATTACCATCAGACCGCTACCTGGACTGCCAGTCGTTCGTGACCTAGTCGTAGATATGAACCAGTTCTATGAGCAGTACGAAAAAGTACATCCTTATTTGATTAATGATCAGCCAGCACCGCCGACAGAGCGCTTACAGTCTCCTGAGCAGCGCGAGCAGTTGAATGGTCTTTATGAGTGTATTCTATGTGCTTGCTGTTCGACCAGCTGCCCTTCATTTTGGTGGAACCCAGATAAATTCTTGGGCCCATCAGCATTATTACANGCCTATCGCTTCGTAGCGGATAGTCGTGATACGGATGCGCAAGCTCGCCTAGCGCGTTTAGATGATCCGTTCAGCTTGTTCCGCTGCCGCGGTATTATGAACTGCGTTTCAGTCTGTCCAAAAGGCTTAAACCCAACCAAAGCTATCGGTCATCTGCGTAATTTGCTTATCGATCAAGCAGGCTAATCTAGTAGGTCAATAAGCGACATACTATTTATCAGACACAAAAAAAACACCGTCCTAAGGCGGTGTTTTTCTTTTGTTAATATTTTGTGCTAAGTACAGCGATAATGACAAACTAGCCATAAAAACTTACGAGCGAAAATGTTATCATAGGCCATAATAGCTTAATTAACGAAATTTTCGCTTTCTATGTTGGTTTTTTGTGCNCATCAGTAGTAGGTCAATGTATTTAACATTGGCTATGATAGTGAATATTCATTACTTAAATACCTAGTATTGAACAAACAAACTATGGTTAGCTTGTGGGCCGTGCTACCCTAGGGAGCATCATTTAGTGAGAGTGACGAGAGTAAAAGGATACAATGTTTGTAGTCGATAGACTCTTTAAACCATAAACGCTAATGAGCGCTTCAAAGTTAAAACTAAGCGATAGACATAGTTATGGCTAGAGCTAGTATATATAAATTATTATTATCAAACGACTAAGATAATAAGACTGAGCGTTCACAAATAATTGATTTAGCCCAAGACGTTCTAAAAGTTACTCATAATTATAAGTACAACCCGCAACTTCCATTCATTTATCTATGAAATAGACGATTATTATGAATAGTACAACTCAAAGAAAAGCCGATGCAGGATACACAGAACTTGCCGCTGATAATGCTCATTATATCGAAGCGCTTTATGAGCAGTTCTTAACCGACCCTAACAGTGTCGATGAGAATTGGCAGCAGTACTTCAAACAATATCAATCGCCAAATGATGCTAAGCATAACGCCATTCAAGATCAGTTCTTGTTACTGGCACGCAATCAAACAGCAAACAAAGCTGGTGCCTCAGCTGCTAATAGTGATAGCACTGCTAATTGTGCTGACCCTAAGCAAATGGGCGTACAGCAGCTCATCTCCGCTTACCGTCGCCGCGGTCATCGCCGTGCCCAGCTTGATCCTTTAGATTTGCATCCACGTGACAAAGTCGAAGACTTAACACTGGCCTACCACAACTTATCAGAAGCTGATTTAGATACTGTCTTTCCGACCAATGATTTAAAAATTGGTAAGCCTGAAGCGTCGCTACGTGAGATCATTGAGATCATGGAGCGCGTCTATTGCCGTTATATCGGTATCGAGTATATGCATGTGACCACTAGCGTTGAGAAGCGCTGGATGGAGCAGTATATGGAAAGCAATCTTGGCCATATAGAATTCGATAAAGAAAAGCGCTTATCTATTCTTGAGCGCTTAACGGCTGCTGAAGGATTAGAAAAATACTTAGCACGTAAATATACTGGGGTAAAACGCTTCGGTCTAGAAGGCGGTGAGAGCTTTATTCCTGCGGTAAACGAGATCATTCAGCGCGCTGGTGGCTACGGCACCAAAGAGATGGTCATCGGTATGGCGCACCGTGGACGCCTAAACTTACTCGTCAATATCCTAGGTAAGAATCCAGCGGACCTATTCGATGAGTTTGACGGTAAAGTGCAGCCAGAAAAAGGCTCAGGTGACGTCAAGTACCATAATGGTTATTCTTCAAACGTGATGACACCTGGCGGAGAGGCACATTTGGCCTTGGCCTTTAACCCATCACATCTTGAGATTGTGGGACCTGTATTACAAGGTTCAGTACGCGCCCGTCAAGTTCGCCGTAATGACCAGCCAAAAGATCATGGTAAAGACGGTAATTCGGTATTACCGATTGTCGTTCATGGTGATGCTGCTTTTGCAGCGCAGGGTGTTGTACAAGAAACTTTCCAGATGTCACAGACCCGCGCTTATACTACTGGCGGTACAGTACATATCGTTATTAACAACCAAGTTGGTTTTACCACTAGCCGTCAAGAAGATGCGCGCTCGACAGAGTACTGTACAGATATTGCTAAGATGGTACATGCGCCTATCTTACATGTGAATGGTGATGATCCTGAGTCGGTAGTGTTTGCCGCGCAATTGGCACTAGATTATCGCCATGAGTTCGGCAAAGACATCGTTATTGACCTCTTCTGCTATCGTCGTAATGGTCATAACGAAGCGGATGAGCCTTCAGCAACGCAGCCACTGATGTATTCAGTGATTAAAAAACTGCCAACGACGCGCACTATCTATACCAATAAGCTTATCGATGCAGGCGTTATTAGCAAAGATGAAGCCGCTAAATACGAAGACGAATACCGCGAATCACTAGATCGCGGCGAGTATGTCGCGAACTCTTTAGTGAGTGAGCCTGATGAAGCACTGTTTGTCGATTGGACCCCTTATTTAGGTCATGAGTTAGAAGATGACTGGGATACTGGCGTCGATATCGACATCCTAAAAGGCTATGGTAAGCAGATGGCAGTGATGCCTGAAGGTTATAAGCTACAGCGTCAAGTACAAAAGGTGGTTGAGCAGCGTTTAGCGATGCAAACCGGTGAAGAGCCACTAAACTGGGGCGCGGCTGAAACACTCGCTTACGCCAGCTTAGTTGACCATGACAAAACCTTAGTACGTATCACTGGCGAAGATGTTGGCCGGGGTACTTTCTCGCATCGTCATAGCGAGATCTACAATATGAACGATGGCAGTATGTACGTGCCATTAGCGCATATGAGTAAAGATCAAGCGCGCTTTGCAATTTATAACTCGCTTTTATCAGAAGAGGCAGTGCTCGCTTTTGAATATGGTTATGCTACGACTGTGCCAAATGCATTAATCGTTTGGGAAGCTCAGTTTGGTGACTTTGTCAATGGCGCACAAATGGTCATCGACCAGTTTATCGCTAGTGGTGAGACTAAGTGGCAGCGCGTGTGCGGCTTGACCATGTTATTACCGCATGGCTATGAAGGTCAGGGTCCTGANCANTCTTCAGCTCGTCTTGAGCGCTTCTTGCAGCTGTGTGCTGAAGATAACATGCAAGTGATTACTCCAACGACACCAGCGCAGATATTCCATGCCCTGCGTCGTCAAGCNGTACGTCCGATTCGTAAGCCTTTGATCGTAATGTCGCCGAAGAGCTTATTACGTCATAAGCTTGCTACCTCAGAGCTAGAAGAGTTATCGACTGGTCATAAGTTCGAGACGGTGATCTCTGAGATTGATGAGCAGGATAACGATAAAATTACCCGTTTAGTGCTTTGTGGGGGTAAGGTCTATTATGACTTACTCGAGCAGCGCCGTGAATTGGGCTTAGACCATGTGGCTATCGTACGTATTGAGCAGCTATACCCGCTACCAGAAGAGCGTTTGATCGCTGAATTTGATAAATACAGCAATTTAAAAGAGATCGTTTGGACGCAAGAGGAGCCTTTAAACCAAGGGGCTTGGTATTATCTAGCGCCGCATATGTTCCGTATTGTGGTTCCGCACCCAACCAAAGCGAAAGTGATGGAGCCTGTTGCGCGTCCAGCAAGTGCCGCACCAGCTACTGGATCGCCAAAATTGCATGCCAGTCAGCAGCAAGACTTAATTGCCGGCGGCTTAGGTGTAGAAGTCTCACAATTGACAAAGTAGTTTTTGACAGTATTAGCTTTAAGAAAGATCAAACAAACAGGTGGTAGCAGTCAGAGTGTTATTCATTTCACCACAGTATTGGAACAAAGTACTAAATTAAAGTGAATCAAATGATTTGGCTGGTTACCACAATTTCATAATAAATAATATTTATCCCAATCTAAGGAGTATATCGATGGCTGAGATTAAAGCCCCCGTGTTTCCAGAATCGGTAGCTGATGGCACGATCGTTGAGTGGCACGTTACTGAAGGTCAACAAGTCAACCGTGATGATATCTTAGCGGAAATCGAAACGGACAAAGTTGTATTAGAAGTAGTCGCTCCAGATGACGGCGTAGTCACCAAAATCGTTAAGCAAGTCGATGATACGGTTGAGTCAGACGATCTTATCGCTGAGTTTGAAGCTGGCGCTAGCGGCAGTACCGATAGTGAAGACAGCAGCGGTGATGATGCGGAAGCTCCAGCCGTCAATCCAGATCAGCCTGTGGCGCCAGTACAGAAAAAGCAAGCAGCTGATGGCGGTGAGCCAGTACAAGCGACAGACAAAAAAGAAGACGCTCATAAAGACCAAAGNCCAGCGGTACGTAAAGCGGCGAAAGAGTCTGGCGTTGATCCAAAAAATGTCGAAGGCAGTGGCCGTGATGGCCGAGTTACCAAATCTGATATGGCAAGCCCTAAGCTCAAAGCCGATAGCAGCATCAAAAACGATAAGGGGACGCCAGTCGCCGAATCGGGCGAGCGTAGCGAAAAGCGCGTACCGATGACTCGTTTGCGTAAGCGTGTTGCCGAGCGTCTACTATCAGCGACTCAAGAAACAGCGATGCTGACGACGTTCAACGAAGTCAACATGAAGCCACTAATGGATATGCGTACTAAGTACAAAGATCAGTTTGAGAAGCGTCATGGTGTGCGTCTAGGCTTTATGTCGTTATTCGTCAAAGCTGCTACTGAAGCGCTAAAACGTTTCCCAGCAGTGAACGCCTCACTCGATGGCGATGATATCGTCTATCATGGTTTTTATGATATCGGTGTTGCTGTATCATCAGATCGCGGTTTAGTTGTACCTGTACTTCGTGACACGGATCAGATGAGCATGGCGGATGTCGAAAGCAAAATCCGTGAGCTTGGCGGTAAGGCACAAGAAGGTAAGCTCGGTCTTGATGAGCTGACAGGCGGTACGTTCACCATCTCTAACGGCGGTGTCTTTGGCTCACTCATGTCAACGCCTATCTTGAACCCACCGCAAACTGCTATCTTAGGTATGCATGCGATTAATGAGCGTCCGATGGCTGTCGATGGTAAGGTTGAGATTTTGCCAATGATGTACCTAGCGCTGTCGTACGATCACCGTATGATTGATGGTAAAGAGGCGGTACAGTTCTTGGTGACACTTAAGGATCTTGTCGAAGACCCANCCATGCTGTTATTAGACCTATAAGCTTCTAAGCTTGTATTGGCANTNGCTAATACAAGCTTTTTAACTTTATGTCAATAAATGTTCTGTCTTGCCTACTGTTTAGAACAATAAACTTCACCTTAAAACTCTCGCTATTCATTTTAGATAAATCATCCTATCAAGATAGTGTATTAGCTATACATCTTGAATTTGATGCTTTATCAATCGATTAAAATAAATAGCTATGCAAGCGAGAATAACGTCAATAGCATAGAGCCAAACTAAATTTTACGATAAAAATATTAGGAAACTACTATGAAAGATAATTATGATCTAGTCGTTATCGGCGGCGGACCTGGTGGTTACGAAGCGGCTATTCGTGCCGGTCAGTTGGGTATGAGCGTCGCTTGTATCGAAAAACGTGTTTACAAAGGCGAGCCGGCGCTTGGCGGTACTTGCTTGAACGTTGGTTGTATTCCATCAAAAGCTTTACTTGATACCTCACATCGCTATGAGGCGACAAAAGACGANCTCGACGAGCATGGCATCAGCACCGGTGATGTCGGCATCAACGTCGAGAAGATGATTGAGCGTAAAGAAGGTATCGTCAAGCAATTAACCGGCGGTGTTGCGGCACTACTCAAGGGCAATGGTGTTGACTGGCTACAAGGTTGGGGCACGTTAGTCGACGGTAAAGGCGATGACAAAAAAGTTAAATTTGTTGCGCTAGAGGATGATGCAGAAAGCACTATTACTGCCAAGAACGTTATCTTAGCCTCAGGTTCTGTGCCTATCGATATTCCAGTTGCCAAAGTCGATCACGAGCATATCGTCGACTCGACTGGCGCGCTTGATTTCACTGAGACGCCAAAGCGCTTGGGCGTGATTGGTGCAGGCGTTATCGGTCTTGAGCTTGGTTCAGTATGGCGTCGCTTGGGCGCGGAAGTCGTGGTTTATGAAGCGCTGCCTGAATTTTTAGCCGCTGCGGATAAAGATATCGCCAAAGAAGCTCGTAAGTTGTTCAAAAAACAAGGCTTAGATATCCGCGTCGATACCAAAGTGACTAATGCAGAAGTCAAAGACGGTCAAGTCGTCGTCACTAGCGAAAACAAAGGCGAAGCCTCAGATGAGAGCTTTGATAAATTGATTGTTTGTGTCGGTCGCCGTGCTTACTCTGAGAAGCTACTTGGCGAGGACAGCGGTGTGACGTTAACCGAACGCGGCCTTATCGATGTCGATGATCAGTGCAAAACCAATCTAGATGGCGTATATGCTATTGGCGATTTAGTACGTGGCCCGATGCTCGCGCATAAAGCGATGGAAGAGGGCATGATGGCGGTTGAGCGCATTCATGGCGAAAAAGCACAAGTCAACTATGACACTATTATCAACGTTATCTATACCCATCCAGAAATCGCTTGGGTTGGTCTGACTGAAAAAGAAGCTGCGGATGCAGGCTATGAGGTCAAAACAGGCTCATTCAATCTAGCTGCTAACGGTCGCGCGCTGGCGCAAAGTGAAGCGCAAGGCTCAATCAAAGTCGTTGCCGATGCTAAGACCGATCGTTTACTCGGTATGCATGCTATCTCTGCTGGCGCCGGCGACATCGTCCATCAGGGCATGATCGCGATGGAATTTGTCTCTAGTATCGAAGATTTGCAGCTGATGACTTTCGCGCATCCAACGATTTCAGAAGCGGTACATGAAGCTGCCTTATCTGCTGATGGCCGTGCTATTCACGCNATTCAGCGTAAAAAACGTAAATAGTATCCGTGNAGGTATGTCCTTAGTCAGTCATCANTTCGTCCTAAAGAAGATGGCAACTAAAGCGTCAATAGCTGTCAAACTGGCAGGCTAATACGCTGTCATGCGGANAACCTTAAGCATAAGGATTACAGCTAGTAGCGCTATCTATTATTATCGCTCTAGCTAACAACAAGCGCGCTGTCAGTTATATCATGGCGCGTTTGTTTAACTATTTATTATCACATTCTCAATTGAAAAAAATAAAGGATACAATCAATGAATTTACACGAGTATCAAGCCAAAGAGCTATTAAAAAGTTACGGCCTACCGATCCAAGAGGGTATCGTTGCTCACAGCGGTGACGAAGCTGCCGCTGCTTTTGATAAGACTCCAACAGACATCGCTGTTATCAAAGCGCAGGTTCATGCGGGTGGCCGTGGTAAAGCGGGCGGCGTCAAACTTGTCAAGACTCGCGAAGAAGCTAAGCAAGTTGCTGATGAGCTTATCGGTACTAACTTAGTCACTTTTCAGACTGACGCTGATGGCCAACCGGTCAATTTTGTCTTAGTCGCAGAAGATATGTATCCGGTACAGACTGAGCTATATTTAGGCGCAGTTGTCGATCGTTCTACCCGCCGTGTCACCTTTATGGCCTCAACCGAAGGCGGCGTTGACATCGAAGAAGTCGCTAATGAGACGCCAGAAAAAATCTTCAAAGTCACTGTAGATCCATTAGTCGGTCTCATGCCTTATCAAGCGCGTGATGTTGCGTTCCAGTTAGGTCTAGAAGGCAAACAAATCAATCAGTTCGTGAAAATCATGACTGGTGCTTATAATGCCTTTGTGGATAATGACTTTGCTTTACTCGAAGTTAACCCATTAGCGGTACGTGAAAATGGCGAGATCGTCTGTGTCGATGGCAAAATTGGTATCGATTCAAACGCGTTATTCCGTCTGCCAAAAATCGCCGCGCTACAAGACAAAACGCAAGAAAATGAGCGTGAGCTAAAAGCTGCAGAGTTTGACCTTAACTATGTTGCGCTAGAAGGTAACATCGGTTGTATGGTCAACGGTGCCGGCCTTGCTATGGCGACCATGGATATCATTAAGCTATACGGCGGCAAGCCTGCTAACTTCTTGGACGTTGGCGGCGGCGCAACTAAAGATCGCGTCGTTGAAGCGTTCAAGATTATTCTAGAAGACAGCAGTGTCGAGGGCGTACTCATTAACATCTTCGGCGGTATCGTGCGCTGTGACATGATTGCAGAAGCTATCATTGCCGCGGTAAAAGAAGTCGATGTACAAGTACCTGTCGTTGTGCGCTTAGANGGTAACAATGCTGAGAAAGGTATCGAGCTGCTCGAGCAGTCCGATGTCAAAATCATCTCTGCTCAAGGCTTAGCGGGCGCTGCCCAAAAAATCGTCGATGCTGTTCAAGCCTAACTTATCATNAGTAGGTAAACAGTAGAGTTCATCAGTAATAGTCGCTGCTTGCTTGCCTATAGCGAGTAAGCCGCTATTACTAACAGCTATCAGACAAGCGAATACAAGGATAAAACAATGAGTGTATTAATTGATAAAGATACCAAAGTATTAGTACAAGGCTTCACCGGTAAAAACGGTACTTTCCATTCTGAGCAAGCGATCGAATATGGCACTAAAGTCGTTGGCGGCGTAACCCCAGGTAAAGGCGGACAAACGCATTTAGGTCTGCCAGTCTTTAACACGATGGCAGAAGCAATGGATGAAACACAAGCGGATGCNTCAGTCATTTATGTGCCTGCGCCATTNGTGCTAGATTCTATCGTTGAAGCGGTCGATGCCGGCGTTAAGCTGATTATCGTCATTACCGAAGGCGTACCGACGATCGATATGCTAAAAGCGAAGCGCTATATCGAAGAAGCTGGTGATGTGCGTATGGTCGGTCCGAACTGCCCAGGTGTCATCACGCCAGGCGAGTGCAAAATCGGTATCATGCCAGGTCANATCCATCTGCCAGGTAAAGTCGGTATCATCTCNCGCTCAGGTACGCTAACTTANGAAGCGGTGGCGCAAACCACGAAGCTNGGCTTTGGTCAGTCAACCTGTATCGGTATCGGCGGTGACCCTATCCCAGGCATGAACCAGATCGATGCGCTAAAACTGTTTGAGGCCGATCCACAGACTGAAGCTATTGTACTTATCGGTGAAATCGGTGGTACCGCTGAGGAAGAAGCGGCCGCTTATATTAAAGACAACGTTACTAAGCCTGTTGTCGGCTATATCGCTGGCGTCACAGCTCCAGCNGGTAAGCGCATGGGCCATGCTGGCGCAATCATCTCTGGNGGTCAAGGCACAGCTGAAGAGAAATTTAAGGCCTTTGAAGATGCGGGCATCGCTTACACGCGCGACCCATCAAAAATCGGTGATAAGCTGAAAGAAGTTACTGGCTGGTAAGTCAGGTATTCTTGATAGTAGATAAAGAGTTAGGAACCAACTACTAAAGCTATGTTGAGAAGTAAGAGAAACACCCCTATAATGGGGTGTTTTTTTATGTTTGAAAATTGCTATGAAAAATAAAATATTAGTGACGGGTGGTGCTGGGTATATTGGTACTCATACCTGTATTGCTCTGCACGAGTCAGGATATGAGATTGTCATTTACGACAATTTATCTAATAGCAGCTATGAAGCTATTAATCGCGTTTCTAATCTCATTGGACAGTCTATCGAATTTATCGAAGGTGATATCCGTGATGCTGGGAAACTAAAAGAAATATTTAACTTGCATGAGTTTTTTGGGGTGATTCACTTCGCTGGACTCAAGGCAGTAGGCGAGTCAGTCGCTAAGCCTCTAATGTATTATGACAATAACGTTAGCGGGACCATCACTTTACTTGCAGTAATGGCTGAATTTGGCGTGAAGAACTTAGTCTTTTCTTCCTCAGCTACTGTCTATGGTGATCCCGAGACCTTACCTATCAATGAGACTTCACCGCGTTCTGCGACTAACCCTTATGGCCAAAGCAAGCTCACGGTTGAACATGTCTTAGAAGATTTAGCAGCAGCAGACAAAGAGTGGAGTCTGATTACTCTTAGATACTTCAATCCGGTAGGAGCGCACTTGTCAGGACAGATTGGTGAAGACCCAACCGGTATTCCAAATAACCTAATGCCTTTTATCTCGCAAGTAGCTGTAGGTAGACGAGACAAGCTTAGTATCTTTGGTAATGACTATCCGACTATCGATGGTACAGGGGTGCGTGACTATATTCATGTCACTGATTTGGCACAAGGCCATGTCGCTGCACTTGATCATTTACAGCAGCAGACTCATGCAGCAGGATTTTTGCCTATTAATTTGGGCACAGGCAGAGGTAGCTCAGTTCTGGAGTTGGTTAACGCTTTTAGTAAAGTAAATAAAATAGATATCCCTTATCAGTTTGCGGCGCGCCGTGCTGGTGACATTGCAAGCTGTTATGCTAGTGCTGATAAAGCGCAAGAGCTGCTAGGATGGCAAGCTAAGCTTTCCATTACTAATATGTGTGAAGATACTTGGCGCTGGCAAAGCATGAACCCTGACGGCTATAACACAAAATAGACGCGGTTATACTAGAGTAGCCAAGAAAAAATCGCTATATTGCCTTAAAACTAACTAAAAGCACTATTAATTTATGAAAAAAATAACCCATGCCGTTATTCCTGTCGCAGGCTTCGGCACTCGTATGCTACCACTGTCCAAGTCCGTNCCTAANGAGNTNTTGCCNTTNGGNAATCGCCCCGCCATTCATTACGTCATCGAGGANGCTATCGCCGCCGGCATCAAGCATATCGTCCTTGTCGGTCATGCGCAAAAAAGCGCGATTGAAGANTATTTCGATATNAATGCCGAGCTTGATACGCAATTACGTCATAAAGGCAAAGACGAGCTGGCTGATAGTCTCAACTGGCTACCGGATGATGTCAGCGTGTCGATGATCCGCCAAGGTAGGGCTTTGGGCTTAGGTCATGCGGTATTAGCAGCGCGTCCCATTGTCGGTGACAATGACTTTGCAGTCTTACTGCCCGATGTTGTGCTTGATCCCTTTACTGGCGATATGGCTACTGACAACTTAGCCTTTATGTTGGCGGAATTTGNTAAAGATCAGCATTCACAGATACTNGTTGAGCAAGTCGCCGATAGCGACGTCCATAAATATGGCATTGCCAAACTTGTCGATAGNACTACTGAGATCAGTGACAGTACAGACAGTAATGCTAGCTTTGGGGTAGCGGGATTTGTCGAAAAGCCTGATTTANCCNATGCGCCGTCGCGCCTAGCGGTAGTGGGTCGTTATGTGTTTAGTAATCAAATNTTTGACTATTTGGCCAACACCAAAGCTTCTGTCGGCGGCGAGATTCAGCTAACCGATGCTATCGATGCGCTGATTAGTGAGTCTGGTGTTAATGTCACCACCATGCGCGGTGATAGCTACGATGCTGGTGACATGCACTCTTATATGCAAGCTTTTATTTACTTTGCTGAGCAGCAGCTCGCATCTAAAGGGTAGCTGATGAACGATATGAGTGCCAATAACATTTATAGCAATGCTCGCGACTCTGAGTATTGGCANCANTTGCAAACGTTAGCGAAGCAGAAGTGGTCGATAGCGGAGCTGTTTGCAGAGGATAGCAGTCGAGCGCAGCGCTTTTGCGCGCAGGCAGGTAGCCTGTATATGGATTATAGCAAGCAATGTATCGATGAGTCGGTATTAGCAAGTTTGTTACATTTGACTGAGAGCTGTGAGCTAACAGCGCGTATCAAAGATTTGCTACAAGGCGCTATGGTCAATACTAGCGAAGAGCGTGCGGCACTACATACTGCGCTGCGATTGCCTGAGGGCGCAGAGTTAGTCGTCAATGAGCAGGACGTGGTCAGTGATGTGCATCACAGCTTACAGCAAGTTGAGCGTTTATCGGCGCGGATTCGTAATGGTACTTGGCGCGGGTTTTCGGGTAAAGCCATCACTGATGTGGTCAATATCGGCGTCGGTGGTTCAGACTTAGGCCCACTAATGGCAACGTCTGCGCTAGATGAGTGGGCTGATACAGATATTATCGTGCATTTTGTCTCTAATATGGATGGCTCGCAGCTCGATAACTTGCTAAAACGTTTAGATGCTGAGACGACGCTATTTATCATCTCTTCTAAATCTTTTGGCACCGTTGATACGCTATCTAACGCCCAAACAGCACTGTCTTGGTTATTAACGACAGCGGCTCTATATTCAGGCTCGCAAAATAGCGTGCTGCGCCGTCACTTCATCGGTATCTCTGCCAACAGCGCCAAGATGACGGCATGGGGCATTCATCCTGAGCATCAGCTGCAGCTTTGGGAATGGGTCGGTGGTCGCTTTTCTTTATGGTCAGCGATTGGGCTGGCGATTGCCATTCGTATCGGTATGAGTCAGTTTCGAGAACTGCTCGCTGGCGCTCATAGTATGGATCAGCACTTTGCTAGCGCGGACTTCAAAGACAATCTACCAGTGCTATTAGGCTTGCTTGCGGTNTGGAATAGTACCTTTTTACAGATACACGCGCATACCGTCTTGCCTTACGATGGTCGGCTTGAGTACTTGCCAAGCTACTTGACTCAGCTGGAGATGGAGAGTAACGGTAAGTCAGTGACACATGACGGTACTCATATCGACTATGATACTTGCCCGATTTTATGGGGCGAGATTGGCTCCAACGCCCAGCACGCTTTTTATCAATTACTGCATCAGGGCACTCAGCATGTCTCTTGCGACTTTATCGCTTGCGTGCGTCACTATAGTGATGAGGTGCAAAACAGCTCACTACAGCATCAGCATGAGTTGTCTTTATCTAACTGTTTGGCGCAGAGCCGAGTATTAGCCTTCGGTAACGCTGCTGTCGCTGCTGTCAGTACGACGGTTTGTACTACGGTTTGTACTACGGATAAATACAAGCATTATCGCGGCAATCAGCCTTCTACGACCTTGCTGCTCGATGAGCTGACCCCACATAGTTTAGGCGAGCTGATTGCTTTATATGAGCATAAGGTCTACGTGATGGCGAGTATATGGGACGTCAACCCTTTTGATCAGTGGGGGGTTGAGATGGGTAAGCAGATGGCCGAAACTGTCTATCAGGCAATGCAACAAGACAGCACCGCGCCTTTTGATAGCTCTACCAATCAGCTCCTTGCGCATATCAAGCAGTTATTTGCATAACGATGGCAAGACAAAGTATAGAAATGAGAGTCGACTTTGCGGCTGAGAAAACGATAATTAAGGGAATGCTATGAGCTCTGAGTCTGCTGTTAATAATGATCACGCATTGAACGACAAGTCATCTGAGGTCTGCGTGATCATCGGTCATAGTATCGAAGCCATTACTAGCGCGGTGGTGTTAGCGAGCCTAGATCATCAGGTACACATTTATGCCGATTTAGACTTGTTAGCGCAGCAAGTTGAGCAGTATGGCTTTGAGCGGCATTTACAGGCATTATGGCAGCTATATGGACAGCAGCAGCAAATCGTTCAATGTGCATTACCGGCTAGCGCGGATGAGCTTATTCAAAGTTATGAAGGCAAAGTTGGCCAATCGCTAGACGAACAAAAAGCGACGCCCTTATCAGTCAGTTGCTATTGGTTATTTTTGGAGAGTATCAAAAGCGTTTGGACAGATGATAACTGGGTAATGGCCTTTAATCATAGTCAGCAGCAGACGACGCCCGTTATTATGAGTGGTATCGAAAAGCTCGGTCATATCACGAAGTTAGCAGACAGCTTGCAGCGCACTTGGGTTTATTATGTGCCGTTTGTGTTTTTGCAAGATGGTGAGGCTTACAGCTCAATGCTCAANCCCTCGCTGTGGCTGTTGGGCGAAAAAACGCCTGAGAGTAGTCATCANCTAACNGTGCTGCAGCCGTTACTACAANATGCNCGCGCTTATCATCATGCTGATATTGCCACTATCGAGTTTGCGCGTAGCAGTATTATGGCGATGCTAGCNACGAGAGTGAGCTTTATGAATGAGCTATCGCGCTTAGCGGACAGTCANCAAGTGGATATCGGTCAAGTCAGCCGTATTATGGGGTTAGACGCACGGGTAGGCAGTAGCTATCTGCAGGCAGGNTGGGGCTTTGGCGGCCATACGCTACCAACTGAGCTTGACAAGCTGCAGCAATCATCGCAAGACAATAGCGTCAATATGCCTTTACTGCAGTCAGTACTGCACATCAATGATGACCAAAAAGAGCTGATTTTCCGCAAATTCTGGCAGCATTATGATGGTTTTATAGATAACAAAACCGTGATGATTTGGGGCGGTAGCTATAAGTCAGGCTCAGGGCGTACCACAGGCTCAGCTATCCATCCGCTACTGGCGCTACTATGGTCTTATAACATTAAAACCTTAGTCTATAGTGATAAAGCCAAAAGCTCGCTTGCCAAGGACTATGGGCAGCAGCCACTGCTACAACTGCTTGATAGTCCTTATGAGCAGCTCGCTTACGCGCAGGCGATTTTTATTATTAGCCTATCGCCGCAGCACCAGCTAGACATCGCGCAGCTCAACCAATTCGCTATGCCGATATTTGATGCACAAAATGCTTTATCACGCCCGCAAATAAACGCGCTTGTCGGCGCTTATACAGGTATTGGGCGTGCGAAATAAGGCCACAAGACTATCCTAGTTGTAAAGGAAGCATTTGATTGGCGTAGGCTGGGTTTTACTCCAGCCTACAAACTAGAAACACAGATTGTATGACTCTATCTTTTCGCATGAACGTTGCCTAATCCGTTATAGTCAATCAATATTAAAAGTGGTACAAGGCAGACGAGTGCAAGTACTACAGTAGTAGTAGGCTAAACGAGTCTAACGCTGTAACACTTTAATAGTGGTTCGACTATATTAAGCCGGAACCGCTCCTTGCTGAGCTAGCCAGTCCTCAATCTCATTGATTTTGGTTTTNAGTAANNCNTTATCGCCACGAGTCTCTATATTGAGCCGAATGAGCGGCTCAGTATTAGAAGCCCGCAAATTAAAACGCCAATCGCCAAAGTCAAGACTAAGCCCATCTAGAGTAGATTTACTGGGTTTTTCATCTGCAAATCTACTTTCTATATTCTCAATAATCGCCTGCGCATCATGCGTGGTTAAGCGAAAATTCAGCTCGCCTGAGCTTGGATAAGCGCTGATGTAGCCGTTGACGAGTTCTGATAAGCTTTTACCCGTAATTGATAACAGCTCAATGGTCAACAGCCACGGAATCATACCGCTATCGCAATAAAAGAAATCGCGGAAATAATGATGCGCNGACATCTCGCCGCCATAAANCGCTCCGGACTCGCGCATGACTTGCTTGATAAAAGAGTGCCCTGACTTACTGATCACTGCCTTGCCACCGAGATCGTCAATCACCGCTTCGGTGTTATAAATAACGCGCGGATCATAAACGATGGACTCATTTGGGTACTTATTAAGAAAGGCCTGCGCGAGCATACCGACCACATAACTACCGTCGACAAACTCGCCGGTCTCATCGAATAAGAAGCAACGATCAAAATCACCGTCAAAGGCAATGCCTACATTAGCCTTATTGTCTAATACCGCTTGGCGAGTGGACTCTCTGTTGGCTAAGATCATTGGATTAGGAATACCATTAGGGAAGCTGCCGTCAGGCTTGTGGTGCAGTTTGATGATCTCAATAGGCGCGTCAGCTTGCACGAGTTTATCAATCAGTAAATCAACGACGGGACCAGCGCTACCATTACCTGAATTAATCACTATTTTTAACGGTTTGAGCTTGTCGATATCGATAAAGCCAATCACGTGATCGATGTAAGCGCTTTTATCCGTTAGTATTGCCAATTCGCCTTTTTGCTTGATCGCAGCAAAGTTACCCGACTCAGCCAAGGCTTGAATCTCAGCTAAGCCATCGTCCGCACTTATGGGTTTTGAGTGCTCTTTAACCAGCTTTAGACCATTGTAGTTAATTGGATTATGACTCGCGGTGACTTCGATACCGCCTAACGCTTGGTAATGGCTAGTAGCAAAATACACCTCTTCGGTGCCGGTCATTCCTAAATCGATAATATTAACACCGGCATCCAATATACCGGCGATAGTCGCTTGTTTTAGGGCTTCGCTGGAGTCGCGGATGTCGCAGCCTATGACCACTGCTTTTTTTAATGTTTCTAACTCAGCGTCATCATCAATACGCTGCGATAAAATTTGCGCGAAGGCGCGACCAATGCGGTAGGCTATGTCTTCATCGAGAGTCACGCCAAGCTCGCCGCGAATATCGTAGGCTTTAAACGAGCCGATAGTGATGGGATCGAAGGTAGTCGTAGGCTGGTAGCTGGTAGTATTGACAGTAGACATAAAACAGATATTCCTAGGCTTAAAAGTGAAAAGCATTGTTATTCTTCAATAAGCATTCAATGGTACACTAACTTGTAAGCGGCTTTAAGTAATTAGTGTTAAACGATAAAAATAAGAGTGACTATGGTTATGACTATCGATGATAATAATTCACAAGTTAATGAATATCAGACTAAAACCTTACCACCGCAGCCGGTAAAAGACACACCCACTGCCACCGGTGAATTAGGCGATTTACTGGCTTTAATGGCACGGCTGCGGCGCGATTGTCCTTGGGATAAAAAGCAAACCAATCACAGCCTGATCCCTTATGCGATAGAGGAAGCGTACGAGCTTGGCGCGGCGGTGCAGACTGATGACGATGAGGATATCAAAGGCGAGCTTGGCGATGTGTTATTGCAAGTGATTTTTCACTGTCAGCTTTATGCGGAGCAAGGGCGTTTTGATATGAGTGANGTGATTACCACTTTGCAACAGAAGTTAATTCGTCGTCATCCGCATGTGTTTGAAGCGGAGAGTCTTAAAGACGAGGCTGCGGTAAAAGCGCGCTGGGATGAGATAAAGGCGGAGGAGCGGCGAGTCGACGAAGCGCGGGGCAAACCGCGTCGGCGTTTGGATGCGACGAAGGCAGGTAGTGCGCTGATGCAAGCGCAGTCAGTACAAAGCCAAGCGTCAAAGTTAGGCTTTGATTGGGAAGGAGTGGCAGGCGCGTTTGAAAAGCTAGAAGAAGAGATCGATGAATTAAAAACTGAAATTACCGGCAAGTCCAAGGCTGAGATAAAAGCCAATAGTAGTGATATTGAAAAAGAGCTTGGTGATTGTGTCTTTGCCTTAGTCAATGTTGCGCGTAAGCTCAATCTTGATGCAGAAGCGGCGACTTTAACTTGCGTTCATAAATTTAAGTCGCGCTTTGGTTATATCGAAGATCAGCTGCAAGCTCGTGGTAAAAGCTTGGAAGAGAGCGATATCGATGAGATGGATGCACTTTGGGAGTCCGCCAAACAACATGAACGCGCTTTATAAGCTTATCAACTATCGAGGTGTGCAAAACCATAATAAACGCTCACGCCTTGGGTCAAGTGCTATTTTGTCTGTTTTAATCCTATNNTTTATGATAATTAAGGTGCAAGCAGCGGTTTGTTATGCAGATCCAAAGCAGGCTTATGAGTATCTATTAGCGCAAGAGAATTATGAGACGCAAGCGCGTGAGCAGGCCGTAGTCGATATCAATAGTGCTAGCGAGGGCGAGCTGGTAACGCTTGACGGTATTGGTAGCAGTAAAGCGCAAGCCATTATTCTCTATCGTGAGATGTTTGGCCCGTTTACAAGCGTTGATGAGCTAGAGAAAGTAAAAGGTATCGGCGCTAAAACCATAGCAAACAACCGAGCGCGCATGCGGGTGCAGCATTAGGCGTTAAATCATTTTTTAATTCGGCAGCTCAGTCAAAAGCGCTACGCCTTGAGNACTTGCCAAAATCTCTGCCAAAAACTGGGCGTGTTGAACATTCACAAATGCGCACTGCTGATAGCTAAAATAGTTCTAGTCTAAGTGAAAATTGCAGATAATGCTTATTGCATTGGCTAGATTTTCGCAACGACTAGGGCGATTTTAGCATCAGCCCTTACTACAACAATAGGGACAGGACTATTTTTTGCCGCTTTATTGATAAAAATAGACGCTTAGAACGACTAAACTTACCATTTTTATCTGCAAATCGCCTAA
>FUFK010037907.1_pt1 | contig 44574 bp, 60 predicted proteins | sample 1021851 | NCBI WGS metagenome assembly FUFK01 (sample SAMEA51879418, study PRJEB19060) | metagenome
CTTGGTCTGTTAGTTTTGTGGCAGTAGTGTCGCTACCTCTTGTGTAATCTGACACAGAGATAACGGGTTCTTTGATGATCTTTACAGAGTCTCCGTAAGCAGAAATCTCACCAGCATAGTCGGTGTTAGTAATAGCTTCAACTACAGACGATTTTCTAAAAAAGTTTAAAACCTTTTTAGAGTAAACCGAAGGTAAAAAGAAACTATTAGCTTGTCCACTTACAGAGTTTGCAAAGTTAGCATCGGTATCAGTTGAAGGTTCAAAATATTGAGCCATTTTGATATTCTCCTAAGTTTGTAAGTTAATAATTTATTTTACAATTCTGCCTTGTTGCATGGCTTCACTTATTTCAGCTTCGTGCTTATCAAATTCAGCCATAGACATACTTGCAATTTCCCTTTCAGTCCAAACTTTCTCTTGCTTGGGTTCTACACTAGTTGTTTTAGTGGAAACCATGTCAGCAGCAGATTTCTTGGACTGTTTAGAATTTGACTTCTTAGGTACATCCATACCAATATCTTTCTTAAACAAATCTAAAGCTCTTGAAGCTAGNTCAGCATCNTCAGCNTTNTTNTATATCCAATCTTGNATAGACTNNGGCTGNNCTTTNGCCCAANCATGAAAATCATCNCTNTTGCGAATATCTTCAAAATCAGGATGCTTATCCNTCAATCGCTTTTCAGCNTCTTTACGAACTAACTCTTTTTCACGTTCTTGTAGTTTNTCAAGTTTTTCTTTNAAGTCTTTAGATTTCTCTTCNGNNTGTAAATGAGANACAGTTTCTACAACTTCGTAAACATCAGGATACTCTTCTCTAAANTTTTCTAAGTTCTTCNGGAGANTTAGGAGCTTTATAAGTTGGTCTATTTTTAGTAGCTTCCTCAATTAACTCTTGTTCTCTAGACTTAAATTCATTTAACTTAGAGTCATAATGCTTTTTCAAGTCATCGTAGCGTTTCTTGTAGTCNGGTCGCTTNTAAGGTTCNTCCTTTNGAGTCTCCTCTTTAGCTTCCTGTTCTACAGGTTCTGCTACTTTAGTTTCCGGTTTTGCTTTGGGCTTNTCGAAAAAAACTCCGTCTGCATCTTGGAAACCTATTTCGTCTTCTGTATGCCAAGGTTTGTTCATGTTATAAGGATTGGCAGTTTCCTCTTGTACTTCTTTAGTCATATTCTTCTCCTACGGGGGCTTCGTTCACAAGGTAGCTCTATGTCGACTAGAGGGCTTGTATGTAAAGGTAGCCTTTCGGTTTATAAAATGATAGGGTGCTTATGACATAAGGTAGCCCTACCGTTAAGTTTGTTTAGCTTTGGACGTGTCTTCCAGTTCTGTTGTCAAGCATCATCTTAGTTTTAATACCTTTCGATATTTCATCTTCATCCAATAATCCNTTAACATTATTATCTACAGTAGTTTTTACTACTCTAATNTCCTGTNTAGATGCAGGTTTTTCAACNTCCATTTCAACAGTTTCTTCTTCTTCAGGTTNNCCACCTTCAGCTAAACCTTGTCTTTCATCTGCTTTCATTTCTGCATCTTTCATCATTGCCATTAAATTATCAGCTCCGATTTCTTCTACAGCTTTCGCAGTAAAGACAAACTCTCCATCAGATAACCTTGCAGGTATACTGTCAGAGACTCCTGAACCCGGACCTTCAACAGGACCTGATCCAGCAAATTCTTGTGCAATGTCAATAACTTTATCGAATATTTCGCTAAGTTTGTCATTGCCTTGTAACATTTCCATTAGATAATCTTCTTCTTCGTTATCTAATGCTTCGTCTAAAATAAAATCTAAATACTCTTCTTCCATTTCTTCGTCAGGAAGCATTTCAGGCATATCAACTGCCAGTAAAGATGACATTTGAGTATCCATATTACCACCTTCATTCTTTAAAACTTTTGGTGCTACTTCTTTAGCTACCATATCTAATTGATCAGCATCCATAGAAACATTACCTAAAATATGTTGTCGTGCTTCTTTAGATGCTTCTGAATTAAAAGGAACACTCATAATAACACTAGCTTGTTCAGAAAAGCCTAGTTTATCCATTTGATCTTTAAAAGCTTCTCTAGATTCTGCTTGTTCTTTTGTTATCATAATGTTTCCTCTTTTCTACTTACTGCTTCTTTAACTTGTTGGTCCAACTGCTCCAAGCGTGCCAGAGAACTCACTTTCCCCTGCAACCGGAACATTTCCGATTCCGATGTTGCCACCACCAGTGCCTGTAACTCCAAGGTCTTGAGGTTCTGCAGGTGTTCCTTGAAGGCTTCCCATATTATTTGGTTGCCCGTTAAGGCTTTGAGCTTCAGGGCTAATTGTTTGTCCAACATTTTGCATTCCTATAATTTGTGCCATAATAGCTGCTTCTTCCGGATCATTGAGTATTTCATCAGGGTCTAAGTCTAAGCTATAGGCAAGTTCACTAACAAGTTTAGAAATTTTAACAAAAGGAGCAATAGCAGGATTCTGTGCAGTTTGTAAAAATGTAGTTAATCTTTGACTACGTACTTCTTTTTGCATTAAGCTATTAGTTCCAGTAGCTTTAACTTCTAAATCACCTTTGACATCTAGTGAGCCTTCAAAGAACTGCATGTTCCATTGGAAGAAAGCTTCTCCTAGTGGTCTTAATAAAAAGTCGTCAAGGTTTTTAACGACTGTTTTAATATTTAAACTTGATGCACCTAACAACATAGACATACCCGAAGCAGTCCTTGTCATACTTTGTACACCCGTTTGTCCGTGTGAATAAGATGGTATTCCGGTTTGTTCGTCTGCAAGTTGTCTAAACTTGTCAAACATCATCATGTTTTCAGGAGCAGTGTTAGGAAACTTCAAACCATGTATGGCTTGTCCGGGCATACCAGCTTGTCTTCTGAATATCTTACCCGGATATATTTCCATAGATTGTCCACCAACTAAAGCCGACTCATCTACATCAAACACCAAAGACCCAGCCATTGCTAGGTTATCTACAGCCATTCTTGCATGACCGTTCATAATCTGTTGAGAATCATCCATGTTCTCAGCTACACCAATACCAAAGAAGTTATAAGGATTTCTTTCGTATGGGAAAGCATGGTAAGGTATTCTATAAGGAGTAAATGGATTTATTACTGCTCTAAGTAATTCATTACCACATATCCACGCATTAATTTGGACTTCATCTAAATCATCAATTGAATCTGAAAGTTCTATACCGACTTCACGTGCATACTCTGCATCCATGATTCCCCAGTATTCAAGAACTTCAAAATTACTTTGATATTCATCAACTCGAGCATCGTCTTTTAAACTTAACTCATAGTCTTTTTCTTCGTAGTTTGGTCCTTCAACTAAACAAGATCGTATAGCGTCTTCATTAAAGTAAGGCATGTTACGAAGTTGTCTTAGTTGACTTTTGTTCATTTTATGCCGATGAACTACATACTCACATTCTTCAATGCTTGTTGCAGCAGGGTCAGGATAAAAATCCCAACAACTTACAAACTCAATTCTAGGAACTCTAACTTCTAAAGGACTATAAGTTCTTTGTCCATCTTCGCCAGTATCCCATTTGTTTAACTTTTTGTTAAAATTAAAGGGTCCTTTTACAATCCCTGTACCAAGTAGAGAAGATTCTAAAAGAGCACTTCTTATTTCTGATGAACCTTTTGATTCATCTATTTGATCGTGGATAAGTTTTTCCATTCTCCTTGCAGCTTTTTGTGCTGGAGAAATATCAAAAGCTTGTGGGTTTGGACTAAATCCTTCGACAAGCTGATCTTCAACTTGATCTTCTAATGAATCAGTAAATATACCTTTACTTAAAGTTGCACCAGCTTTTAAAGTTTTACCATCACCTTCGTAGCCAACATCATATGGATTGGTTTCAATTCTATTACCAATATCATCCGGTAATTCGTCCCCACCTATTGNAGTTTCAATACTTGGTTGAGGATTATTAATATCTAAGTGAGCTTGTCCTAACTCACCTTCAGGTACTTTTGTTTCGGCTATACCAATAGGAAACTTACCTGTTCCAAAAATAACATCAACAAGTTGTCCAAAGGCAGCAAGGACTTTTGTTTTAGTAATCTTTACAAAAATACGAGATTTTTCTGAGTCTCTAAATTTAATAGACTTGTTATAAAGTCCTCTATAGTTTTCGTAAGATTTAAGCCAACGTCTTTCATCAGCATTACGAGAATCTTCAGCTTGATAAAATCTACTTTGAATAATCCCAACAAGGTTTTGTTTTTGATCTAATTCTAAAGATAAAGTTTTACCAGCTTCGCCTTCAACATCCATATAAAGATTGTCAGCGTTTAAAAATGTATTCTCGTTATCTGCCATATTTAATATCCAAACGTAGAATCAGCAGGTAAATGTATTTCTCTTTTTATACCTCTGAGTCTCTCTAATGGGCTGTCCATTCTTGGTCTGCTCATTATCATATAACGCAATGCATCATATGCGTGGTCTGAAGCATGAGTATCTACATCTTCAGGATTGGTTTTGGATAACGGTATACTTTGGAGTTCTCGTATTAGATTAGGGCAAGTATTAAATATTTGCAGTTTTGGTCTACCGTTTTCTCTAACCTTTAGGAACTCATGTATTTGGATTTTACCTTGAACTCTGTTCTTGTCTGCACGTCTAAGTTTATGACCTGCTCGTATCAAAGCTTCGCCAACAGTAGGTCCAGTTGTGCCTGTTCTAGCCCACGCTGCTGTATCTAATACACCTGAGACCGAAAACGGGTCTACAAGTTCCATATTCGTTATTATAGTGGCTAATTCTTCCCCTGTCAAGCCTTTTTTGTATAATTCTCTATAAATTATTAATGTACCGTCATTTACATCTATAGTTCCCCATAAACAACAGCTTTCTGCAGCATAACCATAGTCAACAGCTTTTGTTCTTTCCCACGGTAAAGGTATCTCAAAAGGAGTAATAATATGTAATTTTGGATCAAATTCTGTAAAAGCTGCACCTTCAGCTACATCCCAATTACCTTCCAACAATTGTTGTCTTTGTGTAGGAGGTAAAGATTTAAGCATTTGTTCATAAACTCCATCCTCTGCGAGATATGGATTATCTGCTAACTTTGCAGGAATAAACTTTCGTGTTAAACCATCAGAACCTTGAAAAGATTTATTATGCTCTGAAGGTTCAATATATCGTTTCTTTACCCAATGAGAACCAACACCACCGGGATTAGCTGTACAACGTAAGTAGGTTTGTATTTCAGGGTCAGTAGTACGAAGTCGTGAAGCTAAATAGTTCCAACTAAACTCTGTAGGTAGGTGGGTTATTTCATCAAAACCTATCCAAGAGTATGCTTGTCCTTGATATCTGTATACATCTGCATCTCTCTCAAGGAATCCAAACTCTACCTTTGCACCGCTTGGAAAGTTCCATAGTTTTTCTACCTCACGGAACTTAGCACCGGGAAAGGCTTGTGGATAAAGCTCTCTAGATTTATCTATCATCTCTCGAAGTTCCGGCATAGAACGTCTTAATATTAATGCTCTATGTGCTTTTTTATGACAATACCTTAGTGGGTCTACAATCATGGCAAACGATTTACCACCACCGGCAGCTCCACCATAGAGAACATCTTTTTCACCAGCAGCAAGGAAGTCTGTCTGTGGACCTTCGTTAGCGTGAAAAAGAACTTTAGAGTCTTTTAAAATTTCTTGAATAGATGGAGTAACATCATCTAGCTGTTCATCTGTTATAATTTTAGATGTAGTTTTTTCTGTAGCTTTTTGAATTACTTCTTGTTCGTTTTTTATTTTAGCTTCTTTATATGCTACTTTTTTCTTTGCTTTGGCTAGTTCTTTCTTTTGTTTAGCTAATTCATTCTTTCGTTTTTGTTCTTTGGAATATTGATACTTAGGTGTAAAAGTATTCTTTTTAACTAATAAAGACAAACCTACATGGCTTATTTTTCTATCGGCTTCTAAAGATAGTGCTTCAGCAGCATCACGCAAAGACATCTCTTCTTGTTGAACAGATGCTATATATTGATTGAGTAGTTTAAGTTGCTCCGGAATTGGAGCTAAATAACCTTGAATAGAATTGCTAAGTCTATAACCAAAGGGTATAGTTCTGCCTTTTTTCTTTATATACCCTTCAGGGATAGACATTACTTAGCCTTTTTTTGAACTCTTGGTTTTCTTTTAATAGGTGTTTTTTTCTTTGGAGTTAGAAAGTTTTTTATTTTTTCTAACCATTTTTTAATTATTGACATTGTTGTTCTCCTCGGCTTTCTTTTTACCGAATATTCTGTCCCAATTATCTCTGTAGTCTTGAGTATAAAATCCTGGTCTAGGATTAGCACCTTTACTACCATGAGTATTTTTATAGATTGGTGATCTAAATGTTACTGGTTTTTCGTCACTGCCTATTTGTTTGCCCATCTTACCACTTTACCTTGTTAGCCCAATAAGCTGCTGACATTTTGCCTTTGGCAATATTCTTTCTGTGTCTTGCTTTAAAAGATTTTCTTTTCATTTTAGTTTTACGAGATTCTCCTGCTTTAGGTTTACCTGCAGTCTTAGCACCCTGTTCACCAAACCTAATGGTTTTTATTTTATTACCTTCTTTGGCAACAACAATATGAGACTTAGTAGGATGATTAGGAGTACGTTTTGGTTTGTTGTAACCACTTACTCCTGCTCGTTTTAACCTACCGTCTGCTTTACCACCTTTTGCCATTCTAAATTTTCTTGTTTTTTCTGCAATCTTTTTAGGTTGAGGTGAGTGTTGCTTACCGGCAGCTTTATCTTTACGTTTAGCTGCTGTAGTGGCTGCATACTCTGAATCACTCAAAGCTTCTCTAGCTTTTTTGGGTAAATATCTTTCTCCTGTTTCACTGGATTTTTTACCTGATTTAGTCCCCCAATCTTGTTCTCCCCAAGATTTTAAAGATTGTTGTGGTTTTTTTAATAAAGACATTATTTGTATCCTCCACCAGCTTTCTTGTAAGCCTTGGCTAGGGCTTGGGCTTTACGAGCAGACCATTGACCGGCTGCAGTACCGTGTGAAGCTTGTGATTTTATGCGTTGAAATATTCTTTTACGTAGTCCGGGCTTAGTATAGTTACCTGCTTCGTTGACTCGTGACTTAGACTTTTTCTTAGCCTTACCACCTTTTCTAAGTTGTAATCGTTCTAATAACATTAGTGTATTATCCTATCTTCTTCTTTGGGTAAAGTGTTTAAATATTCTTTTTCTAACTCTTCATCAACATAAATGCTATCAAGCTCTCCAACAACAACCAAGTGATTTTGGGCTGCAGCTTGTTCTGCTTGTTCATATGTTGGAGCTACAATGTTAGGACCTGCAAAGGTTGTGCCGTATGCTTCGATTTCTGTAAGAAATATTTTCATTGTATAATTAGTCCTATACACCACCCACAGATAAAAACCAATGAAGCATCTATAGGTTTATCTTTACAAAAAGATAATAAAGTGATAAGATAGTCTCGCATTGTTAATTAAAATAACCAAGCTCCGACTATAAAGCCTACAACAAACACTATACCGTCTTGTATAGGATTTGTTTTAAGATGATTTATAAAATTAATCAGATAAGTTTTCATATTCTCCTTCCTCAATGTTAATGGTTTGTTTTTCAGGTAAAATAAATATCCCACCGGATACATTATGATCTACCTGCATTCTTTCTTGTTTACCTATTCCAACTCTATCAAGAATTGTTTGTGCAGCTTGTAGCTTTACATTTGCTTGTGGCATAGATGTAGGAGTAGACATAACTTCAACGAGCTTAAAAGCTGCTGAAGGAGCTTCCCTTGCAAGTACATTTTGGGCTAATTCAACTATTTCCTCTTTAAGACTTTTGATTACTTGGTAGTGATTTCCTGAGTAACCTGCAAGTTCTGCTGAAAGTTTTAAATTACCCTTGGTTTCTAGAATGTTATCCAAGAATAATTGTTGTTTTTCTGTTAAATTCCTTTTTTGTGTTGTTAGGCTATTTGACATAGTATCTATTATAACTCTATATATTTGTTTGTCAATAGTAAAAACTATATTAAATTGTTTTAAAAGACTTGACAAAACTTAAATATAACTATACAATAGACCTTGTAGGGTCGGAGGGTTGTATATATAACATACCTAGACCAGTATAGCTTTATAAAGCCCGACCTAACCTCTGTAAAGTCTTTACGAGTGCGACCTTACTTTACATTCGAAATTGGTTCGAAATGTATAACCACTATATATGTATATACCATACCCCACCCGTGCACCTGCCTACCCTACAGGCTTGTGAAGACTTTGAAAGTCTTGCAATACGATCNCCCCAAACACAACAAACTCTGTAGAGTTTCACTGTTCCAACACTCAAACCTGTAAAGGTTTGCAAAGCTTACGAAATCTGTAGAGCTCTTTAGAGCTTTACAAGATTTTTAAAGAAATGTTGAGTAGTAAATATAAATTTAAACTCTAAAGAGTTTAGTAGACTTTACAGGATTTGATAGGCTTTAATAACTAAATTAGCCTATGGCTATCACCATATTAACCTATATAGTTTTTAGTAGCTTCTGAGCTTCATAGAAGCTCTGTAAAGCACTAATAGAATGTTGTTGATGGTTTCCTATGCTTATCTTCGATAAGCTCTTAGCAAAGCTCTAAAGAGCTTNATAGGTGTGTAGGTGTGTATAGGTGATGTAGGTGATGTAGGTATGTGTAGGACAAAAAAAACCCCTCGAATGAGGGGCTTTAAAAGGTTTAAGTAAGCTACGCTTAACTTTTCAGCACCGAACCTTTCTCAAGTTCCTGTAAATCTTTATAAGATTTAATAGCCTTCAAGAGCTTAGCAGGAACGCTTTTAGCGTCAATAAGTTTGCCGAGCTCACCGACAGTTATCTGTAAAGACTTATGCTTAGCATTAAGTCTATCGCATAGATAACCATGAAAGGTGTTGAAGTTGTAATCCTTCGGACAGTTCTTAGCTTTGCTAAGCACTACAGAAGCTTTACGAACACCACGATAGTGATTCGGATAGATCGCTCTATCTTCAGGGTTAAACGAAGTTTTAGCAGTTGAATTTGCCATAATATTTTTTCCTTGCCCTTTAGGGCAGTTATGCTTGGCGTCATTGCCGAGCCATTACAGAGTAAGCCTTAGCGAACTCAATGTCAAATTTTTAATTTTTTTTATAAAAAAATTTCCATGTGCACGAAAAACATGTGTCGTGTGTTTATGTGTGCCTTNTGTTTTTGTGTGCTTTGTGTTTNTGTTTCCGTGTTAGGAGAGTTTTTTATCGTCATATAACGCAGTAGCTCACTGTTTCATAATCTTTATCGCCTATGTTTCTAGCTTGACAGGGCTTGATTGATTTGCTAGGGTTCGAACTCAATCCACTCAGCGACAAGGAGGTTGCAATGGCAATAGATAAACAAAAACAAGACGACTTGGCTTATGGCACAGACCATGAAGTTGAGGAAGTTCGCTTCGATACGATCATTGGCTTCTATGATAGCACAGATGACAATGACGAAGCCAACAAAATAAACATTTCAGAACACTTGGATAGTTTTGAAAGGGAACAATCGTTCCAAAATATTAATGATGAATCCTTTAACTTTATGGAGGTGTAGAAAGGTGCGATTTAAAATTAAAATAGCTCGTAAAACTTGGAAAAGAGCCGTAGTTCAGACAGTTATGGAAACACATGATTCATGGGAAGCAGTTGAAAAACTTGTGGCTAAGTTCAATTCCGAACCTGATTATCATGTGTTTTGTAAAGAAGTGACAGATGTTGCTAATAAATTTACACGCTGTTATGATTACAGAACATTTGTTCCTAATCCACCACAGCTGAGAGCAAAACCAAAAGTTTCGTTGGGGAACGCTTTTACAAGTGTTTATGTTATTCCTAAAGTTTTGGAGGACTGAAATGGAAAAATTATCTCGAGTAGTTATATCATCTACACAAAAAAATGGTAAAGTTGTTGCACAACAAGTTGTGTATCGTGGGCAAGGTTATTCTCGCACCAAACATGAAAAAGTTAAGGTGCTTGATGATAATAACATTGAAATAATTAAACCAAAAGGAAAGTAATTATGGAAAAACTTTTAGAAACGATTAGCCCTACAAGGCAAGAAAGACTTTTGAATCCTCAAACATCTGATCATTTTGAAACATTTATGTTTGGTAAATATGGTCGTAGNCTTTATCAAGTTAAGGTTGGTCGTAAATGGGTGTTTATGAGATCAAGAGGACACAGAGCTCGTTTAACTTTACAGCGTTTTAAAAACATTGCGTATTCTCAATGGAAAAGAGACGCTTCGACTGACGCATCAACACAAGTTTATAAAGAAACAGGTGTTTATAAACGAAAAAGAGGTTGGTGGAAACATTATGGTTTTGAAGAAAATCCTTTAAAAGTAAAACTTTCAGTTCGAGATACTCTATGGAAGTAAATAAAACTTTGTTCGTGTATGTTTCTAGCTTGACTTCGGTTGGGCTAGGATGTAAACTGCTCGGCATGAATTGGTCAAGCACAAAAAGAGCTAATATGATAAACATTAGAGAAAATAATTTATGTGCTTCACAAGGGAATAAGAGAAACACCAGCGAGAAAAACAATCACAAAATAACCTGCATGAAACTCTCCCGACTTAAAGATACGCTTGAGATATCTTTATTAAACTCCCATTTGCTAGTTGATGGGTACAAACTAACTAGCACTTTTATTAACCTCAATAAACTATGGAGATAATAGTATGGCTAAAATAATTTATAGCAAAAATGGAAATGTCGTGGTAGGAAAAGATGGTAAACGCAGAGTAAAATCTTTGAGTATTACTGAAGCACCTGCTTCGATTCAATATTTATGGGATCAAGCACATAGCTTTGGTGCTAACATTGTGAGAGTGAGAGCAGATAAAAATCGATTTGGAAATGATACAGGTCGAACTTTTAATTCTTTCCATCACAATAAAGTCTCTATGTACCGACAAAAAGAATGGGTACATCCTGACAATGCGTTGTATTTTGCTAAAAAAATACCTCTTACCAAAGTAAACAAGGGTATGCAGATACTTGAAGTTTATTCTAATATTGATGTGCAGGATAGTTTAGAAACTGTAAGTGCTATTCAATATTATTCAGAGACTTCTTTCTTAGGAAGACTATGGAATCGCATTAGATATGGTACTCCCATGTCAATCACAGGATAGCACATAGCGTATCTATGTTGATGGTGCTAATGAGGAAGTTGGTAGTTATCTTTTGCACTAAAAAACTACCGAAGTAGCGTAACATACTAATAGCTACTATAAAATATATAAAGGTAGGTGGTTTGCTAGTAGTCCATGCCAAAAAAACTAGCACTATTTTAACCAACATAATAAATGGAGATATATTATGGCACAGATGAGAGTAAAAGACCAAGACCTAGTTGTAGAACAGGTTGTAAACACTATTGAAAGCAATCAACTTGAATTGTTCAAAGCTCGTAAAGATGTTCAAGCTATTGAAATAACAATTCAATCAAGAATTGAAGCCATTTCAAAACTTGTCGAACAATATTTAGAACTTGCAGAAGATATCAGAATGGAAACTGATGCTTTGAAAGAGTTTGTTGGCTCGTTTCAAAAGAAAGCAGGTTTAAGTAAACTAAGTGATTATACTTATAATGGCTATCAAGGTTTTCAATTAATGAATGTTGGTAGATATAGTTCTGTTCAAGACATTCCTGAGTATAAAATTATGTGGAAACTTGCTAGCTCTAAACAACAAGAGCTAGCTACTAAACTCAGACTCCAAACTATAAGTGGAGACTTTGATGTCTACAAACTTATTGAGGAGTTGACAGCAGAGTTTAGTTCGTAGTATAATAATTTTGTAGTTAGGAGTGAGCCTTATAAAATCCTTTGGAGTCCATTATAAATCCTAGATTAAATTCGGGGACATGGAAAACATCAAGGTTAGGATAAAAGTAAATGAGAACTAAACCACCATGCACTAACTACAAAGACTCATCAGTTCCTAGCGTATGAGTATAAATAAAATAATTAGGAGTAGATATTACGGAGTTCACTACCAAAAAGAACTCCCTTGTGTGAGGTTTCACGACAACAGTATAAGAGTTAGATTGGTAATCTAGCCACCTCACACCTTTTAATTTTATGGAGAAACCTATGAGCAATGAAACTAATAGCACCATCATGGATAACATGAGAGATAATGTGCATGAACTATGGGTGATTGAAGGTCGACCAGACTTAGAAGATGATTGCTTACAATATTGTTATGAAAATATTCATATACCTGTACCTGTAGCAATGATTGAATTTTTATCCAAGCATTGTAGTCAAGCACTATCAAGTCAAGACTTAAACTTTATGGAGAAAGACAATGCCTAAATATAATTTGCTTTCAAGTGGTAGCACCAAGATTGAAAAGAGTAACAAGCTATCTGATGAATACTTTAGTCGGATAGTTTACCTAGCACCTGATGATTTAGCAGATGGCAAGAGAACTCTATGTCCATATGCAAAAGTTGCCAAGTGTAATGTGCCTTGTTTGAACACAGCAGGAATGGGTAAATTTTCTAATGTTCAACAATCAAGAATTAAAAAATCTCTGCTGTTCTTAAACGACCAACAGGAGTTTATGAGACAGCTTGTACAAGACGCAAATAAATTCTTGAAAGAATGTGATAGGCTTGGTAAAAAACCTGCTCTAAGGCTTAATGGCACAAGCGATATTCAATGGGAAACTATTGAGATTGATGGACATGAAAACATCTTTGCCATGTTTCCACAGATACAATTTTATGACTATACAAAAATCCCTACAAGAAAGGTAGAGCACATACCTAATTATCATTTGACTTGGAGTTATTCCGAAGCTAATGATAAGTATGCTACTCTGTTTGACAAAGTATCAAACAACATAGCAGTAGTCTTTCGTGATGCTCTACCTAAAATGTTCAAGGGTTTGAAAGTAATTGATGGAGACAAACACGACATGAGATTCTTAGATGAAACTCAAGTGGTGGTAGGTCTTATTGAAAAAGGTGAAGCCAAGAAGGATACTTCGGGCTTTGTAATTGATTTAATAAATGCGAGGGCAATATAATGGATAGAATACAAAAAGCTGTAGGCAAAGCATTCTTTCAAGGGTATGGTTTGATGTTTAAGTATCACAAGATTGAAACAGGTGAGCATCAACAACGAATGCTATTGACTGTATCAGATATTAAATACAACTCTGATGATGAAATATTAGTAGGTGGTTGTATCAATACTGATGGGGATTATAGACAATTCTTCATGGAAAACATGATGTCTGTTAGACCTTTTCAGTATGTGTCTATTGACTAAAGGAACTTTTTATGATACAATCTATATCAATTCAACAGGAGACTAAATGAAAACAATAATAATAAACCCCTATGATAAAACTATAACAGAAGATAGTTATTCAGGAGACTATAAAGATATTTATAATCTAATAGATTGTAATGTTTTTACCATTGTATCTATAGATAAACAGAATGATTTAATTTTAGATGATAACGGATTACTCCATAATAATCAAATGTTTTTCTTTGTTAAAGGTATTGACACTCAAGCCTTTGCAGGTAAATCTATGATCTTATCGCATGATGGTGATGGAGACGCAAGAGGTACAACACTTACAGTGGATGCAGTTGAAGACCTAATAACATGGGCACCCGAAGGTTATGTTGAAGAACCTCAAATGAATTTTGTTTCATGGTAGAAATTATTCTTATAAGTTGTGTTATTGTTTTGTATTCTAATCATTTAGATTATTTAGAAGCTAGTAAAATTAAACAGTTAAGTAAACAATTGAGGACTAAGAAATGGAAATAATATTAGTAGTAGTAGTCGGTGTATCTTTAATTGCTATGACAGGATTGTATATGTATCTCGTTGACAAAGATAAGATAGAACCACACATACCAAGACCTGTGGAAAGAGAGCAAGCCTATCGTGGAAACTTTTGGGATGCAGAGACACAGAAATATTACAAGTGGGATGAGCTAATGGAATTAAAAAAGTTAAGAGAAAATAATGACTGAGTACGCAGAAGAAGTAGCACATCAAAAGCTTAAACTTAAAGCAGAAAAATGGTATAATAGTGTTGCTTACATGCTTGCTCAAGATGGTTATTTAGAAATAAAATACAATAGCAATTTAATTGAAAGAGAAATAATTGCTACAGGACAAAAAGTGATTGTTCAACATGCTGACCCACTTGAAGATGTTATTGAAACTTTTAACGCATATCAAGCAGATATAAAAAATAAAGGACTAGACAATGGCTAACAAGAAAAAAAATCCTGTTAAAAAATTTATGGATAAACTACATAAACCTAAAACTCATAAGGATAAAACTAAATATAACAGAAACAAGGATAAAATAATCAATGGCTAAAACATGGAGAAAAACTGAACACACATCTGCTACAGGTGTTCGAGGTAAGAAGACAAGTCAAGGTAGAGGTAATGTTGGCACATCTACCATGAACAAAAATAAAAAAGCCAACTTAAAAAAATATCGAGGGCAAGGTAAATGAACGACCAACCAAAAGAAAAAAAAATAACAGTTAAAATTCCTGAGAGACATTTAACATGGATTAAAATGAACTATCGTAAAGCTAGACAAGGCACTACAAGTTTGTTTGAATATGGTGGCATAGATATCCAAGAGGTACATGCCATAGCAGACTTACTGTATCATCTTAACGAAGCATTAAAAATTGAGGAGGATGAGTGAACATATTTTATTTTGATGAGTGTCCGACCATATCAGCAGAAGCACAGCCTGATAAGATGTTAGTCAAGATGCCACTAGAAACAGCACAAATGTTGTGTACTGCACACCGAGAACTAGATGGTGATGAGTACGCAGATGCTAATGGTTTGTACAAACGAGCTTATTGGAATCATCCATGTACTATATGGGCTAGAGAATCTAGCTCTAATTACTCATGGTTGTATCGACACTTCCTTGCACTAGGTATGGAGTATGAATACAGGTATGGTAGGAAACACGCAAGTGTTGTCAAGCTAGAAGAACCATTGAGTAAGATGCCTGACAACATTACACATACAAGTCTTACACCACTAGCACAGGCTATGCCTGAGGAGTATAAGAATGAGGATGCTATTGTTGCTTATCGTAATTACTGCATTAACGAAAAACACTATGCCAAATGGGAACGCAATAGAGCTAAGCCTACTTGGTGGACAACATAGGAGATTACATGAATTATTTATATCAACGAATGATTGAAGAAGAAACAACAGCAGTTTTTGATAAAGAACAATTTAAACTGTTTGATGATTATGTCACCAACAAATACAAAGAGTTCTACGAAAATAAAATAGGTTATGATGTTAAAAAAGAAGGGGATAAATTTATTGTTACTTTGTTTGATACATCAGTAATCACAATGAAAGATATAGTGCTTGACATTATGAACTAATTCGTGTATAATGCACAACAATTAAATCGCCAAAACCAAAGGAGGTATATATGGCAATACAAGAAGGAACTGCCTATTGGGCAAGTGTGACATCACCTAATACAAGATTCGAGCCTGTTTACACAGTCGATCTAGTGTTAGATGATAACGCAGCTGATGACTTTGAAGCTCGTGGCTATAGAGTTAAACAACTCACAGTCAACGATGAAGTTGTCGGCAGGGCTATAACAATTAAAAGAAAAGTTAATGGTCCAAACGGAATGGTTAGGAAAGCTCCTAAATTATTTGATAAAAATAAGGAACCTCTTGACGAGATCGTAGGTAATGGCTCTAAAGTTAGAGTTCAATACAACGAATGGGAAACATCTAATAACTTTGGTGACTTCAAAGGCTTAGACTTTCAAGCTATGCAAGTTTTAGATTTAGTTTCAGTTAAGACGGGTGATGGTGACGAGTTCGACCCATTTGGAGATGGGGAAGAGTTCTAATGATCATTACGATTCGTAACGAAGAAGGTATCGAAACTCCATATGATATCAATAAGATTGAAGATGCAGATAAAAAACAAGAAGCTACAGTCATTGTGCAAAAAGTTGGAAGTCTGCAGGTCACAATCGAAGCCCTTGACTTTGCTTCAAGAACACACCGAGCTAACTTAGAAAAGTTGTTGCTTGATTGTGATGAAGCAAAGACTCTTAGCAATGATGAGTCTGATAAAGATTAATTCATTGTTTATCTCCAGTAAGGCACTCTGTAACAAGGGTGCCTTTTTATTTTAACAACATTGAGATTTAATTATGCAGAAAACAAACTTTGTAAAGTTTCATTTACCATGTCCATCATGTAATAGTAGTGATGCGTTATCTGTAAATGAAGATGGTTCAGCTAAATGTTTTAGTTGTGAAGAGTTTTTTCCAAGATACAAGACAGGAGATGTAAAAATGATACAAAATAATTACCAACAAAAAGAACCACAAAATATTTTTAAGAATGCACACGGAGGTGTCTTCGCAAATTTAACCGATAGAAATATCAAAAAAGAAACAGCCGAAAAGTATGGAGTGAAAGTTGTGTATGATCAGACAGGACAAATTGCACAACACATCTATCCTTTTTATATTAACAACGAACTAACATGTAATAAGATACGATACATCCGAGATAAACGATTTAGTTTTGATGGTTCTCCTGCTGATACATCTTTGTTTGGTCAAAACCTTTTTAAAGAAGGTGGGAAGTATCTAACTATTGTTGAAGGTGAGTGTGATGCTATGGCTGCCTATGAATTACTCGGTAGTAAATGGGCAGTAGTATCCATCAAACGTGGTGCAGCTTCAGCTGTTCGAGACATAAAAGAAAACTTAGAATACGTTGAAAGTTTTGACAATATTGTTTTATGTTTTGATAAAGATAGACAAGGAGAAGAAGCTGCTAAACGAGTAGCTACTATTTTAAAACCCGGAAAAGCAAAGATAGTTACACTACCTAATGGGTACAAAGATGCAAACGACATGCTTCGTAAAGGTAAGTTTCAAGAATTTACAAGAGCTTGGTGGGATGCTAAACTTTATACTCCTACAGGAATCATTCGAGTATCGGAAAAAGAAACAGACTTTTTTAACAGAGAAAGAAAAGAAAGTGTACCTTATCCTTGGAAAGGTTTGAATAAAAAACTTTATGGACTAAGACAAGGTGAGCTTGTAACTCTGACAGGTGGTACAGGACTTGGTAAATCTTCAGTGACTCGTGAGCTAGAGCATTGGCTTGTACAACAAACAAAAGATAATGTGGGTATCATAGCTTTAGAAGAAGATTGGAGAAGAACTGTTGATGGTATCTTATCCATCGAAGCTAACGCTAGGTTATATATTGATCACATCAGGGATGATTTTTCTGAAGATACTTTGAGAGAGATGTATCAAAAAACTTTTTCTAATGATAGAGTTTTTGTACATGCTCATTTTGGAACTAATGATATAGATGACATCTTTGCAAAACTTAGATATCTTATTGTTGGGTGTGATTGTAAGTGGGTTGTTGTTGACCATTTACACATGTTGGTAAGTGCCATGTCGGAAGGTGACGAAAGACGATCAATTGATAACATCATGACTAGATTACGAAGCATGGTCGAAGAAACTGGTGCAGGAATTATTCTTGTATCTCATCTGAGACGTGTTGACGGTAATAAAGGACATGAGAATGGGATCACTGTAAGTCTTTCGCATCTTCGTGGCTCTAATAGTATCGCACAACTTTCGGATTGTGTTATAGCACTTGAAAGAAACCAACAAGCAGAGGATGAACTAGAATCTCGAACAACTAAACTTCGGGTTCTTAAGTCTAGATATACAGGTGATGTTGGTATGTCAACTTCATTAGTTTATGATAAAGAAACAGGTCGTTTGTCTGAATACGAAGACGATGAACTTATGTTTGATGAAGATAATTTGGAGCTACCATTATGAAATTAGTATTTGATATTGAAACAGATTCTCTTGACGCTACAAAAATATGGTGCATAGTAGCAGTAGATGAACACGATAAAGCTCATACATTTGAACCTGATCAAATAGACGAAGGTGTAAAATTTTTACAGAAAGCCGACACTTTAATTGGACACAATATAATTGGTTTCGATATACCAGTTATAAAAAAATTAACTGGTGTTGATCTATATAATGCAGATAAAGTTATAGATACTCTTGTTTTATCTAGGTTATTTAAACCTACTCGTGAAAGTGGGCACAGCTTAGAACGATGGGGTTATAAATTAGGTTCTTATAAACAAGAAAAACCTGACTTTGAATCGTATAGTAAGGCTATGTTAAAGTATTGCGTACAAGATGTTAGATTAAATAAAATATTATTTAATTTTTTACAAAAAGAATCTATTGGGTTTTCAAAACAATCAATTTTGTTAGAGCATGAAACTACAAAAATTTTAACCGAACAAAAAATTAATGGTTTTAAATTTGATTTAGAACAAGCAACCAATCTTGTTGCAATGCTAACTGAAAAACTTAGAAATGTAGAAGACGAAGTACAAAAAACATTTAAACCTAGATGGGTGGATGTCAAACAAGTTGTTCCTAAATTTAAAAAAGACGGAACACTTTCTAAAGTTGGTCTAACTGATTACGAATATCAAGATATTAAATCAACAGGAAACATGAAACCTTTTATGCGAAAAGCTTTGGAAGATTTTAATCTAGGTTCTCGAAAACAAATTGGAGAATATCTTATAGACTTTGGGTGGAAACCAAAACGATTTACTCCTACAGGACAACCTATTGTAGACGAGGGCACACTTAAAAAAATAGAACACATCAAAGAAGCTAAGCTTATTGCAGACTATCTGTTATTACAAAAACGAATTGCTCAAATACAATCTTGGATTGAAGCTGTCGATCAAGACGGTAGGGTTCATGGTTCTGTTATTTCAACAGGAGCAATAACTGGTAGAATGACACACAGAAGTCCTAACATGGCTCAAGTACCTAGCGTTGCTAGTAAATACGGTAAAGAATGTAGGGCTTGTTGGGTTGTTGATAAAGGAAACAAATTAATTGGTATTGATGCTAGTGGTCTAGAACTTAGAATGTTAGCACATTACATGGACGATAAGGAATATACAAATGAAATACTTAATGGAGACATTCACACAACTAACCAAAAATTTGCTGGACTTGAATCAAGAGATCAGGCTAAAACATTCATCTATGCACTCATATACGGAGCAGGAGATGAAAAAATTGGAAGCATTATTAGAGGAAGCAGAGAAGCAGGTAAGAAGTTGCGAGAACGCTTTCTTAGTAGTCTCCCAGCATATAAATCTCTTAAAGAACGGGTTGACAGAGCGTCTTCGAGAGGATTTCTCAAAGGATTAGATGGTAGAAAAATACTATTACGACATAAACATGCTGCTTTAAATACTCTACTACAAGGTGGAGGTGCTATTGTTATGAAGAAAGGCTTGTGTCTTTTAGAAAATAGATTAAAACTTAATGGAACTTCTTATAAGTTTGTAGCAAATATCCACGATGAATGGCAGATAGAAACGCTTGAATGTAGAGCAAACAAGGTGGGACAACTTGCAGTACAAAGCATTATTGATGCAGGTGAGCATTTTAATATGCGTTGTCCTTTAGATGGTGAATACAAAGTAGGAGACAGTTGGGATGGTACACACTAGGTCAAGAAACACAGAAAAGTATAGGGCTAAATATAAACAAGTAATAGGTCATTATGTTCATAAATATAATCTTATTAAAGCTGCTCGTAAAAGAGCCAAAGTAAAAGGATTGGTTTGTGATTTGCGTACTAAAGATATTGAGGTAGGTACTCACTGTCCTATCTTGGGAATTAAATTTGAAATTGGAAGAAAAGTATGGTATAATTCACCCTCCTTAGATCGTATTGATAATACAAAAGGATACACTAAAGATAATGTTATTGTTGTTTCTTTAATGGCAAACAGCATAAAAAACCAAGCAACTCCTGATCAAATCAGACAGGTTGCAGAGTTTTATGAAAAACTATATGAAGAAAAAGGAATTACTTATGGCACAAACACTTGATACATTAATAGACGATATATACAATAAGATATCTAATCTTTCTGATGGAAAAGCATTAGATGTTTCTGATGAAGATATAGAAACATTTGGTAATGACATGAAAGATGCCTTGCGTCATTGGGCTAATCCTCCTAAACGAGATACAACAGAACATTTACGCATGTCTAATATAGGAAAACAAGACAGACAGTTGTGGTTTGATATTAATTCTACCTCGAAAACACAAGACAAACTATCTCCTCATACACATGTTAAGTTTTTATATGGACATTTGTTAGAAGTGTTGGTTTTATTTTTTGTAAAACTAGCAGGACACACGGTAACATCTCAACAAAAAGAAGTAAGCGTAAAAGGAATCAAAGGGCATATGGATTGTGTTATTGATGGTGAGGTTGTAGATGTTAAAACAGCATCGGGTTATGGATTTAAAAAATTTAAAGATGGTACTCTAGCTGAAGATGATACGTTTGGTTACCTTGCACAACTAGCAGGGTACGAACACTCAAACAAAACAAATGCTGGTGGTTTTCTTGTGATGAACAAAGAAACAGGAGAGCTTACATTATTTCGACCTGAAGATTTAGATAAGCCTAATATTCCAGCTCGAATTAAAAAGATTAAAAATGTAATTAATTTAAATTCACCACCCGATTTATGTTATGAACCAATACCGGAAGGTAAGGGTGGGAACATGAAACTTCCTAGACCGTGTGTGTTTTGTAGACATAAAGTTGAGTGTCACAAAGATTCAAATAATGGAAAAGGTTTAAGAACATTTAACTATGCTAAAGGACCTATCTATTTAACTACAGTTGTTAATGAACCCAATGTCAAAGAGTTTAAATAATGAGAGAAATTAAAGCAAAATTAATTAGAAAAAAATCTAAACAACTTTTAGTTGAATGGTTATCTTCTATGTTAGACCCTAAAGAGCTACCCAAACTAACAGAAAAAAATTACAAACAATATTTACCTGACGAGCAATATGTGTTTGCTAACAACCGAAGAATATTGTCTGCTTTTACTGATAAATGGATGCAAAAAAAGATTAAAAAATTAAACAAACCACTTGAAAATATTACAGTAGAGGATATAATAAATGGGTAGGTATAGAAAACCAAGAAAGGTAAGACCAACCGAAAAGGATGTTCCTAAAGGATACGATTCTAAATGGGAGCATGCCTTACATTCTACTGTTTTACAAAAGTGGAATCATCATTCAGAAAAAATACCTTATGTAGTTGAGCACAATTACGAGCCTGACTTTGTTAAAACTATTAATGGTCAAACAATATTACTAGAAGCTAAAGGTAGATTTTGGGATTACGCAGAGTACAGTAAATATATTTGGATAAGAGAAGCTTTAGACGAACAGATAGGAGAATTTGAGTTGGTGTTTTTATTTTCTAGTCCAAGCTCTCCAATGCCACAAGCAAAACGCAGAAAAGATGGAACTAAACGAAGCCATGCTGAGTGGGCAGAAAAAAATAATTTTAAATGGTATACTGAAAGTACCTTACCTAAAGAATGGATATCAAAATGAAATATAAATTTAACGAAGGAACATTAATACAAGAACTAAAAGAGTATATTGATGGTACATATGGTGAACACTATGCGTCTGATAAGTATCAAGCTACTGATGTTATAATTGACTCAGGACATGGGACAGGTTTTTGTATGGGTAACATTATAAAGTATGCTAAGCGTTATGGAAATAAAGAAGGACACAACAGGAAAGACTTGCTTAAAATATTACATTATGCTATAATAATGCTTGATATACACGATGATCGAGATAAGTTTTTTAAAACAGGAGAAAGTAAGTGGTAGACGACAAAGTTGGTATAAAAGATTTTTTAGGAATAAAAATTAATTACAGCAATGAAAGACTATTGGATAAGTTTAGTCTTGATACATTAAAAGATAGATATTTAACAGGAGAAGAAACACATGCCCAAGAAGCATTCGCAAGAGCATCCGTCTTTGGAGCAACCTATAAGGGAATCACGGATTTTGAATTGGCTCAAAGACTTTATGACTACAGTTCCAATTGTTGGTTCATGTTTAGCACTCCTATACTTAGTAACGGGGGAACCAAACGTGGGCTTCCTATTAGCTGCTTTCTCAACTATGTTCCTGACAGCCGTACTGGTTTATCAAATCACTATGATGAAAATATTTGGTTGGCGAGTTCAGGTGGAGGTATTGGTGGCTATTGGGGAGACGTTAGAAGTAACGGTATTTCTACTACTCACGGTAGTAAGTCTACTGGTTCACTCCCTTTCATGCATGTGGTAGACTCTCAGATGTTAGCCTTCAATCAAGGTGTAACAAGACGAGGTTCTTATGCTGCATACATGGATATATCTCACCCTGAAATCGAAGAGTTTATTAACATGCGTAAAGAATCAGGAGGAGATATAAACAGAAAAAATCTTAATCTTCATAACGGTGTTAATATAACCAATGAGTTTTTAAAAGCTGTTGAAGAAGACGCAGACTTTAGACTAATTGACCCTAAGACCAATGACCCTACAAAAATTATTAATGCTAGAGATTTATGGTGGCAGATTATTAATGCAAGAGCAGAAACAGGTGAGCCTTACATGGTTAATATAGATACCTGTAATGATGCTCTACCAAAAGAACAAAAAGATTTAGGACTAGAAATAAAACAAAGCAACTTATGTTCGGAAATAACTCTCCCTACTAATGAAGAAAGAACAGCAGTTTGTTGTTTGTCTTCTGTAAACTTAGAATACTTTGATGATTGGAGTGAGAACCCTCTGTTCATTGAAGACTTAATAACTATGTTGGACAACGTACTTCAACATTATATAGATCATGCAGTAGAAACAAACAGTTTAGGAGAATACAATGCAAACTTTAAAAGATTTCAAAAGCATATTAAAGAAGGCAGTGAAGGCTTTACTAAATCTGCCTACTCTGCTTATCGAGAAAGGTCATTGGGTCTTGGTGCAATGGGATATCATTCGTATCTCCAGTCGCATAACATACCTTTTGAAGGTATCTTCGCTACGGGCTTCAACTATAAAGCTTTTAAACACATTAAAACACAAGCACTTAAAGCTTCAAAAATCCTTGCAGATGAGCGTGGAGAAGCTCCTGACATCAGTGGTAGTGGCAGGAGGAATGCTCATTTACTCGCTGTTGCTCCTAATGCCAGTTCTAGTATTATTTGTGGTGGTGCATCTCCTTCGATTGAGCCATATCGTGCTAATGTTTATACGCACAAAACTTTATCAGGTTCATATCAAGTTAAAAACAAATATTTGGAAGAGTTATTAAAAGATAAAGGATTAAAGAAAAACGAACTTAATGCATTGTGGAAAGACATTGCAGGTAAAGATGGTTCAGTACAACACCTTGATATATTAACCGATGAAGAAAAAGAAATATTTAAAACTGCAAATGAAATAGATCAGATATGGATTATAGAACACGCATCTAAACGACAAGAATTTATTTGTCAAGCACAGTCAGTTAATCTGTTTTTCACACTTCCAAAAGCTACAGAGCCACAAGAAGTCCACGATGAATACATGCAGTATGTTAATGATGTACATTGGTATGGTATGAACAAACTTAAATCTTTATATTACTTTAGAACAAATGCTGCAAGAAACGCAGAAAATGTAAACACTAAAGTACAACGTATTAAATTAGACGATGCTGAGTGTATCGCATGTGAGGGATAAATGAAACAATCAGAATTTAACAATATATTTAGACCTGAGTTTGAAGGATTTACAATTAGAATGTGGCTGGATTATTGTGATGAACATAAAGACCCATTCTCAAAAACAAAAGATTACGCAGGATATGTAATTGAAAATTTAAAATATTTAGTTAAGAAATTTAACAAGGAAAGAACATGAGTTTATTAGATACAAGAGATTATTACAAACCTTTTGATAACCCTTGGATGTTTGACTACTATGTCTTACAAAACCAAATGCATTGGATGCCGGAGTCAGTACCATTACACACCGATGTAAAAGATTGGCAAGAGTTAGACCCAAAAGAAAAGAATCTACTAACACAAATTTTTAGGTTGTTTACTCAATCTGATGTAGATGTTGGTGCAGGTTATGTTGATAGATACATGCGTATCTTTAAAAAGCCTGAAGCTAGAATGATGATGGGTTCTTTTGCTAACATGGAATCTATCCATCAACATGCTTACAGCTTGTTACTTGATACAGTTGGTATGCCTGAGATAGAGTACAAAGCTTTTGCAGAGTACGAAGAAATGGCAGACAAACATGATTATGTTCATAATATTAAAACAACTAAGTCAGATAAGAAAAGTATTGCAAAAACTTTAGCAGTTTACTCAGCCTTTACAGAAGGACTCCAGTTGTTCTCTAGCTTTGCAATCTTGTTAAACTTTCCACGCTTTGGTCGTATGAAAGGTATGGGACAGATAGTTACCTATTCTATTCGTGATGAATCTATGCACGTTGAAGCTATGACTAAACTATTTAGAGAGTTTATCCAAGAGAACATAGAGATATGGACTGATGATTTCAAAAAAGAAATATATGAAATCTGTAGACAGATGGTAGAACTCGAAGATAAGTTTTTAGACTTAGTGTTTGATATGGGAGACCTTGAAGGTCTTACCAAAAAAGATATGTATGCTTACAATAGATACATAGCTGATAGAAGATTACTCCAGCTTGGTCTTAAAACAAACTATGACCAACGAGAAAATCCTTTAGAATGGTTGGATGAAGTGATGGGTGTTGAACATCAGAACTTCTTTGAAGGTCGTGCTACTTCTTACATGAAAGCAGGACTGCGTGGTAGACAAGATAAGATAACCTTTGCAAACTTGGAGAATACAAATGTCTAAAGGTAAAAAAGAAGCTAACTTAATAAGTTTTAAAGTTTTAATTACAAAAGATGGAAAGCTGGTGACCGAGATATCTCAGTTTCCATTAGACAAAGTAGACGATATTTTTTCCAAAGAAGATAGACAAACTGTTAAAAGTATTATAAAACATGCAAAGACTAAACTAGAGCCTTTGCACGTTTATCTTCAAAAAGAATTAGATTCTATAGAAGTTATTACTTAGATATTTTAATTTTTCTAGGTTTCTTTTCATCAGGAACTATTCTTTCCATAACAATAGAAAGCATTCCATTTTTTAAAGTTGCCTTTTTTATTTCAATATCTTCAGCAAGATTAAAACTTCTACTAAATGATCTATGAGCTAAACCTTGATGAATTACATTTTGTTTTTCATCTTCTGTTTTTTCATAAGATATAGTTAAAGTTCCATCTTCTAAAACAACATCAATGTCTTTGTCAGACAATCCTGCCATAGCCATTTCTATTGTATNGTTGTCTCCATCTCTTACAAGATTGTAAGGTGGGTAGGTTGGAAGATTCTTTTGAGGTCTTAACATCTCTTGAAAAAGTCTGTCAAATCCTACAAAAGAACTTGAAAAAGCTGGATGTCGAAGGTCCAGCAGATAGTTTTTGCTTGTCATAATATACTCCTTTTAATAAGCAAGTTTATAAATACAGCACACAAAATGCCATGCTGTTACTATTATTATAAGGTCTATATCAAATTTGTCAAGTGTTATCCTGCTAAAGGATTACCACTTTCTAATTTTGATATTTCTTTATCCAATCCTTCAATNTCTGCTTTAATTGTAGCTATATCTGTTTTTATTTCAGTTACATCAGGCACTTCAATACCATCAATTTGTTTTTCTAAATACTCTACAGACTTTTCAATCCCTGCAAACCTTTCTTCAATTATTTTTTGAGCATCTTCGGTATCTGAAATACCTCCAACAGCAGATTCAAGATTTTCTAATCTATTAACATACTCTGCTCCTTGATATCCAAATCCGGCTAGTGTTCCTACTATACCTACTAAAGCAATAAGTTGTGTAGTTTTATTTTCAAACCAATTCATAATAGTCTCCTTTATTTATTTTGCCAATCCTCAATGGCTTTTTTTATACTTTCTTCTGCTAACACACTACAATGTAATTTTATAGGTGGTAACTCTAGTGAATCTGCTATGTCTTTATCTTTAATTGCCATAGCTTCTTCGATTGTTTTTCCTTTCAACATATCAACAAACATGGTGCTTGATGCAATGGCTGAACCACAACCATAAGTTTTAAACTTAACATCATCAATAATATGTCTGTTGCCTTGAAGCTTACATTTAATTTGTAACTTCATTACATCACCACAGGCTGGTGCACCAACCATACCAGTGCCGACATTTAAATCTTTAGGGTCAAATCTACCTACTGAATATTTATCAGGGTTATTTAAAACTCCTTCAAACCTATCTACAACTTTACTTGAGTATGCCATTTTAAAGTGGTGGTTGTAGTTGTTTCATTTCAGTTAAAGTTTCTAAACTCTGTCCTGCCATTTGATAAAATCCTTCTATGTTATCTGATAATATACTATCTGTATAAATAGATGTAGGTTCATACCATGTTTCTTGGTCCATCAACGTAACTAATCTATAGTTATCAAAGTTAGGAACAAACCCCATGTAAGCTATGATAGTATTTTCTGACCCATACTGTCCTGTTTCTTCTTGTTTAGCTTGTACATCCTCTTGTGCAGCTTGTAGGTTTTGTGCTATAATATTTTCTACTAGCTGTTCAGCATCCGTATCTCCACTGTTAGAAACAGACACATCAATTTGATTTTGAATACTATTATTTGTATTAGTATTAGAACTAAATGTTGTGCTTGTGACAGAACTCATATTAGAATCTACTGAGTTTGTTGAAGTTGCAGTAGCTGTAACTGTTGTACTCATGTCTAACAATTGATTTGTTTGTGCAGTCGAAGATGAAAACTGGTCAGAGATACTAGGTGAATTACTGATGCTTCCTGTTGCACTAGCCGATGTTGAACCGGAAGTTGCTAAGTTTGAACTAGAGTTTGTTGATGTATTACCACCTGTTGTTGTGTATATACTTTCTCTTGCTGCTTTAATTGTAGATGCAACAACAGCTAACGATTTTTCTTTTGTTAAACTAGAGCCTTTTTCTTCAGCAACAAGTTCCTCTTCTTCTATCTCTTCTTCTATAACTTCGTCTTTTTCGTCTTCAACAAGTTCTTCAATAAGTTCTTCCTCCTGCTCCTCTGCATACGCAAGTTCTTCTTCCACAATTGTCTCTTCCTCAAACCACTCCTCCACTTCTTCAATAAATGTTTCTTGAAATACAAACTCTTCAATCATTAAATCTTCAATAGGTATAAAGACTTCTTCGTCACGAATGAATGGCAGAGGTTCTATAAATTCTTCTAGTGGTTGTAGCTGTTCAAAAATTATTTCTTCTACAAATAAAACTTCAGGCTCTTCAAAAATGTCATACTCAAATTCAAACACATACTCTTCAAAGATTTCCGGCTCTTCAAAAACGTCATACATGTCATACTCTTCATAACCATAGTCAAACAAATCTTCTTCGTAGCCGTAATCAAAGTATTCTTCTTCTTGGTAATAACCAATGTCCATTTCTTGCGTATATCCGGGGCAGAAAGGACCGTACTGTGGGTCTAAGTCACACTGTAAGTCATCGTAAGCATCCCAATAACCTACACAACTTACATCGTTTAGTGGATTACTACAGTCAATTGTAACACTTGTACCATATAATGAACCACCATCCTCTAATAAAGTATTTGATGTGGTGTTGTTCCAGTTTTTATTAACACAAGAGCTGGTGTTGGTTGTACCTGTATTACATTCATCGTGAAACAAGTATTGATAGTAAGTATCGGAATCTTTCTGTTGACCAATAAGAACATCGTGCTGTATAATATCTAAGTCCCCATATCTAAAATCAAATGTAGAATTGGTCCAAAGTATTACTTCAAAACTGTTATCAGTATTATTACGGTTGTATTCTTTCAGGTCGTACCAACCAAANACTGTCTTATCGCTAAAGTTNTTNGCTAACATCTTAGACTGATTATCTCTAATNAGGTCAGTCCAAAACGGAAACAATGTGTAGTTGTATTGTGGAAGTGGGTCAGGTGTATAATCACCACAGTAATTATTATAGTTTACATTACCTGTACCTAATCCAAAATGCAGACATCCGTTCGTAGCCATACGAGCAGAGGTAAACTCTTTGTCATAAAAAGTAAACGTAAAGTCTAAATTAAAAGCAGACGAAAGCTGGTCGTCACCAACATTAAGATTGGTAGTGCCTGATTCGTTTGTGAGGTCTACTAAAGACTGATTGCCTTCGTAGATATATTGAGCTGATAAATTACTGGTAAGTAATAAACAACATATTATTTTAAAGCAGCGATACATTCTCTTTTCTTTTGAGTAGAAGAGTGCCAGACTTGCTTACATCTTTGTACCTTTTCTTTGTACCATACTTTATAATCAGGTCGGTCTTGTTTGTTTTCAGCCCAAGCAACTGTAGCTTCTTTACCTATTTTACCTCGGTAAGGGCAAGGAGTTCCAGCCATTTCCATAGCTGTAAAAACTCTTGGGTCTTGACAAAGTATAGAAACTGAAGCGACTTTCATGCCGGTATCGTAGAGATACTTGGAAAGTTTTAAGCGTTCACAGTTCTCGTCAGTTACAGTACGACCTGTAGAAAGACCAAATACTTGCCCTTGAAAAGCCCCTGAACGACCTACTGTACATAGGTCTTGGGAATAACTCATAATGCTAGGTGCAATAGCAGAAGCAGGAGGTGCTTCACTTTTTACATTCTGATTAATTGTTTGAGTAGAATTAGATTCGTTTATGTTTCTATTGGTATTATCAGACTTAGTATTATTAATGTTAGTATTTGTGTTGTCAGTTGTAACATTAGATTCCGATGTGGATTGATTAATGTTAGTGTTGTTATTTGTATTCGTATTATTACTGGTAGAATTACTTGTGTTATTTACATTTTGATTTACTGTAGAGTTTACAGTAGATGTAGATGTAGACGTAGATGTGTTAATATTGTTGTTAGTATTGGTATTAGTACTGGTAGATGTGGAATTATTAACATTGTTATTTGTGTTAGTTGATGTATTAACATTCGTATTATTATTAGTTGAAGTATTTACATTAGTATTAGAATTTGTATTGGTGTTTGTATTTGTATTTGTGTTAGTATTATTATTAGTATTTGTGTTTGTAGTCGTGGTTGTATTTATTGTAGTCAAACCATTATCTTCACAATACTGAGTACCTGACGTACAGTTACCTGTAGGTGCAGCACTTACCCCAAACGACAATGTAATTAAACCTAATATTAATATAGGTAAAAAAAAGTCTTGATTTAAAGACCTTCTAGTCATAATTTTATCTCCAGTTATTTATCTTTATTTGATGAGCCGAAATAAAAACTTATTACAGCAGTAGCAATACCTGTCAATGAACCAATAATCAACATGACTATATCGTCACTTGAGTCAGGTACAGGAAAAGCTGTGATATAAAATATGTAGCCTAAGAATCCTGCCATAGACAAAGTTCCTAAAACTGTCGGAGTCCAGTCACCTGAAAACTTCGACCTTGCATCTTTTCTATCATCAACTTCTAAAGAGTAGATATCAACATCTAGCTCTTTCATTTGAACTTCAAAACCCTTTTCAGCTTTTTTAAGTTCTAACATTTGATCAGCACTAAGATTATTCATAGCCTGTTCAAGTGATTTAGGATTATTTGGGACACCTAGCACAGAACTAAGTATCTGTCCAGCTTGTCCACCCAAAGGTCCACCAATAGCAGCACCAAGAGTTGGAGCAAGTGTACCTAATATACCTTTTAGTTTTTTCATTTTAGTCTCCTAAAGTTAAAGTTAATTCAAGTAAATCATTAACAGATTGAAGCAGGTGGTCTGGAATTTTTTTATTCGCTATATCTTTTAAATTAAAAGCAACCATATAAGATTCTAGTAAATCTTCATACACAGGTCTAAAATCTTCACGTGTAACCCAAGGCTCATTATATTTTGAACGAGCTTTGCAGTCTATTCTATATGCAACATCTAATTGCTTTTCTGTATAAAGTAACATTATTGATCAAGGACTACCTGCTGTAGCTCAATGCTACGTCTACCTACTTGAGTAAACCAACGACTGTCTTGCATTTCTGCAGCCATTTTATCCCAGTCATGTTCTCTACAAGCTTTTAACATATTACGAAACTTTGAAAGTCTTGAACCACCTAAATTAAAACACATATTAACCAATACATGTTGAATTTTTTCAGGTAGTTTATAGAAAGCTTCCTTGTCTCCAAAGACATGTATAGCTTCTTCGTAGTGTTTATTAAAATCATCTTCATAATACATATCCACTACTTCTTGTGTTACAGGTGTTCCTACTTCCCAAGAATATTCAGGGTCATTAGGTTGACATAGATGACCAACTCCTAGAGTTTTATAGCCTAGACTATCCATATAAATCTCTAGGACTTCGCCCTCGTGTCGTTTGATTTCAGCTTTGCATTGTTCGATGTTCATAATTAAATTCCACTTAAATAATCACCAACAGAACCTGCTGGGTCTAATTTTTTTGCATTGTAATAAGACTGTAGATTTTCTATAAAATAAAAAATATGATCAGGATACAATCTAGGATTTGCAGATACCAAACCACCTTGATATTTTGAAACTAAACTTAGATTAGGTTTTGATCGTAAAATAATATCTTCGTAATCTACCTCAAAATTAAAAAGCTCAGCTTCGTTTTGATCCCAAATTTTTTGTAGTCTGTTTACAATTCTTGGCTCTATGTAATCTACTAATTTATCAGCTTTTAAATCAAGAACAGTAACAGGATTTATTTCACCAGCTGCTAGTCGTAATAAGTCAGGTAGTTCTCTGCGTTTTAATTCTGCTTGGATAGCACTCGCTAACTCTTGTCCTCCTAATGTTATAGGTTCATCAATTAAATCAAGAACTTTGTTATAAACATTTTTTTCTTTAAGAGTTAATTGAACTAAATCAGATAAAACAGAAGCTTCAATATCTATAATATCATCTAATTGTGTTTGTTGTATTTTATTATTAAGAATCCTATAATATAAGTTTGTAAATGGGTCTTTGGATTCTTCGTCAACTAATTTAAATCTACTTCTGTTTGCTATACCATGAACTAAATCTGATTCAGCATCAATATATCTTTGTAAACGAAAAGCATTTTGTGGGCTATTTACATCTGAACCTAATAAGTCTTCATTAAATCTAACTTTAGGTCTTAATTTAACTTCAGGGTTTAATGTAAAATCTTCTTTAATAGTGTTTTTAATCCAGTTTAAATCTTGTATATCTGCAAGGTGTCCATGTTGTTTATTAGATTCAATCATATCAAACAAGCTTTGAGGTTGTCTGATTTTTTCTTTCATAAAAGGTGTAAATGCAACACCTAAATTATCAGCTAAATCTAAATTTTTATTTATAGACATAACTATATCATCATCAATTGCATTTTGTATATAAGAACTTTTATTAGCAAGTTTAGCATCTAACTTATTAGTAATACTATTTAAAGTTGATGTATCAAGTTCAGAAGTATTTTTATAAGTAATAGGTTTGATAAGTGTAGGGGATGAAATCAAGGCTTCAATTTTATCTACCTGCTCTTTAGCAGCAGCTCTAAGAAAATCTGATGTATATCTTAATCTACTCATCTACTTCTCCTCCTTTAGCAAAGTGATGTCTTATGTCTCGTTTGTCAAACTTTAAAGAATTAAAAGTTTTAAATTGTTCAGGTTTAAATGCAATGTAAGAGTAATGGTCCATACCTGATGGAGTCGTCTCTAATGCATTACCATATTTAATACCATCAATTTTAAAGAAGTGATTCAAATAATCTTGCATGTCTTTTCCAAACTTAGCGTAAGGTAATTTATAAGTAGATAAATCTCTTGCAAAATTTTCTAAACCTATTTTTTTCATTTCATTTAAAACAGATTCGTGTTTACGCAAAGTAAACATATTATTGCTCCAAACATCTTTAGCTACACTTAACTCTTCTTTAGTTAAATCTCTTCCAACTACGTTTCTAATCCCGTCTATAACTGATTGTTTTAATTGTGGATATTTACCGTGTTGTTCAAAAAAGAAATTAGGACTCCATCCTTGAATTAATCCTTCATCTTCAATCACTAAAGGTTTTTTAATATTAATATGTCCTTTTAACATAACAGGAGCTTTTCTGCCTGCTTGTCCTTGTAACCCTCTGTCATTTGCAATCATTAAATATCTTAGCATATCTTCGCCATCGGTTTTTACATCGAAACCATATTTACTTTTTGCTCGTTCTGCAACAGTTTTTAAATAAGGTAAAGCTCTATCTATATCAATTAGTTCGTCTTCAAAGTCTATTAGTTTATTTACCTTTTGAACCATTGGAGTAAACTTACTATTTTTAACAGCTACTGTTGATGCTAAAACAAGTTCTTTAAGTTCTTCTCTAGACATTCCTTTGCCTACATATTTATCAATAAGTTCAGGACCTTTAAATACATTTTCCCAAAGTTTAGAAATAGCATGGTCTAACTGTTGTGCAGATAAACTTACTTGTCCACGTGTATCTCCTTTCATTTTTGGATAAATTGTTGGTAATAAATCTTGGAAAACTTCTTTATCATTAATAGTACGCTTAAACATAATATTGTTTGCTTGATACTGATTACCAAAATGAGCACCCATTTCTCTAGGTAAAGCAAAAGAATATAATGTATCTTTTATATCGTTATTTAATTCTGCTCTATAGACCTCGTCTTTTACTACTGAATCTTTTATAAAGTTTAAACGTGCTGCTTCTCTATCTTTTGCTGACGATAAAGTTTTGCCAAATACTGGTGAAACATCTGTTGGAATGTTTAATGTTTCTAAATCTTCTTTAAGTCTTGAATAAGAAGGTTTGCTATTTAAAAATTCTTCTAAAGCATTAAACCCATCATCTATTTCTTTTTCACTATTTACAGTTTTTAAATAAGATTGTTTAAAGTTGTCTTTTAAGTTTTGTAAAAATCCTATCCTACCACCTCGATTAAATTTTTCTCTTTCGTATTCGGTGTTGTAAGAAATAATATCACCAGCTACTTCTGCAAAACTTTGACCTTGTAAATACTTACTTCCTCTTTCATCCGGTCTATCAACTACTTGAGCAACATTATCACCAACCAAACCTCCAACATGTTTTTTAAGTCGTTCTACTATTGGTTCAATTTCATTTTTTAATATTGTTTCTAGTTTTTTAACTTCGTTATAATATTCTTCTTGAGTAATTTTTCCCCTGTTTAATTTTTTAGCTAACTCTCTGACGTTTTCTTTATAAGCATCGACCTTTTTATTTACTTCAAAAGCTCTAAATGCTTTTTGTCGTTCTGTATCAAATGGTTCTACTTTAATTCCTAATGTATTTAATACAGCTTCTGTTGGAGAAAATCTAATTTGTAAAGGGTCTCTGTTGTCTGTTAAAGCTTGTTCAATCTTTGCAGAGCTGTATGAATCCGTAACAAAAGGTAAAGGAAAATTTGGTGTAATCTTTGATAAAAAATGAGCACGTTTAATTTCAGCGTCTTTTTCATCACTTAATCCAAGACCTTTTAATTTTGTCCATGTAAAATTATCTATACCTAGATAAGGTGTAACTATTTCACCAGCTAAACCAAATGAAGGATTAAACGGTGCTGGTAAACCTTTTAAGAGTGGTTCTGCTCCAGTAGCTCCGTCAAGTGAAAAAACATCACCACCCGGAACCCAACGAGAAGCATCTAAATATAGTGGTTGTACATTTCCTTTTACTCCTCTTTTTTCTCCGATAAAAGGAGTTTTAACTTTTGTGTAAGGCATGTTAGGTACTCCCCACAAAGTATTTCTCATTCGATCATCACCTATTTCTCTTTCATATTCTTCATCGCCATAACCAAATGAGCTTCCTATTTTGTTTAATCCATAAGCTATCCCAGACCATTTCCCAACCTTCCAAGGTTTTTTAACGGTTGTTTCTGCTAATAAAGGAACAACACGATATGTATAAGATAAAAATGGTGTAGCTGTGTAACGTAAAGTATTAATAAAAGGAGAATTAATGTTATAATCAATCATCCATTTTTTTGCATCTAATGCAGCTTTGTCAACTTTTAAACCTCTACCAAGCCTGTCAAGAAATATACCCATTCTAAATACTTGATCTTCATATTGATACATGTCTTCAAGTTTACCTAAAGTATTTCTATATAAGCTTTCTCCAAGTTTAGTTTTACCAAGAGCAAAACCACCAGCTGCACCATATGCCATATTCTCGATATGTTCCATTAAGGAATCATCGTCATCAGAATTTAAGTATCCTATTATTGCTCCTGCACCGGATAATCCGTAACTTCCTGATTCTTTAATACCAAGCTTATCTAAACCTATTGCTCCGTATTTAGCCATGCGATTAGCATAATTTAAACTTGAATCGGCTGGATTAAACGCTGAAGATTTTGCATCTTCTGCAAGTTGTGTTAATCCTTTACGCAAATCACCTGTAAAATCATGGAGTTCATTTTTTACAAAACCTCCGTCAAATACACCAAATCGTTCTGCTAATATATAGAGATCATTGTGTTCTTGTCCTGCTAAAATTCGCATAGCTTGAGGAATGTAAGAATAATTAGCATCTGCAAAATCATAGAGCATTACATTACTCATTGTATTGTTCATATGTACAGCTGGGTTCCACGCAGTTTTACTACGTTTCCAAAGACTTAATGCTTGACGATATGCATCTGTAAATTTTGCACCAAGAGGATTATTTGCAGAGAAATTTTTATAGTTAGTCATAGACCATAAATCTGTATAAACTTCTCGTGGTACATAGTATCCAGCTAAATTACCATATCGTGATAAATTAGTTTGTGGTATTTTAGTGGTTGGAACCTGAACCCATGTTTCTTTTGGTGACCCTTTAAATCTAGATGCTCCTGCTTGTGATCTTGCAAATTTAGATTCTGATAAAGCAATATTAGGATTAGCTGCAATATTTCTAAACATTTCAGCCATTGTAAGATCGTTGGTCATTAATCTTCCTGTTTCTGCTATAGCAAAAGAAGCGTTTTCTATTTCGCCTAATATAGCTCTTTCATCTTTTGTGTAGTCTCTTCTAATTTTTAACTCAGGTTTTCCTATAATAACTTTTTTACTTTTACCTGACCCAGTTGTTGCTAAAATTTCAAAACCTCTAGATTTAAATGTTTTATTAAATTCTCCCATAGTAACAGTTATTTTTTGTTTAGGAGTTTCTTCTAAAATTTTAAATCCTTGAGCTTTAAAAGTTTTTTCATACTGTTTTTTTGTAACATCAAGAGTAATACCTCTTGGTCGTAAAGCATCCCCAATAATTCTAAAAACTGAAGCGTTTCTATAATTATTTTTTCCAACTTGTTCAGCTAAATGTTTTGCATAGGTTCTATGTAAATATTTACCAGCATTCTGTTTGTAGACTTCAGGACTTAATAATCCAGCATCTACCATTTTCTGACCAACATCTTTAATTAATTCTATTGCTTCTTTTGAAACTTCTTTAAGTTCTTTTGGGGTACTTCGTCTATCAACTTCTCCTGCAATAATTCTATATAATTGTTTTTGAATTTCAGGGTCTTCAATATTCTTAACTTGTCTGACTATATTAGCAAATCTTTGTGAAAATTGTTTAGTATTTGCAGAAGCCCACTGCTTAATGCTTTTTAATTCGGCTGGAATTAAATAATCATGCATAATTGCGTTACCAACAATAGAATCTAAACTTTGCTCACTTGCTCCAAGTTTAGTTTTACCAAGAGCAAAACCAGCTGCAGCTCCCATAGCACCCACTGTAAATTTTTCCATCATAGTCGCATCATCAGGAGTTAGACTAGCAGCTGTTATAGCACCACCAGCAGTAGTAGGAATAGAAATAGCATTTCTAGAAATTAAATCCCATGTCCTTTTACCTACGGTATTCGTCCAAAAATCTTTAATAGGATCAGTTAATGTTCCGTAAATATCTTTTATAGGTTGTAAAGTTTTTACTGTTTTTCCATAGCCTTCTTTAAGTTTTTGAACACTTGGCTGAGCAGCTCTTACTGCTTGTTGAATAGTTTCTGACTCTCTAACAGTTTGAGCTAATTCGCTACCTCCTATTTTTTCTCTTAAACGATCTTTATATGCTCCAAAAGCTTGACGTATAGGAATGTTTCTGTTTAATATAGGTGCTAAAAGAAAACCACTTCCTGCGAATAATCCTACGTCTGTAAAATCTTCATCTCTCATTTCTAAATCTACAATTTCAGGAGATGTTTGAGCCAACCCATATAATGACCCACCAATAGCTCCATAAACTCCTGTAGTTAAAAATTTATCTGCAAAAGTATCTGTTTTAAATAGTCCTTTTTTAATTTTTTCAGTATATCCAATTTGAAATAATTTTAAAGCAGCAGGGTCTAGTATTAGTCCTACGAAATGTCCAGCTCCATATAGTCCAGCATTTTCAGGGTCTTTTGCTGCGACTTTTTCATGAGCATTTAAAATAGATTCTAGAAAAAATTCACCTTCTTTTGTCCCAATCATTGGACCCGTAAGAACACCAGCATTTGAATACTGTGCTAGTTTTGGAAAAGGTATTCCTGTAATATTTTCTCCTTTTCTATATAATTTACTCATAGCTAGTTCGACATTTCCAATAGTCGAAGCTGCTCCAGCAAACGTACTTTGTAAAAGATTGCTAAATTTATTTCCTTGTTCTTTTTCTTTTACTGTTGCTAGTTCTTTTTGTTTTATGTTTTGTTCTTCTTGCCAACGCTTTAATAACTCATCATCTGTATTGACTGGAGTTGACGTTGATACAGGAACAAAACCAATATTACTTTCAGGCTCAAGACTATTTAATAAATTTCTAACTGCAGCTGTAGGTTCTTTATTTAATGTATCAATAATACCATTTACATTTTTTTCTTTTAAAGGAGATGTTTCAATCCTTTTATTAAAATCTGTGTTAGTATTATTTAAAGTTGGAATATAATAATTTTTATAAACATTGTTTACTTCAGTTTTATCTAAACCTGTTGCTTCTGAAAAATCATCTAGCTGATCTTCTGTTAATTCTTTTCGAGAAGTATTTGCAGTATTAATAAAATTTTCTTTTAACGATTCAACTTTATTATTTGGAGCAAAGGAATTTTCTACAAAATCTTTTGCATCGTTTAGTTTTAATTGGATACCATCAATATCTACAAGAGTTGTTTGTTCTAAATCATTAAGCTGCGTTAATTGATCTAAAAATGGTACATTAGTATTTAATTTAAATAAAGACATAATTTATTTTTTTTTAAAATTTATTCCATTCTTTTAGTTCATTATTCCAAACCCAAGGAGTAATATTAAGCTCTTCGTGGTTAGCAGGAAAAACATCACCAGCTGTTGGGGCTTGACCAGTAACTTTTCGAAAATACGCATCAACAATATGGCTATCTTCTTGTCCAATATCATTAAATGCTGTTAGTTGGTCTGGCATCATCACAGCTTCAAGTTGTTCTTTACCGTCTACAACAATCGGGGTTCCGTCTCCTAATGTTTTAACTCTAGTTAAGCTTGGTTTAACTAGTGTAACATCTTTGGCTTTAACTATAATAGGTTGATTATTATCGTTTTTAGCTAGCCCATATGATTCTTTAATTGAGTCATTTAAACCTTTAACATTATCTCTGAGTCTACCTTCTTTCCAAGCTTTTTGATATTCAAATCTTTTAAATGTTTCAAGATTAGCTCGTGTATATGATTCTAAGTCGCCACCTAAAGCATTTATAAGTTCCGGATCAATATATTCTATTCTAGGAATATCTGAATCACTAGGAAACAGGTTGCTTAGTCTTTGAGCATTAGTTTTAAGTTTATATAATTGTTGTATTTCATCGTCAAATTGTTTTAAATTTGTATAAGCTGCTTCTGAATAAGGTCTTTCATTTCGTGTTAATTCATCTATAGCTTGATTTAAAGTAATATTTTTTCTATTTTCTAGTAAAAANNTTGAGCTTGGATATTCAAGTGATATCTCTCTGAGAGTTTCGTCTGCTTTTTGAGTAGCAGCATCGGTTGGTACTGGTTCTCCTGACGGAACCCATTTTGCTTCGATTATATTTCCTCTTTTGTCTGTTGTTACTACTCTATCCAAAGTTTGTTCGTAGCCCACTAATTCACCATTTTCATTAAAACTAGCAGACTCTACAATTCTAGAAGAGGTTAGTTTTTGTTTAGGTTTAAAACTAAATTGTTTTCCTGTAAAATCAGGTAGTGCACCTATCCTATCAAGCTTAACAAATTTAGTACCGGGATATTCAATACCACCTTCAACCCAATCAGGATTATCAACCAGTGCAGATTCATCTTCATTATAAATTAATTTACCTTTCAAAAAATCTTGTGCAGCTTGTTTGTCACTAAATAAATCTTTATTTCCAGTTATCCAATTTGTAAATCTATCTATAAAATTATTTTGCCCTTCTCTCGCATTCACAAACTCTCTTTGTCTTTCAATTCTACCAGCTGTATAAGGTTCTAATAAAGGTTCTCCTCCTTGGTTTTCAATAATTGTATAGATAGATGAAGCTGTTGGCTGAACTGCCGTATAAATTGTTTCTTGACTTTTATCAGTTAAATCTTCAAAACTATCTTTTGCTGGGTCATAACCTGTACCACTAAATATAGTTTTATCAGCATTAGCAATATATTGTTTTGAAATATCTTTTATGCTTCCTGTTTTATCGTTAGGGTTGTAATATTTTCCATAATCAACAATTAATTGACTACTTGGAGCTGCTTTTAAAAAATCAGTTTTAGCTTGTGTTTTAATTAACTCAGGAGAATCTAACATGTTTTTTGTTTTAATTGAAGAGTTTTTAGTTGCTACTCCATCAACAATACTAAGAATACCTAATAAGCCCATAACCTTTTCCATAGTTCCAAGCTTACCTTCTTTTTGTCGTTCACGAATAAGAGCATCTTGCCTGTTTAGCAAGGAGTTCATGGTTTCGCCTAGCGAAGTTTTTTTATCAAAGTTGTATCCGTCTGCCATAATAATATCCTATTGTCGTGATAATAAACTAGACCCTTGTGGTAAAGCTGCTTCACTGATTCCAGCCAGTGCTTCTTCAGGTACAGCTTCAGGTCTAACATTACTTGGTTTCATGTTTTTAAATTTAGCTAACTCAGAAGCTTTTGTCTTAGCTCCTCTAAACATTTCAGCTTCTTGTTCAGGAGTCATTTGTAAATCGTCTTCTGTTTCTCCTTCATAAAGATCGTAAGGTATTTCAAATTTTTCTGCAAGTGCCATAATCATATACATGATTGGTTCCATTAAAAGTAACATTAAATCAGGATTAAATTGTCCTTGTCTAAATCCTTCAATTAAAATTGCTTGAGATAATGTTGCAATACTAACACCATTAATTAACGATTCTAATATTGCTTCTAAATTTGCAGGTTCAATTAAATCTTCATAGATACCCATTGAAGCTTCTTTAACTGACGTATATGCAGGTGGTTGTTCCCAAGGATAAGGAGTATCAGGACTATTAGTTAAAGCCTGTCCCGGCACAACGCTTTTAAAAAAGTCTACTTGCTCTAATGCTTCAGGACTTAATTGATCGCTTGGTGGGTTTTGTATTTGAGTTGATATTTGATTAATTAATGGTCTTGCCATAAGATTACCCCATTCGGTTATATGCGTTTATTACGTTTGCTCTAGCTGAGATTGGTAATGTATTACCATATACATTTGCATTTGCAAGTGTTTGTATATTAAAAGGTGAAAAGTTTTGATTTAAAACATTACTAACACTGTTTGAGTAGTCTTGCATAAATGTGTTGTTACTCATAAGCTGTGGAGCATTTAAAGGTTGTGAAGTTCCGTAAAGTGTTGGAGTGTTAATGTTACTTAATTGTCCATATGCAGCACTTGTATCCATTCCCCATCCATAATCTACTTTAGGTTTGTCAGCTAACTGACTAGCAATAAAAGTACCACCAGCGTAATATTCTGCTGGACTTGTTTCTAACATGCCTTTACCCAAGGGTACGGACTCAGAAATAAATTGACCGGGACCAGTTTCTCCAAAAGTTAATTTAACACCATCTTCTCCACCTGTAAAAGGTATTTTAAAATCTCCAACACCTTTTTTCAAGCCCCCAAACAATCCTTTAGGCTCGTAAAATTTAGCAAGATTTTCCTGAACTGATTGATCAACTGATTGACTAACTATTTGGTTTAGTGTTTCTCGTTCGTTAAAATTTTTCATTCCAGTTTTAAGAACATCTAGTTCTCCGGATTTAAGAANATCTATTTCTCCGGAAAGCCAAGAATTATCTAATGGAACTTTACCACCTCCAATAACTGTATTAGCATTTGCTTGAAAGATTGGATTACTAGCTGCTGTATTAAACGTAGTCGTAAGACTATTACTTAAAACATTACTATTTGATATAGTGTTTAGTGCAGCTTCAGAATATGAATCTAACGCATAATCTTTCATTACATCTTTAAGTAATCCTTTATCTCGNGCTGCTTGTGCTAAACTTTCTCCAGTTAAATTTGTAGCTATTTGTTGTTTAGCTGCTTCTGATGCAACTTTTTCAGCACCTTCTTTAGCTACTTCTTCTTTAATAGTTTCTTCAGCTATTTTTTGTCCGGCACTATCTGCTCCTTTTTTACCAAACATGTCAATACCAAAAGCACCTCCTGTCATCATAACCATCGCAGCTAAAGAAATAAACTTACCTATGTCACTGCTCATAAATTTAGCAAACTTTTTAGTTAGGCTTTTAATTCCTTTACCAATTTTCTTAAATGTTTTTCTTAAAAACCCCATTATCTTCCTCCACCAAATATAGGTCCATATGGATTAGTGGTTGCTTGTGATCCAAATGTAAATTGATTTACAACACTACCAATAGCTGAAATATTTTCTGCCCAGTTTTTACCTTTATATGAAGCACCTTCATTACCTAGGGCAGCTACATATAAAGCTGTTTTTCTTTGTTCTTCATTATCAACTGTTTTAAAATCGTAATCAGCTTGATCTCTTAGTTCTTGCCATAAATTAGATAAAGCTTGGTTACTAAGATTAAAAGCATTCTGAGCATTTTGTTGATTAATAGCATTTTGTGCAGCAGTGTTAATTGTATTTGCTTGTCTTCTCCACTGAACATTAGATTGTTCAATAGCTAATGCGTTTGAAGCATTAAACTGTTGTCTTTGAAATTCTTGTTGAGAATTATATTGATCAATTTGTGTAACTAATTGTGCATTAAATTTTTCAATATCAGCACGTCTATTAGCATCTTGAGCAGCAGCTGCGTTTGCTTGTGATGTATTAAATTGATTCATAGCATCCATACGTTGAGCATTATTTAAATTTACTTGCGTAGCAAGATTTGTTAAAAATTGATTCGTTTGATTTTCACTGGTTGCGTTAAACTGTCTAGAAGCATTTTCGGCTGCTTGATCTGACAACATTTTCTGCTGATCTATTTGAGATTGTATTACTCTCATTTGTTGATCATTTGCTAAATTTTGCATATCCATTTGTAAAAAAGCTTGAGCATTTTGTACAGATAGTTTTGTTCGTTGATCCACTGTAGCTAAATCTAATTGAGCTGTAGCTACTGCATTTTGTATTGCAGCTTGTTGATTATTGTTTGCTTCGGTTAAACTAGTAGTTTGAAAAAATTTTGAATTATTAATAGCTCGTTGTTGGTCAGCATTAAACTGAGCCATGTCCATGTTAAAAACATTTTGAGCATTAAACTGTGCAGTTTGTTGTCTAAACTGAGCATTGGTTACTTCTGCTTGAGCTTCAATATTTTTTTGCTGCGATATATTAGACTGTATAGCTTGTGCATTACTTTGAGCTAACGGGATAGCTGATTGAATAATAGCATTAAATAAAGAATCTCTTCCTACAGTAGATGCTGACATACCACGTTGAGCTAACATTTGTTCTACTGATGCAACAGCAGGTCTAGCCCATGTAGGTATTTCACCGTTTTCTATACCTGATAATAAACCATCAAGCTGTGTAGAAACTAAAGCATCAACAGGTAAACCTTCTACCAATCCTCTTTCTTCTTCGGTTAAATCCATTAACCTAGCTTCTAAAGCTTCAGGATCATTTCCAATTTCAGAGATCATTTCCTCTGATAATCCAGCATTACGTAATTGTGATTTAGCTCTTGTAACTCTTGGTAAAGATGTACCAGCTACTTTAGCAGCCTGTGCTTTAGATTCAGGACTAAGAGTTCCTACCACTCGTGCTTGGACAGCTCCGGGTTCAACTTCAACCTGAACACCAGCAGCATCTCTAGTTAACTCTCTAACTTCGTCAACTTCTGCTTGAGCTTCAGGTGTTAAAGTTTCTAGTTTAGCACTTGGTCCAACCTCAACTCTATCAGCTTTAGCTGCATCAAATGTGCTAGGAGCAAACATTTCAGGCTCTTTTACTCTAACAGACGGGTCAGCTCTAGTTACATCTTGTCGAATATCAGTAGGTGCTTGTTCGGCTTCTAACTGACGTTGTTCTTCGAGCCTAGCAGCTGAAGGCATAGTAAAATCTATGTCTTCTCTAACAGCTGTTCCTTCTCGTTCACTTATTGGACCTTGCTTAGCTCCTCTAGGTAATATTCCTCGTGCTGCCTGTTCTACTTGTCGAGAAGTTCGTTCTATTCTTTTTTCTCGTTCTTTAGGATCAATTAACATTCCTGCAACACCTTCGGTATAATCAGGAGTTATATTATCAGGTTGTTCATTAGTAGTAGTAGTACCATCAAAATTAAACTGTCCTGTCGGTCCTGTATCAGTATAACCACCTCTATCTAAATCACCTTTAGGACGATTATCTTCTGTTAAAGGCTCAGTCTCACCAAATTGTTGATTTTGAATACCACCAACTTGAGCTTGTACTCTACCACCTTTAGTATAGTCTGCCCTAACTGTAGTATTACTTCTTTTTCTATTTTTATTTCTTTCTGACATTATTAAATCCTATATACCTATTTTACTTAACTTCAAAGAGTTTGTCAAGCTTTTCACTGATTTTATCTATCCTTTCCATGAGTCTAGACATATCATCTCTTAGCTCATTTTTAGTTACGTATTCTCTTGCAATCTCTTCACGAGTTTTGTTTAGCAAGATGTCTTGTCTTTTAATCTCTGCAGAGTTTTGTCTAATGCCATAAACTATTGGAGCTAGGACAAGAGTTACAAAAACATTCCATATAATGTATGCTGAGATTTCCATCTTAGCCTACAGATGGTAATTCACCTAGTGGTCTCACTGGTGGGTTTGCATTGTTGTAAACGTATAAAGCTGCTAAAGCATCTACGTTTGCAGCNTTATNTAATNTGTGTACACATAGCATTAGCCTTAGTTCTTACTGCAGCTCTTTGAGTTGTAATAGAACTAGGCACTGCTGTACCGCCTTCTTGTGCACGTATAACCATCCAGTCTGTAGGTTGTAAGATACCACCGGCTTGTGCGTTAATAGCATCTATGTGCCCCTGACGGATTCCTTTTTGTTTTACATCGCCTTCTGTACCTAAACCATCGGTTTCGTCTTGTGCTGTAAAAAGCACATCGTCTAAAGGTAAAGCTGTAGCTGTACCATAACTTGCAGTGACTGTACCACTTGCAAAGTTAAACGATTGGTCAGTATTATTATAATACTTACTATCTTTAAGATTTGTATTGTTAATAACAACAGTATAAATTCCTAGTGCTTCTAACTCAGATGCAGACCACATAGTAAATATATTACTAGGATAGTTTACATTTCCTATAGTTAGTGCTTTAGGTCTTGTATAGACCTGTGTTACGTTATTTGATTCTACTAAAGCCCACATATTTTACCTCGCTGTTGTTGGGATTCCTGTTGATGTTACAAATGGATTTTCTGCAAATGCCATGTAGATGTATTCTGCATTGTTGTTATTTATTTCTGCTCTAGTTGACCTTATCTTAAAACCATTAGATAAAAAATCTATATCTAAACTTATACCTGCTCCGTCATATTCAGGTCCACTTGCGTTTGCCCAAATAAATTGGTCAACCTCATTAAATGGGTCTCTTTTACTATCATTAATAGTCCAATCATAACCTGCATTGGTTATATTTTTTGTTAGTACAAAAGCAGGTTTGAAGCCTGTAAAGACGAAAGGTCCATCTGCATCTCCATTACCAGTATAACTGTCAAACTTTGAAAATCCTTGCACATCTGCAAAAACTAAAGCTATATATTCAGTACTTGCAGTGTTAGTTGGTTTGTAACCACCATCACCACCTATTGAGTAAACTGAAGATGTTGGTGCTGTATTATCCCAATCGTTAAAAGTTCCAGCAGCAGATGTAGTTATTTCAAGATATTTTGTAGCTCCCATAGCTTGGTGATAAATTCTCCATCCCGCTACATTTGAGGTCGCATCTCTATCTTTAGAGATAATCATTTTAGG
>FUFK010069209.1_pt1 | contig 44560 bp, 59 predicted proteins | sample 1021851 | NCBI WGS metagenome assembly FUFK01 (sample SAMEA51879418, study PRJEB19060) | metagenome
TGGTTTTTTAAAGGTTACCGCGCGCAAAATTCGGCCCGCGAGACGGCCCGCGAAGAACTACCGACGACGGCGGAAACCAAGCCGAAAAGATGGCCGAAAGCCGGCCAAAAAGACAAGAGAAAAGGAAAAGCAAAACGACGGACAAAATTAATTTGCTTTATTTTTGCTTTTTGTTTTGTTTGTTCGTTGCACATGTGGCCGACAGTGTGTAATATTCCCGTGTGTTTCCTGTTTCTGTTTCTGTTTTTTTGAGGGATTGACATGACCTATCGACCATCACGCGCCTCTGAATGTTTCTATGATTTGCACCGCATCTATGAGGTTGAAACGTACTACGCCGGAAAGGGTCGACCATTCTTAGTCACGCAAGTGACCATCTATCAAGCCGACGATGTTGGCCAAGCTTCCCACGAAATCGAAACGGTTTCGATTTCTCGAGCCAAGTCAAAACAGATCATTGACTACGCTCGAGAATATGAAGTTTCGACGGCTGAAGCTTTTTGTATGGTTTGAGTCTTTCTGTTCCTGTTTCTGTTTCTGTTTCTGTTTTCTGTTTTTGTTTTTCACATCGAAAGGTTCTAAAATGATGAACGAACGACCCGAAGAAATTACCCTAGCCGAAGCTGCAAAGATTAAGAAATCCCGAGGGGTTGGCGACCTACTCACAATGCCAAGCGCCAACAGCAAGTTGGCTAAGTCGTCCGGTTTCTTCAATTGCGGGATCACATTAGCGCAGGGGAATATATCGGGGCATGAGGTTTGCCACGGTCGCGGTAATTGTTTCCGGTTTGAATCTAAGGGGGAAACGTTCCACCCGTGTCTTGGCAATCAGGGCCGCGCCGAACACCTGCCGGCGATTGTGAATTATCGAATCGCGCGCACCCGGTTTTTATTCGATCATCCGGAAGAATTCGCGCAATGCCTCTTGGCCGAATTGTCCGCCGTCGATCGCAAGGCTAAACGGTTAGGTGTCCGGGTTGCGTTCCGCGCAAATATCCTTTCCGACCTCGATTGGGCTAGAATTGCGCCGTGGTTGTTTGAAGCTTACCCGGAGTGGGTGTTCTACGATTACACGAAAATTCAATCCCGATACCGTCAATTCTTGGCCGGTAATTTGCCGCGCAACTATCACTTGACAATGTCCTATTCTGAGCGCCTTTCGGACGATTTCTGCAAAGACATCCTAAGCGCCGGCGGAACGTTGGCAATTCCCTTCGCTGTCGATACTGTCGACGCATTGCCAGCAAGCTTTCTAGGCTTCCCCGTGGTCGACGCGGTTTCCTCTGATTTAAGGTTTTTAGATCAACCCGGAACCGTCGCCGGTCTAATCTCAAAAACACCGAAGGCCAAAGAATCGGCGCGAATTTTTAATCGTGTTGTGATCGAATCCGGGTTTTTTGTTTCAAAGACCGATAGCCGTTGTCGATAGTTTGAACCGTCATTAAATCACCCCCGGGGGATATCTCCCGGGGGTCTTTTTGTTTCTTGGCCGTGGTCCTGCCGCGGCTCTTGGTGTTTCTTGGCCGTGGTCCTGCCGCGGCTCTTGGTGTTTCTTGGCCGTGGTCCTGCCGTTTTCGGGGGTGTGCCTGGGGCGCTCCTGGTTTGCCTGGGGCGCTTGAGAAAACAGCTCGAGACAGGNCAAGAGAGCAAGAGAGCTCAAGACAGCTCAAGAGAGCTCAAGACAGCTCAAGAGAGCTCAAGACAGCTCAAGAGAGCTCAAGACAGCTCAAGACAGCTCAAGACAGCTCAAGAGAGCTCAAGACAGCTCAAGACAGCTCAAGAGAGCTCAAGACAGCTCAAGACAGCTCAAGACAGCTCAAGACAGCTCAAGAGAGCTCAAGACAGCTCAAGAGAGCTCAAGACAGCCAAGACAGCTCAAGACAGCTCAAGACAGCTCAAGACAGCTCAAGACAGCTCAAGACAGCTCAAGACAGCTCAAGAGAGCTCAAGAGAGCTCAAGAGAGCTCAAGAGAGCTCAAGAGAGCTCAAGAGAGCTCAAGACAGCCCAAGACAGCTCAAGAGAGCTCAAGAGACAGCGAAAAACGCGGAAAAAGCGTAAACCCATAGCAGAAAACACTTTGCGCCGATTCCCCCCGCTTGGGGGTGGCAGTGGTGAACAAGTGAACAGGTGTCCGACTTTTTGGCCCTTTTTTTTCAGCTCGCCACTATGGCAAATCTCAGTTTGTTCGTGGAATTTTTTGGGCCTGATTGCGTGGCATCTCGCCAACCTCTTCTCCCGTCGCAGCCGCTGTTGTGGCTTCTAGGACGACTATTCTGCTGCTTCAATTCGCATGGCCAAAACTAGCCTCTGAGCGCGAGTTTAACCGCGTTCGTTCTCGCGCGACAATAATCCTTCGCGAGGGACAACCAAACACGCCAATGCACCCCAGTGCGAGCCGCCACAGCTGACGTTCTGCCGCACTCAACACAGTAGCATCGACCACCTTATCAGCTTTGCGTCAAAGAGCGGCACGAGCCTGATCTCGCCGCCATTTCAGGCAGCGAGCAACAATCGCTTGCCGCTAGTGACAGTGCGCCGCACGATTCTGATATAGGATTTTGATTTTTGAGTTTTACTGCATGACCTTACCGTTACCCGGTGGCGCATAAAACAACGGACTGCCCGCGAAGACAGCCCGTTGTTTAGGCTAAAAGTTGTCAGCAATTCACTCAATTACCTCGATCGATGCGAGCCTCTCTTCAGTAAATGCTTCGGTCTTTCGACGGACCAAATCTTCTGCCTCATCGATACTCTGCAATTCGAATTCCTCAATATTATCGAATGACATAATTGCGCCGCTTTTATATTTAGCCGACTGCGCGCCGTTCCATTCGTGACACCCTCTAAAACGATGGTCCGTGTGGGCATAGAAGCCGCGCTCTTCGAGTTCCTCAATAAGCTTCGTGCAGTAATATTCCGTGATGACATCTTCGATGATTTCTTCACGCTCAGACAAGCCTAAGTGGTAAAGACGCAGCCATTCAGTATTATCGCAAACGTATAGCTCTGTTTTAGCTGGAAAAAATTCAACGATTTCAAGCAATTGGACATCGATGACAACAACGGGCACTAATGGCTCGTAATCCTGCATCGATATCGCCGTGTTCATGGCAAAAGCTCGTGAGTAGTTAACGACCGGACCAGATTCCCCGATCGCCCATGAGAAATACTTTTCCTGAACTTCATCACTCTCAATAATGGCGTGATCTTCGAGAACAGCGATTTCATGATCGCGTGCGGCGACCAACACATCATCCCAAGTCTGAGCGCCTTCCACCAACTCATGAGGCGATAGAACAAAATCAGCCGCAGTAGGATCGATAAGTTCGCCGTTCTCATGATTAAAAAATCGCCATTTGATTTCATTCTTCATTGTGCCACCGTCCCTTCTCGCTTCATTCGTGACCACACTTGGTCATTCATTGTGTCCTTCGCAAAAGCAATCACCTCGTGGATCACGCTGTAGTCGAGCGGCGACAAATCGCAGAAAGATCCGACGACACCAAAACGGTGCTTGAATTGAGCGTTATTCCAGCCGTGATACGTTGATCGGCCACCCGTCGCAACGTACACGTCGAAGTCATAATCTCGCAGGTTGTAAATCAGAACCTCAATGAACGCATCAACGTCCTGATCACGCAAACCCTCCGCATCGTAATCCAAATATTGGTTCAAGTACTCACGGTTTGCGCAGACTTCTAATTCAATTGTTTTGCGACTCATCCTGCCACCTCACTTTCCGATTCATGCTGACTTCGAAAGGCGTAGGCCAAATCGATGACGCCATGCGCAGTCTCTTTTTTAGGCGCTAGTGCGGCCACAACCAGTCCGCAAATGAGTGCAGCCTCGCGCGGGCTGTGTTCCCTAGCTTCAATAAAATCCAACGTCTCAATCACTGACTCTTTGATCCACTCGTCAATCGTCATTTCTCGATTCAATTCATCCATTACGCTATTTCCCAAAACTGATGATCTGATGATTAAGTTCGCACAACACCAAGTCGAACAGGAGGAACGATGCCAACGCTGCAAGAGCAACGAGCATTGCGATTGCCAATCTCATTCGCATTCCCCCGGATAGAGAACCTTGAAACCCTTCGACTCAATGAATTCAATCGCCTCATTCTCGCAGGCATCAGCCGCGTCAGCCGACCATTCCTCGTCAGTGTACAAGTCGAGCCAGCCCAAACTCTCGGCCATGCTGATCGTTTCGGAAAAGCTTTCCGCAATGAAAACCTTTTTGCTAGAAGCACTCATTTCGAACCTCGTAAAACAGAAACAGAAACAGAAACAACTACAAACGTTATCGTGAAAGTGTACACTCTTCTGCAATGTATTGCAAATACATTTCCACATTTTTCGCCAAACGATTGAACAAATTCACAAACAGCTGTATGCTAAAACTTCCTCGATGTGAGGAAACAGAAACGGCGGGCTGCCTCTTCGGGGGCGGCCCGTTTTTCATGCGCTCTGGGTGCCAGCAAATCTCGGCCCGCGTTGGCACTGAACAGCTGAACACCTGTCCGACTTTCTGGCCACTTTTCTCGCGATGCCTATAAGGGCCTTTCCAGTTTGTTCGTAGGATTTTTGACTGGCGTGCGACCAGCTCGCTCGGAGTTTTCGCCGAGCCTCACTGCCACTTCAGAAGGCCAAAGACGCTAACGATGAAAGCTGCGGCTGGTCATCTTCAGAAGCAACCTGGGCAGACCTAATTCGCTGCCCGGCTCCCACGACAAAAATCTAAACAGCTGCAACAGATCGCAGGACAAAGATTTGCTGCACTAGATAACGCGATCGCGGCAACTCGCCCTAAAGATGTACACGCTAACAGAAAAGCGAGGCCACCAGACGCCGCCTAACAGCAGCTTGATGCCTCGCCCATGTACTTGGATCGATTGCGTTGCTAGGCCGTTAGAAACGACGTGCGGCCCTTACGCCATACGATTTTAGATTTTCGATTTTGAAATGTCGTTTTTACTCTTACACGACCGTCAAAACCAACTCATACGCAAGATTCTCAGCTGGACTTGCCGAGGTGGTTGCCTGGAACGAAATCGTGTAACTGCCGGGCGTGCTTGAGGCCACCGTGAATGTGACTGCCGTCCCGGCTTCAACGTAGCGGTTGTGAACTTTGTCGAATAACTGAACGTTGTTGATGTGCTTGTTGGTGATCGACATTCCCGTCGTCGTCGTCACGGTCGGCGGATCAACCAATGTGTCACCGGCTTGCAGATCCTCAGACAGGTCAATCATCACGTTTCGCATTGACCCGCTGCTCATGCTCTTTCGATCACGTAGTTGTATGGCCATTTCTTTTCCTCCGGTAGTTCAGCAGCGAGCCGTGACGGTAATTTAAATTCCGACGTTCCACGCGATAGAACAAACTTGCGTCTTCGATGAACTGATCCTGGCCGGTCCCGAACCAGCCAAACCACCACTCAAAAATAAACACTACTGCACCTCAACCACTGGCTCTGCACTGCTGTCAAGCACGAGCGTTTTCGTAAACGCCGTGTCAACGCCATTGCTCTTTTTGATTGTCCATGTCTGTCCCTGCCGAACTGATTCGAGGACACAAAGAATGATTGTGCCCAGACTATGTTCAGGCATGGTTGCTTCGACCGTCGACACATCGTTGCTTAGGATCTGATTTGCAATCTCTTGAACAGTCGGGTCGTTCAGTGCGGCAATAGCTGCCTGCGTGGTTGCATGTTGTGCGTCTTGTGCCGAATCGAGCTGATCGAGATTCGAGAGAGTACCTTGAATGCTTACGCTCTGACTTGCCGGATCGAAGTCATTCAAAGCAGCAATCTCTGCGCTTGTTGAGAGATTCGAAACATCAGCCTTCGACGCATTCCGAGACGCAGTATCTGTTGTTACGGCGGAACTGACTGATCCAACCTGGCTAACATTTGCCACGGTGTCAGAAGCGGGATCGAAATCATTGAGTGCTGCAATCTCTGCTGATGTCGCGAGGTTCTGCACGTCTGCTTTAAACGCATCTTCGTTACTGCCTGAAGTAAACTCACCATAAATTTGTGCTGGCGTAGGCGGCGTTGTAGTACTCGCACCATCTGTTCCACGCATGGCATCGCCATTTAGACCAGTCACGTCTTCTGTGATCTCGGCAAGCGTGTCCGTGCTTGTCCATCCTGCACCTTTCATATCGGTTAGGTGAGATATAATTGTGCTTTGGTTCGACGAAGTCGCATCGCCTCCGCCGCCACCAGTCAGGGCATTTGCATCTACCTGATTCGAAACTGTGAACGTCAACTGATCGGTCTTGGCTTTGATCTGACCCACCTCGGTATCGACAGTCGACAGCGCTGAAGCAGTAGCAAGCCCACTGACATTCGCTTTAAAGACATCCTCGTTTGAGCCGGAGGTGAACTCTGTGTAAACGTCCGATGCAGATATGTTGTTCAATGCGCTGATTGCGGATTGTGTTGTGGAATGCTGGCTGTCCTGAGCAGTGTCCAGTGCGTCTAGCGTCTGCAATGTTCCGGTGATTGAGTAGCCAGTCTTGTCAGACACAGTGCCTGCCGTAACTGCTGCCACAACAGATCCGACTGACCCACTGACTGACCCTACAGTCGTAACGTTTGCCACGGTGTCAGATGCAGGGTTGAAGGTTGAGAATCCAGTAGCTTTGAAATCTGCAACACCACTGACTGAGGCACTGGCCACTTCAAGCACATCACTTGGTGTAGGCTCAGTGACGATACTTATGGCTTCGTCCACGACATCGGCAGACGCCGCATTAATGACAATGGTCACCTCATCCGCCGTCATCTCTGCGGAACTAAGCTGAAATTTGAAGACGCCTTCGTACTGGTGAGTCGGTAGCGTAGTGATGTTGGTCGCAGCAGCACAGGTTGAACCTGTACGCTTCACCACCTTTACATCGCCAGCCGTGAAACTGCCAGTAAAGAAAGCAGTAGGGTCAGAGGCCTTTACTAGAAGGTAAGAAAAATTGAAAGAGCTGCCATTATATGCGCCGCTAGTTGCCATTATCCTAGCCTCCTAAAACGTTCTGTTCTGAATATGTAGTTGTATAGTGGCGTTGAGCCAGACGCCAATTTATAGTTTGAGCCTAGCCACGGGTTCGTGTAGATAGACCAGATTTCATCTGCCGACAGCACGCGACTCCAGACTCTTACGTTAGCCACGTTATCAGTGACAACAGTTGAGTTCCACGCTGCACCGACCCTTGCACCACTGAGTTGCCGAGAACCGGGATTGCCAGCGGCCCTCTGAACGCCATCCGCATAAAAAACAGACGACGAACCATTGAAGACGCCAACAACGTGATGCCATTCATCATCGTTAAATTCGTTGCTATCGCCTATGTTGACAGTAGAACCGGCGTGACCTCTTAGGTATGTACTGCTGAAATAGAGTTGAATCCTATCGGTGGAATCATCACCGTCGATGAATTTTCCATCACCCGTAGTTTTAAACCAAAGCGAAATGGTTGCAGGCTGAGACACAGAAAGACCCGGAACGTTAATTTCAGTTCCGTTTACACCATCAAATTTTGCCGCAGTACCGAGAAGCCCTGAGACACTCTGCACGCTACCAGCCTTAGTTCCGTTGGCCCCGTTCCCACTAATGTCAGCAGCACCACTCGCGTAGTCATCCGTCTCTGTTAGCGGGAGCCAAAGCTCTTGGTCAGTATTGATGGCATCGCTCGTAAGCGGCAGCATGCTTGCTGGAGTAGGAGGGTCGTGGTGGAAGGTGTCGCCGTATTCAATGCCCTCCCACGGACGTTCGTAGAGGGTGCTGACTTCAGTTGCAGACAAGCATCTGGAATAAAGCCTAGTATTCTGCATTGAGCAAGTAAGGCCACCACTAGAAGCAACAACAGGCAACTCGTTCAAATAAATTTTGTAACCGCTCGTGGATAATGGAGCAGTAACACTCGAAGACGCTGCTTGGTAAACTCCGTCTCTATAAATTTTGATAGTCGACCCGTCGAAAGTAACGGCAAAATTCACCCAAACATTATTGTCATCGGTGTAATTGTTGTTGTTGATGTAATAGCTTGCGCTTGTCCCGCCGTTTGATCGGTTGTGGTATACTTGCGGATGCTGGGCAGTGTGATTTCCTCGAAAATAAACTTCGAAATCAGAAGACCCCGACGAGTTCCCCAAAACGATGCCAGCACCGTACTTATTGGAACCGCCTTGAGCCAATTCCTCATGCTTGACCCAAGTGCTAAACGTATAACCACCTGTTAGGTCAGGCTGCGTGTTCGCAGTTTCTGCATGTGAATTCCTGCTTACCGAGTTATCAAATCTATTGGCAGTGCCGAGCGTTTCGGTTTCCCAAGTGTTCGTTCCATATAACGTCGCATCTAGACCGTTGCCTGATATGTCGGTAAGAATCGTACCGCTGCCATCAGTCATCACCCACCAGCCCTCAATGTCTGCCATTATTGAGCTAGCTGTTGTATCGGTGGACAAAGTCATAGACCCTGCCGCTGGAGGACTGTAGGGCCAGAGGGTATCGTAATTAGTCCCTGACCAAGGTCTTGCGTACAAAAGGTCTACCTGAGCCTGACTGAGTTCGACAGTCCAACATCTGACATTCTGCATCTCGCCCTGAAATGCTTTCCCCAGCGGAACCTCCAACGCCCTTTCAGCTATGTAACCACGATCAAGGTTCCCAACATTAATAGAGCCTGACCGAGTGCCAGTGTACTTCGTCCCATTGATATACAGGTTTATGTTGTTTGAGGCATCCCAAGTTGCCACTGCAAAGTTCCAGCCGCTGCCAAGAGACGACAATGCCGGACCAGTCACATCGGAATTGGTGGATGACTGACGATACCTGAATGTCACATCTCCAGAAGACGTAATAAGAACGCCAATGGATCGCCCAGTCGAGCTAGATGAACCAAATTCAAACAGCCTTGCACCTGTTTGAGAAGCGTTTGACTTAAACCAAAAAGATATCGAGCCAACACTGCCATCAATCGAAAGAGCAGCATTGCCTGTCGTGCAGTAATCATTTGATCCATCGAAGAACGCACATCTACCGATGCCAGTAGAGCCTGTGAAGTATGCACCATTAGTCATCGTGCCATTGTAAGAATTGCCACTGATATCCAAAGCGGTGGACGACGTTTCATCCGTCAACGGGTAGAAAGCTACAAGCCCAGAATTGATACTCGCAGTGGCGTCCAGCGTAAGGCGTGACGCAGAATAGGGATTTGTAAAACCCATTTAGCCAAGCCTCGCAAATGCAGCAGGATAGAAGTATCTATTGGATGGTGGCACAACGGCTGTGTAATCAGAACCGATCCACGGATCTGAGTAGAGACTGCTCACCTCACTGCTACTCAATACCCTTGACCAAACTCTGACGTTTTGCATGTTTCCGTCAAAGTCCCTGCCACCAGTCCACCAATGTCCGATTCGCATGCCGCCACTTAAATCATAGGGGCCAACAGCCCCCGATGCTTCCGCAGCACCATTAACGTACAACGTACTACTCGAACCATCAAAAACGCCGACAACATGAAACCATTCGCCAACCCCTATCGTGGTAGTGCTTGAAAGAGTGTTTGATCCCCCGTACATCTTTAGTAGTGACGAATTGTTGATGTAAATCGTTGGCCTCGAACCACTCGTCTGACCAATAAACATTTGGTAATAATACGTGGTCGCAGAGTTCATATAACCCCAAAGCGAGACACTGTAGGGCTGAGACGAAATCGTTGCACTGGAATCGATGCCGCCATTTTCAGGAAACGAAATCGCACCGCCTAATGTTGTCACCGTGTGAGACAGCCCCGCATCAAGCGTGCCATCATTGCTATTGCCGCTCAGGTCAGGAGTAGTTGTGCCGCTCACTTCCAGCATTGGCAGCCAAAGCTGCTGATCTACATTAATCGCAGCCGCACTATCCAGTGCAATAGTGGTCGGCGGGTCATACGGATAAACGCATCGGTCAACAGAATCTGCATTGGTGATCGTGTAGCCGTTCAGGTCGATCAAGCTATTGCAGTCACGAAGCCAAGCGGTAGAGAAGTCACTGGCTAGGACGATAGATCCAGTAGAGGCATCTGTTACATGGATGCCTTCAACCGTTTGCCCATTGAAGTTAACGGACTGCGAACCAGAATTGTCGAAGATGATTGTGCCGTCACCTGCTGACCAAGTGATGCTTCCTTGCGAAGGCGTAATGTCTACATCGCCCTTAAATGTCAGGCTTACATTATTAGTGGCAGTGTCAATTGTTTCGTTTGTTGCCTTGCCCATCGAGGTGGATACATCGCCCTCAATGACGGTATCACCCTCAAATCTCCATGTTGTATTGTAACTTGCTGCGTTTTGACCAAGGTCGAAGGTTCCTGTATAGGTCGCAATAGGAATCGTCGTCAACGTTCCATTATTTGAATTTTTAGTTTTAAAATTTCCTATACTCGCTGTCGGGTTTCCTGTATGAGTCCCTGTACCTTCGGGGTGCAACTCAAGTCGCCCAGTAGTCGTTGTAATAGAGCTATTGGCCCCAAGTGTAAGTGAAGCATTATTTCTGATCGCAGGTGAATAGCTACCAGCAGCCCAAGTTGCCCCGCTTTCAAGAGTAAACGAACCTGTTACATACACGTTGCGAGATTGGTAAACTTGGGCATTCGGAGCGAGAGTGATGCTATAAAAAGTTCCCCCGGATGCTTTCCATAGCCAAGCCACCAAGGTTGTGCTGGTCATGCGAAGAGTAGATGTGCCTTCGGAAGATAAAGCACTAATAAAACGAAGGTTATAAGCACCGCCTACAGTCCAATTTGAAGAACCAAGGTCAAAGATTGTAGTAGACCCAGAGGCGTTAACATCGTTGTTTACACGCACAGTGTGCGATCCAGCAGAGAAGGTTCCTGCGTAGCTCGTAAGCATGAGAGATTCCATGCTACGACTCGCACCCATAGTGCAGTTCACGGAACTGCTGCTATCGAACACCACATTATTGGAACCAACGGGGACCGAAGCACCGCCTGAGCCACCGCTGCTGGTAGACCAGTTGCCTGAGTTCTCATAGTCGGAGTCTACAAGGCCAACCCAATATCTACTACCGGTAGAGCAAGGGCTAGGGTCTGAACCTGTGGTTGTGACCGTGTAGCCGTTCTCGTCAATTTGATTAGCACAGTCATGGACATAGGGCGTTGTGACGTTTGCCTGTAGAGTTGCAGTGCCTGCTGCGTTGTCTGAAAAGAATAGAGGCCCAATGGTCTTGCCATCAAAGTTAATATCGGCAGAGCCTGACGGGGCAAGGATGACAGAGCCTGTCCCCGGTATCCAAGCGGTGGGCTTGCCTGCTTCGTAGAACGCAACCTCGCCACCGAAAGTCACATCATAATTATTTTGATCAAAGGTGATTGTTTGTGACCAATGGTGATCGACTCTCAGGCGGTTAAATGTTGTGTTTTGCTGTAGCTTGTGTACGTTTCCACTATGGTTGCTTCCCGTCCTCATTTGATAGGTACAGTCAATGGGAACCGTGGCATAAATATTTGCGGTCCCAGCTTGGATTTGTAAACCAGAATTATTGCGAAAACGCTCGTTGTTGCCGGGATCATCAAATGATCCATCCACATAAAGATTAAGAACCGAATTGGCATTGCTACTTTGGCAACCAAAACCGCCACCAGAAGTTGTCCGACACTCCAGCACGCCAGTTGATGTTATACGAATTTCACTAGTGCCAGCCCCGTCGATATATACGCCGGGGTAATTAAGCGAGACTCGCAATCGTCCACGAAGCTCAAAATTGCGGGAATAAAACCCCCAGTCTGATCGTATGTTTGCACCATTCTCAATGAGAATTTTATGTAACGAAGCTTTGCTGGATGGAGAGTCAACTGTACCAGTTCCTGTAAACCTCCAAGTGCAAGCTGTCATGCTGGCAAACGATGCAGAGCTACTTCTCGCATTGAACCCTTGACCGAACGTCCAAGTTGTCGCTGTACCGTCGTCAAATGTGACAGTCTTGTTTTGGAAGCGAACGCTAGAAGACGAAGTGATTGTTACGTCAAAACCGCCGCTATCAAAGTGACCGTCGTCTGCACCCGCACCCGTGTAGCCACTGGTCAGGTCCAGATAGTCAACCGTGACATTCATGTCCAATGTGCATTTGCCAACGCCATTGCCGTCGAAGATTGCGGTGTCACTAGCACCGGGAACGGACGCACCACCAAACCCACCACTGGTCGTACTCCAGTTGAATGTGTCGTTCCAAGTGCCTGCGAAAGAGGCTACCCAATAGCGATTCGCCATCTACTCAAGCCTCGTAAATTTAGCACTAGCAACGTTGGTGTAGGAAGAGCCGCCGCCGGTCGCGTTGTACGTTGTCGGTGCGTTTTCAGGTGCGGCGTTTTTGAAGAGATGACCATCGGCTAGGGTTATGCCGTACTTGTCGGCAAGGTAACCCTCAACCCAAATGACCGCCGAATGATCTGAATCGGCTGGCTGCGACACTATGATCTCGGCAACCTTTCCATTAAGGGCACCGCCTCCAGCGCCTGACCGCCCAAGGCTGTTGTACGCGGTGCCTCCGGGTTGGTTTTGATCTCTGCCAAACTGATACCAAAGATTGCCATCAATTCTGACATAAGCGGCGTCTAGGCTATTGGAATAACTGATGATGTGGTATTGAGTAGCCACGACGCCGCCGACACCACCAGATGTGTCGAACATGTTATTGCTGTTGTTGTAATTAAAACCAAGCCTCAATTCGCCACTCGTAAAAACATAACAATGAAGGAATGACGCAACGTAAGACGGAACCGCAGTGTCGTCAATGTTCAGCAAGGAGTTGAAGTTTTTCAGAACATCCAACGAAACAACCATTGTTGTTGTCAGTTGGCCTGCCGGGAGTGTATAGCTGCCTGTCACGAGAAAGTCATCTGTGCCATCGAAATCCGCAGCCATATAAGTGCCAACAGCATTGGCTAAGGCAAGTGGCCTCGTTGTGCTAGAGCCTGTCAAGTCACGGCTGTTGCCGCTACTGTCAGCCCAAGTTGTGATTGAGTCGCCGTTGGAGTACGACGACGCCAACGATTCCGGCTTATGCCACACAACCAGCCCGGTGAGGTCTGTCATGTCTGTCCATGCCATCTAACTACACCTTCGGTTGATAACCCAAACCATCGAGATACCGATCCAACCAAACCTTCTGCTCGTCTGTCATCATGTCAAGCACTGGCAGACATTCTGCAACGCTAAAGTCGAAAGCAGAATCAGAGTAAACGATGTCACCAGCGTCTGCCTCTGGATCAAGACCTGAGCGAAATGCTTCGTAACCAGATGCAAGTTGGTACATCATGTCAACGATTTTCTTGGCATCACCACCGTATCTACGAAGCGTTCCCAATCGTTCACCGCCAACAACGTTGGACTCGTAGTTTGAAATGTTGCTCATGTTTAGGTTCCTTATGATTTACTGAAGGACTGTGTGAAATATCTCAGTGCAATCGATATGCACTTCTGTATTGCTAACCAGCAGAAAATGATTGTCGGACAAAGCCAGTCTCTGCGACTGGCGAACCAATCCGTTACAAGCTCTACCCGCCCTGGAAGAGTTTCATCTTCCATGTTCCTGGCCTAAGTCTTTCGTTTGCTCAAGATGCGTCTCTATAGCATCAATATCTTCTTCGTGGTCCGTTACCACGTTCGACAATTTCTTCACGTTAACGCTAAGCCGATCCATCTTTTTCTCTAACTTGTCAACTCGCTGATGGTTCTGAAAAACCAGCTCGTAAAGCCTCGGCCTATCACCCCGATAGTTTACCGCTTCATTGATTTCTTGGGACAAGTTTTTCCCCTGTTTTGCGGCTTGATTTGCCCTATATGAAAACCATGACGCCGCCATCGTCCCCGCTGCCGTAATTAGCGAAATATAAATCTCATTCATTAGTCCATCCCTGCTTCGGTGGGGATAAACTGACGAGCAGGAATACACCTATTCTCCCTACCTTTGTGAGGCACCCATCTCAGCCAGTATCCGCCGCGTACCCGTGGGCCGAGGCCCTTTTCTATATGCCACCCTTTGTCGCCGTCTTTGTAGTCGTCCTTGTAGGTTCCGCATCGAACAAAATCTATTGGGACGTGTTTGATAATGCTTGTCTGAGTCCGCTCAGCCACAACGTGCGTCACGTTAGTGCGGTAGTGGTGGTGGCCGCAAACGTACACATCTGCCCTAACTTGAGTCATGTACTGCGGAAAATGATTTACGCCAAAGGTTGTAGCCCCGCCGCCTCCGAAACCATGGTGGTAGTAAAACTCGACACGACCACGCATGCTCGCTTTCCGCTGGAACTGATAACGAATCCATCCGCCATAGCCACCCGACATTGTTATCCCGCCGGAGTCCCTCAATTTTGCCGCGAGACGATCGACCAAATTCGTTTCGTGCTTGTTCAAAATTGCAGTTTCGTGATTCCCCAATCCGATAATTGCCACGTTTTTCTTAAAAGGCTGCAACCACTTAGCCGCTTCATCGACAATCGCATCGAAGTAGTTTGTTTTGAGGTGAGCCGTGCGCACTGACGCTTTGCACGCACGCGGATCGTACTTTCCTTGCATCGCGCAAAAAAAGTCGCCGATAATGAAAACAGGAGCCTTCTTTTTGACAGCCTCAGTGAGATGCCTTTTCAGGAGCTTCCTGTCACATTTCGGATTATCAAAGTGAATATCACTAAGCCATAAGGCCCACGATTCCTTCGCAGGATACGGTTGGTGGATAGTGTGAGCATTTGGCCCTTGCTCAACCAACTTCCAATTCATCACTCATCCTCCGGTCCATTTCTTTCACAAACTCGTCCAAATAAGCGAGCAAGCCACGGTTGTTCGCAATCAGACTGAGGAAAGCAATCGTTAGTTGCTGAGTGTTATGCTCTTCGTCTTCCGTCTCGATGCCAGCGACGTAATGCAGTCCATGAAAAATTTCATGCCAGAACACTTCAGCTTCCAAAAGGAAGTCATCCTGGCTCTGCACGGCAATACACGACTTATCTACTAAAAAAACCCCGAGGCTTTGACATGCAAAAGCCTCGCGATCGCTCATTTCCGTCACGTCGAAAACACGACAGCCAATCTGCAATCGCGTTGGGGTTTTGTTTTGCACGTTGTTTCCTAATCAGTGAACGATTCGACGAAGCAATGCTCTCACAGGTCGTTTGGCAATAATCCCTTTCGCGTGCCGAAAAACACCTTTTGCCAGCCGAGCGACTGGACGCCTTCTGCAACGTCGCGACGTTACTTTCGTTTTCTCAACTTCATCAGCTTCGTCGACGGGCGGTGCAATCAGACTCATGTCGGGTTCGTCGATTACGCTTACCATTCCACTTGCTGCCTTTTCTACCTGCACTGCGTCGACCGCGAGGTCGTAGCCATCCTCGTAATCCGAATTAGGCAGAGCGAGTACTGACGAAAGAACCAAAACGAGTATTCCCGGCTTCATATTTCCCATCCTTTTGAAAAATCAATTTCACGTTTTTTAAGGCCATCAATTCCCACGAGTGCGTAACTGTCACGCTGGCCGAGCATCTTGTCTGCAACGTGCGGACGAACCCAAGCTGAACATTTTTTGATTTCGTCTGAACAATCCGCGAGGCCCTTGCCAAACGAATTTCGAGTGCCCCAACTGTTGCCCCAACTGTTTGTCACTAGGAGGCCGGGGTTGTCGCCACGCCGGACCCCCGTGAACGTCATGCAGTGTGCCCAACGCCCACGCGGCGGCGCAAAACCGTTAGTATCGCGCTGGCCAAGTCCCTGCGTCGAACAAACGATGACGGGGTATCCATTTTCGATGCATGCGAACGCCTGCTCGTATGTTGTGACAAGCTTTGCTTCTTTTACTGGCTGGTCTTTCGCGACTTTGTCCAGGGCACCTTTGTCGTTTTTCCCACCACAGCCGTAATAGCCCCAGTTCTTACAACGTTTCCCCGAGTACTCTCGAAGATCATGGTCAGGGTTGCCAGTAACTTCCGAGTAATCACGCATGTGCAAAGCGCCCCACTCAGTCAGCCACTTGGCTGTGACCGCCCCAAACGACCCGTCTCGCCAAGAGGCTCTAGGTATAGATTTGGCCTCGACCCTTCCGCCCCCATAACAGGGCTCTACCGCAAATCGACCCTGCCACTCCCACGGCTTGTTGCCGACTACAATCTCTGTCGCAACGAGGCAATCGAGAGCGAGTGCGAATCCCCAGCCAACACAATCGCCAATTTTCTGAGCGCCTCTTTCCCAGTCTGGTTCTAAAGTCAGAATTGCATCGAGCAGGATCGTCGTTTCTGAATCGCCGCTATTTTGGATCAGCTGCACTTCATCAGTCGTAATCTCGTTGACTGCCACGCTCGGCGTTTTGAGCAGAGCCTCAACAGTTTCCGGGCTCGGTTCCCAACCGAATAATTTATTCACAGCTTGCCCCCCGCTTTGCGAAGGATTTCAGCAACCTTTTGCCGTGCAGACTCGTCGAGCGCAAACGGCAACTCATTCAGCTCACTGCCAACAAGCCTGCCAATTTTTTTGCTTTCCGGTATGTCGCCGCGATTTTCGCGTGCAAGAGAAACGACGCGATCGCGATAAGCCTCAACTGCTTGCGTCGTTGGGAATTGGTCAGGGTGCGATTCAACGGCGTCAGCCATGCCGTCGAGCATGCCGTGAAGAAATTGCGTATTGCTGTAATCGGTCTGGAAAAATGCCAACCAAATTAAAGCAACGCACGCGACAACTTTAAGAAGAAACCCCATCGTGATCTGTCCCACTCATTTGTGCTATGCAACTTGGAATGAGGACTTTGTCGATTGCTTCGATCGCGTCAGAATCGGCTAGCAGCTTTTTTCGCAAGCTAATCACTTGCATTAAAATTTCCTCGCCGTCTGGCTTCGCGGGGTTCCGTCCCCAACGAAACACAGACTTCACGATGGGCCATCCGATAACGGCAATGACGATCACCACAGCTGCTATTTGAAATGTCGTCATCAGGCCACCTAGAAAAAGCGAAAAGGCCGCCACCGATGGCGACCCCCTCGCGGTTTACCCAAGGTAGTGTCTCAAAAGAAATTCAATCGCGTCCCAAATTTTGTCGTCAACGTATGGTTCAACGACGATATTAGGCACATATGGCAGATCAATTGGCGCGATAAAAGAATCGTAGGCTACTTTGGCCTGAGCAACAATTTCGTCGACCGTAGTGTCGTCGACCGTCATGTCGTCGAGAATCTCTCGCACTTTTTCCGTTACGAAATCGATGAGCTTTCCAGGCTTCCATCCCTTCATTTCAGGACGGACGACCTGCACTTCCCGACCGAACTTAATGGCAAACTCTTCAGCGTTCATCTTAAAACTCCGCGACAGTTTGAATGACCAATTTTACCATTTGAAATATTTAGTCAACAATCATTGTGCTTTGTTTTCGCAATCTATTTCATTTTGTCGCCAATGATCTGCGATTTCAGTCGCTAAATTGCCTAAGTCGCTGAGGCAGCATATTACTACCCAAGGCTTTCTATTTTTCCTATGTACCACGACTGGCACTTTATCCCCTGCGTCTTCCTGAGCTTGTTGCATCGCATCCCAAAGACGAAGAGACTCTGTTCGTTTGACTTCAAAATGTATTCCTTCCAGGTCGGAAACTACATCGGGACTATCTGTGCCGCCGGAGTACTGAACGCCACGCCGAGCTTCGATCCCGAGGTATTTGCTGATTGCCTTTGAGCATTCAAGTTCGCCCGTCTTACCTTTCCGTTTGCTTGAGGCACCCACGTTCTTCCTCCTGTATTAAATGTTGGATTTCGCTTACCAACTCTTCCTTTGTGCTGACACGTCGCCAGGCAATGACATCAATGTCGCTTTCGATCTTGACGCGAAAATAGCCAGCTAGCCACGCAGAACGATTAATGTTCAGGTCAGACAATTGAAAACACTTTTGGCTGTGTTCGAAAATCAGGACTGGCGGCATCAGCTTGTGAAGAACACGCATTAGCTGAGTGGCCGATTCTGTGACCTGTTTGTCAACGCCACTATCCGGCCAACTAACCTTCACCACCTCTACCTCAAAAGCTGGGTGGTGCGACAAATACGGATTGCTGTTCGTCCACTCATCGATCGGCTCGCAGTCGCAATCGTAAACATGCTCTCTGCAATATGTGCAAACGTAGTCTTCGCACATATCGCATTCCTTCCATGCGAACTCTGGAGGAAACTCACTAAGCTGGTCATCGATCCAACTTACGGGCTGCAAATAATTAAGCTGAGCAACTGGCAGCTGCTGACCCAGGAGAGTCACTAGCCAAATCTGTTCGTAGTCATCGTTAGAAATCAAATTAATTCTGTCGCTGGTCTGCGGCAGCCCAATTTGCCCCACCGTTCTCTTCCGATGCGGCTTCGGCTTGCTGGCGTTTGAAATCATCGGAAAGAGACCTCGCAATTCGCTGTAGGTACTTACGCAAAAGCAACTGTTTTCTGGCAAGCTCGAATGCCTGCTCAAAATTGACTTGTCGATTAAGGTACATTTACTCACCCTAAAATTGGCTAGTCATTACGCAGTAAATCGCCACTGTGATCGCCGTCATGATGCAGGCTGAAATACACAGGAAGGTAACTGCTTCGACAATTTGAGAATCGTCACTAATCTTCATGAGGCAAACCCCTCGAGGACATTCGAGCTATTAAATTCATCGAACTCGTTGACGTAGTTTTTCGGTTTACCTTCGCAAGACTTCATCGCATCTATTAGCTGCGACATAGTCTTCTGCGGGTCATTAAAAACGTGCTGCTTCTCCCAGTAACGGACAGGTGTCCCGTCGTGCCTCACTGACAGTTGCTGGCCTGCATCGCAATCGCAGTAAATCATCACTGACCGCCAATCTTTAAAGCCATCAAAACGACTGTCGGTTTCACGCGAGGCGATTTTCAAAAGATCAACAAGGCTCAAATTTTCGTCTTCAAGCTTGTTTGATAAATTGCTTCGCTGATCATCCAAATACCGCTGCCATGCGTCGAACTTGCCTTCCTTTGCGTGACGAACTGTCCTTGGGTGAAATACCTCAATCCACCCCGTGTCTCGGCAGTTACCGCAATAGAAAATTTCTTTTCGGACGATCTTTGGCTTAGAGGCAGTCTCTCGGTCCTGAACACGTTTTCGAGCAAACTGTGCAAGGGTTGGCATCACGTCTTCGTAGGCAATGGGTTTCGCAATGCGCTCGCTAACCATTGCAGTCGTGGCCGCAAAAGCATCGTCCACGGGGATATTTGCGAACATGCTCCGATATGCCGCAACGGCGTCATCCCGGTTGGCAAGCTCAGTGATCCACTTCATCCAACCTGGAAAGTTTGCACCGTGGTTGTTTGCGAACTCTCTAAACTGGTTCTGGTTCAAAATACACCTCCCGCCTGTTTCTTCGAGTTCGACCAAGCAGAGGGGTCATCGTCGTAACGTCCTTGGCGCAGCCACGTTGAGGGGTGAGGAACGAAATCACCTTGCGCTACGTCGCTCGACGCAAACGCGATAGCACGTTCCAGCAAAAACTGGCGAGGCTCGTCGCGCCCAGACGACTTCAGCCTGCTAACTGCTTCTGTGTAGCATTTTTCTGCGAGCTGCTTGCCAACCTTCCTTGGATAGGCTTCCCACCAAGATTCGAAATATTCATTCCTATCCTTTCCTAAACCTTTCCTTTCCTTTCCTTTCCTTTCCCTACCAGCGCAACTTGGAGAACGCTCTCCAAGTTTTCTTGGAGTACACTCTTGAGAACACTCTCCAGTGCGTTCTCCAGTACCTTCTCCAGTACCTTCTCCAGTACGCTCTCCAGTAATCAAGACTTCACGCTTGATAGCCTTCTTCGGTTCGTCTCTTTTTGCCGTGTTTTCAGCCTCTGATTCCACGAAATCCGACTGTGTCTTTTTCATTTTCGCTCTGACCCACAGAGGGCAGTGGCTGGCCCAATCGTGAACGACAATCCTGTATTGGTCACTGCGATCAAGCCAGCCACAGTCAACCAGTGCATTCACAAGATCAGCAGGCTCACCGTCAAATTCGAGAGCAGCCGCGATGTCGTCGTCACTCAATTTCAACCCGATCGCACCGTCAGGCGTTTCGATCGAGGTCGTTCGCCAGAGCATTTCGAGCAACCCAATGATGCTTCGCCTAGTTTCGCCATACTTAGCAAGCGTTCTGACCAGTCGCTTAAATTTGGTCAGTTCGACAGTATCTTTCATCATGCCGCCACCCCCTTCGCGACGATCGCGTCAGCGGGTAATTCCATGATTTTTATGGCAAAGAATTGCGTTCCGTCAGCATTAGTTTGAACGCGGCATTTGTCGATGCGGAACCAATTCCGCAGATACCAGCGGCGAAAAACCGTCAAATCAATAATGTGCCACAAGGCGAGGCATGTTTCCGTGGCATCACAGAAGCCATAAATCATTAGATCGCCCCATCCGCTAGCGATCTTCTCTGCCTCAGTCATGACATTAGTCATCCTGCCGCAGCGAATTGTGATTTCATCTTTAAACGCCATGTACTTGTTGCGACGTACTCTGACCGCTATCCGTAGCGGCCTAGATTCATACGTCATCAAATCCGTGCAATGATTGGCGTCTTCGTAGAAGCTTGCTTCGTTAAAAAGAAAAGGCGCAAGCTTCATTTTTACCTCTTCGATAAATCGATCAGACCATCCCTTGTCTGACTCATAGATCGCTTTCCGCGTCTGCTGTTGAGTCATTTTCGAGTTCAATCCTTTTTATTTCGTCGTCCAAATACCAAGCCGCTTTACGCAGGTCTACAAGGGCGTCACGCTTACTTCCTTTGAGGCCATGCCGCCAAACGTACTTGACGACCTGGCCGAGGTTGTAAGTCATGTGCCGAGCGATCTGAATGCATTCAATGCCGCTCGCATGCGACCTGTAATGCTGCGGATTAACTTCATCCATTACTCACCCTCACGTCTAAGAGGCCACAGCGCCCATGCTCGAAGCTGTAGCGAGTTGAGAGTTCTAAAGCAGCGTGAGTGAGCCCGACTGGAATCCTGGGCTTTCGCTCACGCATTTGACTAGAAAGCCTGCGTATTCTTGCAGGCGTTGGGGCCGGAACAGACTTTGTTTCGTCGCAATACAAGTCATCGCTTTGCCACATCCAAAGTCCCAGCCGCCGAGCTAACTCATGCGTGAGGATTATTTCGCCATCGTCGTCGACTTCGTGAGAAATGCCGACGCGGTCAATGCACGACAGGCAAAAGCTGTAATTGACATAAAAGCCCCCAAACCGCCGCACGATTTTTAAAAAACGATCTTTGCTGATAACCACGAGTAAACCATCCTTGTGAAAAATGCGTGGCCGAAGCCACGCCGATCCTTGACATAAACTCAAAACGGAGCGCCAGAGCTTGGCAATTCCATTGCAACTCTAATGCAGTCAGTCATTTTCCCTTGGAAAGCCACGCGATCTCGTTTGAGATTTATGGTCCTGTTCGACCATCGCGTGTAATCCTTTCCGAGCAGCTCTGCGAGAATATTCGCGTTCGTTTTGTTTAAAACCATCGTGCAGTCTTCGACAAAATGAACGCATGGCTTCCGCTCCCGATCGTCACCGATCTCTTGAACATCGACCTTTTTAATGGTGTACGCAGCAGACTGGCCGTCCTCCGGCAAATCACAGCTACGCAAAAAACGACTCGGGAAAAGTGAAGAAATATCGGCCATTGAACGCCTCATGAAAAAAGGAAATCAGGAGTTTCGAGCGCGACCACATTGGTCATCAGCTCAGTATCAAAACAGCTAGTTTCCAGTGCTGTCTTTATTTTTTCGCAGGCCCTATCGACCTGCTGCTTTGCGTAGAGTTGTGCGTTTGCAGGCAGCGTGTAGCAGCCGACGGTCCATGGCCACGAGCTTTGGACGACGACAAAATAGAACTGCTTTATTTCGCATCCAGTCGCTCGCAAAATGCGTCTGTACCATTCCGCTTGCATGTGGTAGCCGAAGCGAATCGCCTGTTTGCCAAAAGCTTGCGGGCTCGCGTCAACGGTCGTCTTAAGATCTACGCAGTAGTCTTCGTGCAGAATGTCGCATCGGCACTTTGCCTCAACGCCGTTGATTGTGGCAAACCTAGTCGCTTGGCTTTCGCAATGCATTGCAGTTAAGTTGAGAAGAGATTGGGCTACTTCGCTTTGATCTAACGCTTTTTTCATTGCAAGAGCTGTTTCATAAGAATGGCTGCCGTCTTCGCGAATTACCTCGCGGCTCTCGCCTTTTGCCTTACGTTGGCCTTTAGGCAAAACGACGTAGCGCGACTCAAACTGCTTTGGCTCGGTGACCATCGTGTCGACAACCGATCCTAGAAGCATTGAGCTTGTGGGCTCGCGGTGCCGGGGTGGACCGTACTTCGACAAGTAGTACTCATGAATGCACTTGTAGGCCGTCTTGATGTCGGAGCTGCCATTTGCCGCGTGCGCGTGGTACAGGCTTTCTTCGATGTAGGGAAATTCAGTCGACATTTACTTTCCTCTGCAAGCCGCTGCCGCCGCAACTGTGACAAAGTCCGTCTTTCGAGGACAAAACGTCATTGCCCTGACCAGAGCCATTGCATGTAGCACAAACATCCAAAGAGCAAGCTTCGCATCCATCGCCGCATAATTCAGAAACGGCCACTATCCGATGACACGATTGGCAAATTTCGATCGCTCCGGCGTACATAGCCTCGTCGAGTTCCAAGCTAAGCTGCTCAAAGGCAATGGTGAGTTTCATGTGGTTTTGCCGAGCATAATCACTTCCGTGTTCGCTATGGCAAATATGCCTGAGTGAGTCAATCAGTTTTTTTATGTGTTCGATCATCAGCTGTCCGTATCCAGTTGCAGATCTCAGTACCGCAGTAATAAATCCGTTTGCCCACACGCTTGGGCTTCACAATTCCACTAGCCCTAGCTTTAGTTAGTTGGTCGCGTCCAAATCCCGCCACCTTCAGTAAAGCATCTGTCGTATAGATTTTCGTTGGCTCGATTACGCCGTTCATTTCCCCACCTTCGCCGCGAAGTCTTCAATCGGTTTTCTGCCAGGCTTTGCTTTTGTCCACAATCCGGCTTCGAGAAGTTCTTCATCGGTGACCTCACCTCGCTTCACGGCGTAACGCATCCTGTAATAACAGGCAGCGCAGACACCTCTGGTCAAAATGGGTTTGTCTTTTCCGCAATTTAAACAGGCCATCACCAAACTCTCTTAAAAGCAATTTGCCGCGATCATGGCCTAATGATTGGGGTGCTTTAAGTTTTTTGCAATAGTTGTGACACGTATTTCGTTGATTATTGGCAAAACTTTATCAGCTATTCCGAAATTTTGTTGGCAGTCATTGGCGAATAAAAACGCCAAAGCGTTAGCCATAGTTAGTTTTTGCGGAAAGTTTCTTGGAATATCAGAGCCTTTTTTTCGCGAAAGTTTGCTTTCTTTTTTTCCAAAATGTTTGGCAAGCATCTTTGCGAGTTCGCGTACAAGCTGATACAAAAGGTTGCTTCAGGGGGGGAAGGAGAATGGATTTAAACGAAATTCAGCGGGCGCTGGATGAGATTGCCAGTAAGGTTGTCGAGCTGCGCGAAAAGATAGCCGACGAGCCGAATCCGAAGTTTCCAAAGATGAAGGTAAAGATCTTGGAGGCGGGTTGGTGTCTTCAGTGTTACGAAGACGGCAAACGCAAGGTTAAAAGCGCGCAGCGGGGACTGTGTCAGAAGCATTACCACGAGACTCGTCGCCGCGTTCAACGCGGTGAAACGACTTACAGGTGGCTTATTTCTGAGGGTTTGATCGCCCCTAAAAGTCCGCCTGGCCGAAAATCTGTCGACACAGTTTTGGGGCGCAAGCTTCGCGAAAAGCGAGATAAGTAGTGGCTATCAAGGTGTTTGTGAGGCAACGAAACCACACTAAATACTGGATGGCTTGGTGGCGTGACGAATCTGGCAAGATGACAGAGAAGTCGACACGCCAAACAAAACGTCGCGAGGCTGAAAGATTTGCAGCTCGGCTGGAACGAGAGCTGAATCTAGGCTTCGATGCACGGCAAATCACGCTGGCTGAACTGCGGCTTAACTTCGAGGACCAGCGTTTCCCGTTCCTGCGTGAGAAGTCTGCTCAAGTATACGGTAACGTGTTTAACCAACTCGAAAGCTTTTTCGGAGCAGACCGCGAGATCCGGCAACTGAACAGCCAATCGATTGCTAAGTGGCAGGCAAAGCTGAAAGCCGCTGGTCGCTCCGACTTTACAATCGCAAGCTACCTACGCACCGTGAAAGTGCTGCTCAATTGGGCGGTCGACACCGATGTACTCGAAAAGTGCCCAAAGATTTCCATGCCGAGAATAGCCAAACGCGGCCTAGCCCGTGGCCGTGCCCTAACTGTTCCAGAAGTGGCAAGGGCTTTGAGATGCTGCCATGACGTGTTCCCAAGTGAAGACGTAAAGAACTGGCAATACATCGTGCGCGGACTGCTGTACTCTGGACTGCGAATTGGTGAAGCGCTTGAACTGAGCCATGATCGTGGCCCAGTACGTTACATGTCGGGGCATCGACCTGTGATTAAATTTTTAGCTGAAGGACAGAAGGCCAACCGCGACGAAATTGCTCCGGTGACGCCACACTTTGCGAAATTAGTGGCGAAGGGCACTGGAACTGGCAAAGTGTTCATGCCTACTGTTCATGGCGAGCGTGTCGACGTATTTGGGCTGAGCAAGCGTATCTCGAAACTATTTGCAGTTGCGAACATTGAAGTCGAAGACGACAAAACTGCGACCGCACATGACCTCCGAAGGACGTTCGGCCTCTTTTGGTCAACAAGGCTCAAGCCAATACAACTAAAGACCTTAATGCGTCACTCGACCATCGAAACCACTCTCAAATATTACGTCGATCTACCCACGAGCGACGTTTCTGAAGCAATCTGGCAGTAATTATTTTGCCAAAACTTGTGAAATGGTTTGCACATCTATTGCAATTAAGTGCGATAGTGTGTATCATGGACGCATGTTTGTTTCTGTTTCCGTGCGCCGGACGTTCCGACGCGCACACACACACGAAGGATGAAAACATGAGAGACAGGTTCAATTACGAATGGGTCATCCGAGTATTCGACGAACACGGCGACATCATTGACAACGACTTCGATGAGACGCTCGGAGGCTTTGCCGCTGATGATATGTGGGTCGCCATCACTGAGAACGGATGGACTAGGCTTGAGCTAGTTAAGTACATCGGAAACGACGTAGAGGGCACGAAGTGGATCGAGTACGCCGAGATTAGTTATGGGCATCTTTGCACGGAGTTCTCGGATGGCTCACGGGTGCCCAAGCGGTTCCACGCTGAGCTAGCCAAGGTGATCGCGTCACTAGGTATCAGGCCGGAACACTATGACGCCGACTTACCGTTCGGGTCACAATGCCGAAACGGTTGACCGACATTTTCGATTTTCCCGACGAAGATTGACCGAACGAAGCACACACACACTTAAAGGCCAGTGCAACATGCTAGTCCTAACTAGGCGACACGATGAAAGTTTGATCTTCGAAACGTCGCAAGGCCCGATCGAGGTCATTTTACTTAAGGTTCGACCAAACAGCTGTCGGCTGGGGATCAACGCTCCAGCAACAGTCAAGGTGATTCGCAAGGAACTTCCACTGAAGGTAAGCAAATGAACGATTCAAAATCCGTCGTGGTCAAGGTCGAGTCACCGAACCACGGCACTTACATTATCGATGATCTGTACCAGATCGAGATGAAAAACAAAGACAAGTTTCAGGTGTACTTTATGTCAGATGTCTCGGGCGACGACATGATGGAGCCCGGAGAAAGGCACCGAACATTCCTCGCCGCGTTTGAGCAAGTACTCGGCTACATCAAGGAGCAGCAGCAATGAAATCTGAGCGTAAAAACATTGTGCAGCCTTCGGTCTTCTGGCGCGCATTCGAGATCGCCGCAAAAGCTGAAGACATGAATTTGTCGCAGTGGATGGCGGAAAAATGCGTTGCCAGTTTACCGCAAGATGTGGCCGACAATCTTCCGAATAGAAGGGAACAATTGTCGCTTCATCGAACTAAAAAGTAAGGCTCGAAAACTAAAACTGCCAGCAATACTGCCAGCAAGTGCGCCACTTGCTGGCTTTTTTCGTTTTAAAACATGCCGAAAACATTGGGTTTCTTAACGAACCGCTGTCGACTCGCATGCCAGTAAAAATTCGAAATCAGTTGCTCAGCAATGAGTTGCGGGTTCGAGTCCCGTGCCCTCCGCCTTTTATTTATGGGGTTTGCGAGATTTCGCCAGCCCCTTTTTCATGCGCGAATATGCAAACTGCCAGCAAAACTGCCAGCAAACGCGCCACTTAGACCCTTGAATTGGTGACGTGATCGAAGACGACCTTGAAACCATGTTTCCGGCGAGCCCTAGCGGCAAAATAGCTGCGGCCCCTGTATTTCCTGTACTCATGAGTATTGGCAACATTCTGCTGCCGAACGAAATCGCCCGGTTTCATCCAACACCCAACCTTGCCACGACGGAACTTCATTCTTAAGAAAAAGTCCCAGTGTTCGCGCACTTTTAGAGTCCTGTCCCACTTCACTTCGTCGACCTTACTCGTTTTGCCGAGGAAACAGTTCAGTCCTAAATCGCAAGGCTGCACCCAATGCTCGCGTGGTCGCCTGGGCCATTTCAGGTGAAGCGAATCTGCCCGGCAAATAAAATCCCTTGCCCAATACCACATGTTTTTTGCTCGGGCAAATCCGAACGTCAGTATATCGAGGTCGAGTTCTTCGAACGCTTGATACATCTCTTGGGTAAATGGATGCTGCTTGCCGATAACAAAGTCGTCGTCCAGCAAAATGAACCGACTCGTATCGACATTTGCAATTGCTGTATTTCGGCCAGCGGACAAGCCAATGTCAAACTCTGTCTTAAGGTACTTAACGTGGCTCCCGAAAGTCAGCTGCGAATCCGCATACGGCTTGCCGTCATCGACAATGACTGTCGGGACTGGGCCGAATTGCTCTAAAGACTCAAGCAATCGTGCGAGGCAATGAGGCCGATTAAACGTCTTGATGACGAACGTTGTATCAGGCAACAACGGTAATTGTGCTGCGGAGGCAGTGTCGTTGGTCATGATTTCTCGTATGGAAAGAGAGTTCGCAATCTATGCCGAACTGGCCTAGCAGACGGACCAGTTCACTGAGTGTCCATTCCCGACAATGCCTTGGGTTAGCCGGTGGCCCCATGCGATTTGTCTTCGCGAGCATACGATCAGGCGTAGACAGTATTAGCGTGCAATCTTTTTCATTGACCAAGCTGGCTATACCGGCCAGCAAATTGTCCGGCGTCACGAGATGTTCTAAAACATCTGCACAGACAACAACGCTTTTGCTTGGAACGCAGGAAACCCAATTAAGGTCACGCTCAAAATTGACTGCGTACCATTGATGACCGTTGACCTCACCTTTATCTGATGATTGCAGTGTTGTCCCATGCTTATTGATCAAGGTTTCAACATTGCTTTCAATGTCAAATCCGATCACATACCGCGCTGCCTTGAGCGACTTTAGAGCAGATCCGCATCCAAGGTCGACGATGAAATTTTGCGAAGCATGCCGCGCGACTACTGCTGCCAAAGAGTAAACGTCAGGCTGGTAAGTCACGCCAGACTGGTCGATTTTTTCGTGGTCATCGAAAGCGACAGCCGGCATCCTCGCAACGTATCCATGTGGCAAGCAGTAACTCATTAGACGTGCCTCATTTTCTTCTGAACGTGCGATTTGATTTTATTGAGGACATCCTTCGTCACTTCCAAGTCGAGGAACTCGAAAACAGGCTCAAGGGATTTGATTGGATTCTCAAGCAGGTCGTAGTAGTTAACAGATACGTGGTCATGTCGAGATTTCAGAAGTTCTTTGCCTTGTTGCAGCCAACGCTGATGCTTGTCCAGTAAAACCGGATTAACATTGGGCTGTCTCTTGACAATAGATTTGATCGAATCTTCGATTGGTCGCTCTGAAATGACCAGTTTTAATTTCGACTTGCTATTTGTCAGCTGATCAGGGACGCCGCACAGGAGCGGGTGCTTAACCGCAGCGATCATGCCTTGGCGAGCTGCCTCGCCTTTCTTCTGATCAATCCATTGCTTGACCTGATGCCACAACAGCTCTCGCTTGCGAGACATTTGTGCATCCCAACCCTTATTGGCAGACTGCAATATCCTGGCCATACCGATAGCTTCGTAGCCACAATTCTTGCCTGGCGTCGTGCCGTAATATCCGACCAAGGTTTTGCCCATATAGACTTGGCTTGTATGCCATAAACACCCAGCGAGGCAGCTACTTCCGCTTGAATGCAAGCCAAGTATTGGCACAAACACTTCGTTGTCAGCGACTGACTTAGCAGGACGGTACGCTGATGCGTCAGAATTCCAAAACCTAGTCGGAAAGCTTTTGTTGGCTATGTCGCTGCGATTTTCGCGTTGGCCGACCTTAAAGCGATTTAAGGCTATGACTTTCCCGTGGCTACGCTGATGCAGAATGCCAAGGTGATGATCTACGTGATGCTTTTTCTGCCAGTTAGTCGTATTGCTGAGATGTTCGTACACCGTCCGTTTGAAATTTCCCTGCAACGCGAAGGCGTGGGTTCGGTTTACGTTCCAAGGATAGCACCAGTAATCGTTTGCTCTTTTCGGCGTGCGTTGAGATGCATGAAGGTGCTGCCCGCCAAGATACATCATGCCCCAGCCCGCAGGCGTTTCCGCAATACTTTCGCTAATCGTTGCAGTAAAGTCGTCCGAAAAAATTGCGTCGTCCTCTAAAATCAATACTCGGTCGACGCCCTCGTTTAGGCACTTCTCGATAATTTGATGATGCGAACGGTAACAACCCCAACCGCCTTTACCCTGACGCCACCATGCAGGAGGTGGCACCTTGCTTCCGTCAACTGCATTCCAACGCTCAATTTTGGCGAAGGGCCAGTCTGAGGGTACACCACTTAAAAACTGTTCCCATCGGTCAGCACGGCGTTCTAGATTGACGCAGTAAACTTTGTCGAAGTAACTTTTCAGATCGACTTTCTTTGCTTCCTTGACTGCCGACATCACAAGTCTCTTTACGAAGATTTTAGGTGCAGGCAACTTGCGCTTTGACGCCTCGGACTGAAGCCAACCGCATACTGTGTCAACATTTTGCTCAACCCATGATGGACCGTAATTGTTCATCATTTGCTGGTATTTTTTACAATTACACTGCGGCCTCGGGGTAATGCCTAAACGCGAGATTTTTTTGGCCAAAGCATCGCCAACATGAATCATCGCACTCGTTCCAAAATAAGAGTCACGTCACTGGCATTAAAGTCGCTATCGCCGTCAGCAATTAAGCTAATCATCTGACCGTAGGCGAGGCCGATCAGTTTCTCTACTGACGCAGTTGAATTAGGTGGTGCGGAAACTTTCGCGACTTGTATATCGGAAGCCATAAGCCGACATGAAACGATGCCATCGTCAGAAGCCGACGTGTAGTTGAGCTTGACCCTATACAGGCCGTCATGATTTATGTGGATCTGGCCGTTGCCCTCTATCGTGTAAGCAACCTCTGAAACTGCCTCAATGCTATCGAAGTCGAGGGTCGCACCCGGAGCTACACTTGCCGTGTTTGCGATCGCTTGGAGCATAAACAATTCAACAGGCAAACCTTGCACCTGCGTCTGACAATCAAGCGTGCGGGTTTCGCCAATAGCCGTTCCCGCATCAGATTGCGGCGGGCAAAGACAAACACCTGTAGGGTCACCATTACCACCGGGGACGTTGCCTGTACACTCAGTCGTTTCGTCCCAACTTGATCCGTTCCAGGTGACGACGCACGTTCCACAATCCTCCGAACCGCCACCGCCGCCTGAGCCAGACGACGACTCATCGCAGCAAAGTTCGCAACAATGCTCAAGCGTTTCCTGATCTTCAGAACAAACGAGTTCCCCATTGACGATCTGTAGCGTGTAATTCGTAACGTACACGCATATTTGGGTGTCGCTGCACTCAAGACGACGTATAGGAATTACGCACTGCCCGCCACTACCCGAACTGCCACTTTCGGAGTCGCTGCTGGACGAACCCGATGATGAACCTCCTGACGAGCTGCCGTCAGGACAGGGGCAGTTGCCATACACCTCGGCAATATGCAGGTCACCGAATGCGTCTCGAACTGCCATTGCATACTGTCCGCATGGCATTCCCTCTGCGGTCATGTTGTAAATGTTTTCAACTACGTCTTCACCGTTTAGCTGAACCGCCTCGACAAGGCCATTGTTTATGACGCAGTGCTTTACGAATCCTCGACCCGGCACGACGCATGAGCCGGTTTCTGATCCGCTCAATACGTCATAGGTCGCAGCCGTAATTGCCTCTGTAGATTCAACTAGAAAGTGGTCGTGGTTTGGCTGATCACTGAGGTTGATATAACACCAAACACGAGAAGTGTCGTTAGGCAGTCGAGTCTGAGCCAGTACTCGCCAACCGCCACCTTCTTTCGGCGTAAATTGATTTGCTTCAACGTCGAGGTAAGCAACTCGCTGATTGCAGAAAACAGGCACCCAAATATGACCACCCGTGTAGCCACGCTGTAGCTCTCCAGCACCGACGCCGTCGACAACTACGACAACTCTTTGAGCATGGACCGGCTTGTTGTACTGAGTCCCGAGAACGCACGGCGATTTTTCCATGTCGCCGGGATAGCGATCATCTGGCAGTTCGTGTCCCGGTGCTAACCCAGACAGACCGAGGACACTGAATGCGCCGAGTGCGACACCTGATGCGTTCTTTACGACGACATCGGGAAGCGGACCGAGAATGCGCGACTTAGACTTCGGAGAAGCGAGTCGGCCCATGCGGTGGTCTTCTACCGCTTCGACTGTGTTGTTGTGAAAGTCGGCATTAGGCACAAAAGCTTGACCGACCGTGACTCGATTTTGTCCCATTTTTTACTGTGGCTCAAAAGGGTTAATGTCGTCTTCGATGCAGGTCAACGACGACTGATCGCAGGTATCAGTAGAAGCAGACAAGATGTAGTTAAAGTTTGCAAATGGGTAAATTTGTTGACGAACTACGCGATCGATTTCTTCAGTCATTTTTGCGGGCTCTACGGTATTACTAGGGTTATTACTAGTAGTAGTGCTAAGAACTTCGTGCTTTCGATACGCGACCCATACGTATTCCCAACCATACTTATTGACCACGAACTCGCTCGGATCGATTGGATTTCCATCATTGTCGTACTGCGGGAAATCTGTCACACAACGAGGTGCCTTAAATGTTATTTGCCTACCCGGACGAACACCGAACACGAAGGTCACCGAAATGTCGTCGCCCTCGGTTTCCGTAATTTCCATCCGCTCAAAACGCAGCTCACCTTTACAGAACGCACCCATCTGAGCATTGTTTACGGACCCAAAAAGAAGCATGCGTTCGCGAGTCCAACACGCTAGGTCGCCGATTGCTGTTTTCGTAAAAACATAGCGACGTGTGTATTGGCCATACGGGCTGATGATTTCAATACCTTCAGCAACGTCCTCTTGTACATTTATGCGGTACTTAAAGACATTTTTTTCATGCTCTACCCCGTAGCCTTGCAAGTTGCATATTCCGGCATTATCTAAAGATAAGACGTATTCACGACTGTCGAGAGCGTCGTACAGAGTTGATGTTTCACCGCCAAACGTGAACGACTCGTCAAACGTGTCTTGCCGACCAATGACCTGATAGGTCACTTTAATTCGAAACATGTACTTGTGACCGACAGTGTCAGCCAAGCAGGAAATCACGTCGAGATCGAACTGCCTGTTACCAAACACGTAATCCGCAACGTAGAGCGGATCTGGCCAGTAAAACGTTGCGGGATGGTTGTATCGAATGTGGTTCAGGGCCAAAGCATCGGCTGCATCCGCAGCATCGTTGTAATTGACGACCTCTACCACATACTCTCGCGTCTGGCTTCCCGTGTTCCACTGTAAGTTCGTAGCGCGACTTCCCCAGCTTTCGGTCCAAGACACTCGCGGATCATTGACAAATGACATTTAATCACCGGAATAAAAACGGGGTGCGAATATTTTCGTTTAACATTCTCAGCTCTTCGTTAGTCTTCTTCGACTCTGTAAGTATTTCATTCAGGGGCTTTTCGACCGTACCGCGAAAACCACCTCTGGCTGCGAACGTGCCTTGTATAGAACCGAGGTTTGGAGCAATACCTTCGAGCGGCGCTGTAGTGTCGGGCTGACCTCTAAGCCGCCCTTGCTGTTCCATTATTTCTCGCAAAGTATCTTCTGAATCACTTAGGCGGCGTTTATCGCTTGCTTCAACTTTCAGCTGCTCTGCCATGAGGTCTAGCTCTTTCTTCATCAGCTCGTTAGATTCCTTTGTCAACAAACCCGCACTTCTAATTGCCGGTATGATTTCGAGCAGGCGAAAAAAGTTACTCCCGTCCGAATTCCTAAGTAGCGGTCGCGAGCGACCTAACTCGTCTTTTCGGTTTATGTCCCTAATGAGAAATCTTCCAGGCAATCCTTCTGCCTTCTCAATACTGATTGGTTTTTTGCGCAAAAAGAAAGCTTCACGTTCTGCGTCACTGCCGCCGAACAGTTTTCTGTACATTTCATTTGCGAAAGTAGGTCGGAAAACCTCTGTTAGCCTTACAGTAAGTTCGTCAAATATCTGTTGCAGTAAGGGCCTAATTTCTAGAAACGCACGCTGCAAACCGACAGTTAACGCCTGCCCCGCTTCCTTGTAAAAGCCAACCGCTGAGAAATCTTCGACTGCCGTACGGGTCAGCTTCATTATTGAACTTAGTTCACTTAGCACCGGCTTAATTCGTTCGTAGATCCTGTTTCCCGCATCGATAATTGCATTTGGCAGTCTGAAAATGGCGTTGCCTAAATCTTGTATAATTGCGGGCAGAGTCGTGATACCAGCGATCGCAGTACCAACACCAATAAGTGCAGTAAGTGGGTTACTCATGGCGAAGGCCCCGACAGAACCCAACGCGGTAGTCAGCGGCCCGACTACAGCAGCAAGTGCCGTGATACCAATGCCCAATGCGGAAACCACGGGTGCTATTGCCAGCAAAGCACCTGACACAGCTAATAGTCCGGTGACACCACCAGCAATTCCTCTAATGATCTTTGGGTTTTTAGCGACAAAACTTGACACTGACGCAAACATCGCTTGCAACGTTTTAGCAAGACTTCTCAACTCTTCATCGAGGCCCTGACCGAGCGATACACGCAACTCGCTGAACGCACTCGAAACCGTCTTCATGAGCAGCTGCAAACCTGATGCTGCTTTTTCAAACGCCTCTTGTAGCGAGCCGCCAGACTTTTCCAAGGTTTCGAGCTTTTCGATGAACCTGTCGAGTTCAGTCAGGTTCAAAGCAGCTGTACCACCTCGAATGTCAAACAGCTTTGCCATAGTTGCGACAAACTGAGCTTGGTTTCCACCACTGGCTCGCCTAACGCTTGTAAAGATATCGTTCAAAATGTCGCCAAGCCGTCGCAGCTTTCCAGTGTCGGGATCGACAGTGGCTACACCTAATTCACGCAGCATATCGGCAGCTTCACCTGCCCCGGTCAATCCTTGGAACAAACGACGCAAACCAGTACCCTGCATACTGCCTTCAACACCCGCATCCGCAAGCACGCCGAGTGCCGCAGCAACTTCTTCCATCGTAAATCCAAGTTGCTTACCGATCGGGGCGACGTAAGCAAGGGCAGTACCAAGTTCACCCAGCGTAGTACGTGAAGAGTTGGTCGCTTTGACCAAAATATCCGCCGTCTCTTCAGCTGTTCGACCGAAAACCTTCAGTGCGGCAATTCCGACTTGCGTAGCGGTATTTACATCTTCACCAGTCGCGACAGACATTTTGGCGGCAATGTTCGTAAACGCTTGAATTTGGCCGACATCGAATCCAGCCCTTGCCTGCTGGAGCATTACGTTGCCAACTTCGCCAATGTTAAACGGCGTCTCACGGTTCACTTTCCGAAGCGTTGCACCTAGTTTCCCCAACGCACCATCGGTAAAACCTGCCGACGCCTGTATGTTGCGAAGAATCTGATCGTATTCTGCATAACTGGATACGACACGAGAAAGAGCAAAACCACCTGCAACACCGATACCACCCGTCGCTAAACCAATGCGAGAAACGTTAGCGGCGACATTGCGAATCGAGTTACCGAATGCACGCATTGTCCCCGCAGCTGACGCCAACTTTGATTTGAAGCCTGTGTCATCAAGCCTAAGTGCAGCCGCGTTACCAGCAGCTGTTACGCTATTCCTGCTCGCCATGTTTCACCGCTATCGTTTATTGAGTTTCGCACGCCTTGCTCTGGCTTCATTACGTGCTTTTCTGGCCGCAACTTTCTCTGCTGCAACCCAATCGCTCTTGTACTTTTTCCACTCGTTTTTCCGCACAGCCTCGTAAATAAATGGCAACTCTTTTTGGACAGATTTTGCGACAGGCACCATCCATGGACGCGGAGCAATGCGTCTATCCAATTTCAAACGCTTGCCGCCAAGTGCCCGACGCATTTCATTTGGCGTCAGCCTGCGACCTCTTGCTTTAGCCGCCCTACGCCTTGCTGTCCTTGAACTAGTAGGACCACCGGACTGCTTTAGCATGTGCATCAACACGGCACGCGGGATCGTGCCCTTCCTAGTTCTTGGAAGAAAGTCCGCCCTGAAGTTGCCGCCGTGTTCCAATATTCCAGGGATGTATTGATTGCTCGATGGCTTGTTGCCTTTTTCAGAACCGACCAGAGCCTCAAGATTGTGTTTACTAAACTCGGACTTGCGTTCAGGTCGGAACTTTATGAAGTGCAAGCCAAACTGGTTGTACTTGCGATGCCGAAACGGCGGGTCGCCGGGAACAGAATGAAACGACACGTCCTTCGCGTAAGTCAATCGGCGTCTAGCACGGTTCCAAGTTAAATACGCACCTTGCTTTAGCGTGCGAAAACAAGCACCCTCATGTGCTTTAATTGACTTATTGAACTGTATCCAAGACGCTGATCCCATTGTCGGGCCGACTCGACGCAACGCCTGCTCAAACAGCTGCCCCACCATCTTGCGGGCGCGAAGGTTCCTGCCGGTCATCGGCATCATCGGCTTGATTTTCGTTGCCTTCGCGCCGAAGCCCCGCATTGTTCACCCCTAACATACTTTTGAGCATATTGAAGTTGTTGTTTTCCCTGCTCAGAACGACATCGTTCTGTTTCGCGCCGTAAATCGGATTAAAGTCATCTGGCGTAAGTTTTTTGCCTTTGCTGCCCGCCACCATCGAGTAAACCACATAACAAAGCCAGCTGGTTCTCATCCATGAGTTCCGGCCACGTCCTTCAGCCATCCAATCTAGTTCTCGGAGGGTGAAGTCACGGGGGTCGGAGACGCCTGCTGCTCCTGCGGCGATCCAGCAATGTCGGAGGACATCAAGGCTTCGATCTGGCTTTCCAGCTGACTTATTATTTGGTCCTCGCTCTGGGTCATCTTGCTTTGACGACCCGCCTGGGCCTTCAGAAGTACGTCGATCGCTCGTCTCTGAAGGCCCTTCGGGAAAAAATCTCGCACCGCTTCAATAAACGCCATGACCGCGTCATCCAAACAATCGCCGTAGAGACGACCGAAAAACTCAGCTTCATCGATCTGTCGTTTATCACATTGCGACTCGCAGCAGTAATAGATCGCGGTCGTCCAAATTAATGGATCGTCAAAGATCTTCATTTGCGACTCATCGGTGAACAACTTGTAAAGATCGATCTCAAGCTGGTTGCGAATCTTGGAGTACTCTCGCACTGTGACTCGCACCAGCCATTGATCGCCTTCACTGTCGGTAAATTTTGCCATTTGTCACTCGCGTCAAAAGTTAAGGTTTATTAGGGCGTAAGATCGAAGTAATTCACCCATTGTGGAAACGCCGGAGAGCCCTGACAGCTAAGCCTCGTCAAGGTCAACTGAAGATCGACAGTAATCGCATCCTCCAGTGCTTGGTTGATAGAGAAGTTTGTGACTTGCATTGGTGCAACAAGACCTTCTGCACTAACACCAGCAGGCAGCGCCTTAGCGTCACGATCCATAATCGCAACAACGATGATGTCACGATTAAAATAAGCGTATTGAAAATAGTCGTAACCGTTTGACTCAGTGTCGTAATTCATTGACGTATCAATTGTGCCGTCCGCCAATGTGCCCACCTGCAAACGCCAGCCTTGTGCCGAACAGCGGTCGGTCACGTCGGCGAGGCTCAATTGGGCGTTAATCGTGACATCTTTTATCTCGCACACTTCGTTCCAATCCCCAGGAGTCGTACTCCAGACTTGCGGGTTAACGCCGTCGAGTAGTGCGCACTGGTTTGAAAGTACGCCGTTCGCGTCATAGGTGCCGCCCACGTACATCACGGCATCTTTACCTAGTCGAATTGACATTTGATTTCACCTCAGTGTAAATGTCGGTGCAGACCAAATTGCTCGATGATGCTCGTAAGCGTCTTGGTCGTAAATTGGTTGATGTAGCACGTTCACGGAGGTCTTGCCGGCGAATACTGGCTTAGAGAAATGGCAGATCTCGATCACGTCGTCGACCAGTTGTAGAATCGCGTCGATATCTTCTAGAGTTTCAAATGCTTTTACGATGTGAACCGTAATCTGAAGCTCGTTGCGATCCCTTGTCATGCATCGACTAGTGAACTCACCAATCTCTTCAGTGTGAGGCCCGACTAAAACCTGAAGCTTCTTCAGGTCTAAGCCGGAAAACTCTGGCCAGTAGCCGCGTTTCGCGTCGTTATCTATAGCCAATGGGCCTGTGTACCCTGGAAAGTCTGTGTCGGTATAACTCCCAGTTGGCGGCGTACCGTCAGTGGGGTTATTTAACCTCGTGACGATTTCGTCACAGATGTCAATCCAAGCAGGCTTTGGCATTACTGTTCAATTTCCTTCGTGTGGATTCGAAATACCTCACCACGATTGTCGTGAGGCACAAAGCACGCATCGCCGGAATCCGGCGTGACACGATAGGACTTCAGTGTTCCACTGTGGTTTGAGTGGATAATGTCGTTGATAGATGGCTCGACGACGGCACCGTTGATGATCAAGCTCGCAGCGTTAATTAGAAAATCAGTCGTCCTCGAAATGATGATTCCCATTCCGATTTTGTCGTCTTCTAAATCGCTGTGCCCGAGGGTTGCTTTAACATCCACTGAGCCGTGAGCTGTTTCATACGAAACAGTGTGGCCATAGGACTCACGCAACCCCTTCATCAGGTCGGCACCGTCACCAAGTAAATCCATCGCTAAACAACCGTATGAAGGACTTTTACGGTCGCGTCAGCATCAGCAGCAGCTTCTACCACGATGCCCATGACGGGGTCAGAGTTGGTCGTGCCAACCTTAGTCCCGTCCCAATAAACTTTGGTGCCGACAGCTAAGGCCGAACCGCCAGTAGTTGCTTTAGGGGCAACATAAGTCGCGGTTCCGCTCGGAGCGGCAACACTGCCGAGTTCGCTCGCTGCAATGTCTACAGAGACAATGAACGCGAAATCTCCCATTTCGACGACATCACCAGCCGTCAGTGCAGAGCCTGGGGTATGGTCAACTTTATGTTGAGTCCCCGAATGTAATTTAACAGCCATTTGAAAAACCTCTCTTCAATCGAGTTGATTAGTTAGTTACGCACCAGCCATTTTGAACGAGCCTTGCTTGTCGCCTGAGAAGGCAACGCCGAAGTCGAAGTAGCTTCGCATTTGGATTCCAAGCTTCTCGAAGCTCATGTCTTCCTGCTCGACGATTGGCTCTTGGCGTCCGTTCAGGAAGCCGACTCGAATTGGAGCAAGCCCATCAGCTGGGTCGGACCAGAGATACCACGACGAAGCAGAGGTGTTTGCCATGCTCGAACCGCCCTGCTTTTTGATGTTGGCGTTGTTCAAGTATGGGCTAACGCATACTTCAGCTAGGTTGAAGTAGATGTTGTTCGTTGGGTCTTTGGATTTGGCATTGTCAGTTCCACCGAATCCAACCAGTTGACTGGTCATCAGCTCGCGGGCAGTACCCTCAAGTGACGTTGGAACAACCAAGTACTTAGGCTCGATAAGAACAGGCTGGCCGTTGGCGTCTACCTGATTTCGGAAGCCTTCCAGAGCGTCTGACAAAGAGCCGTAGCTGAGGGCTGTACCGGCACCGGACGCATAGTTTTTGCCACCGACAGAGTAATAGCTGCCAGTGTTGTTCAGAAGAAGTTGGAACACTTCCTCTTCAATCTTTTTGCCAGCGGTTCGGCCAATGACGCTCGCACGTTGCGAGAGAGCCGAAAGATCATCGTTGATGATGTCTTTGCGGGTCAGAGTCATGATCGCCCCGAAGGTGTCAGCTTGCAGGGTGCTTTTTGAGTCCTGCATCGACATGTGCTTCAGTTCGCCATCTTTTGCAACTGGCTGAAAACCGCCATTTGCCTCTAGGCGATACATGTTGATCGCCTTGAAGTCGCTGACCGAAACAACTTGGCACAATTTCTGCCAGCTGGTCTGGATCGAGTTGAACTGATCAAGCAAAACTTTGTTCAGCGTGTTCTCGAAGATGTTTGGCAGGCTCAGAGTTGATGTGCCGCTCGCTTTAAGCGTGTTGCTTGCCTCAAAGGCAGTACGAATGAAGTCAGGCGACTTTCGGTTACCGTTAAAGTGCCCACCAGACGCATGAATGATTTCATCCATCATCTGATGAAGACCCATGCTGCGATACTGCTTGCTGTCGGCAACTTCGAGAGTCTGGCCATCGAAAGATGCTTCAAGTTTACTATCGCTAAAATTGAACTGCGATCGCAGGATCGAAGCTTCGAGGGCAGACCCCGTAGGCTTAGATCCACTGGCGTGAATTGCAAATTGTGCCACAGGTCGCTCGTTTCTTCTTATTTCGAGTTCGGTACGCTCAACGCTCCAGTCATTGCTAATGGCATGCTCTGCCAGAATGACTTTGGCACCATCGACCTCAACTTCTCGAATGCCATGCGTTGCACAAAGGCTATTAATTTTCGAAAGTCGAAGGTTTTCTGCCTTCGCTTCAGCCTGCAACTGCTGCACGATGTCTCGCACATTCGGTTGCTCAACCGAAGCAACAGGCTCTTCTGATGCTTCAATTTCTTCTGGAGCGTTTTCGGAATCATACGCTGCTTGCAGCACGCTGACTTGATCATCAGACAGCGCGGCTACTTCGAAGCCTTTCGCTTCGAGCCAATTCGTGAAATCCATATCGATTTCCCCATTTAAACTGGCGGCTATCGACACTGTGGTCGATTTCGCCGCGCCAATCGGAAGAACAGACACCTCGTGAATTTTTGCGTGACGTGCGACGATCACGGGACCGTAGTGCGTCTTGTTGTTGACGCTCACTCGTTTCCCTTTTGCAACCAGCTCAGCTCTGAAATCTCGGGCACCAATTGAAGCTTGCCATTGGAAGCCGCTCTTTGATGCCGCGACAATTTCATTACTGTCCTGATTGCTCACCGATAGCACGCCGTCGATTTCAATTCCCGTGGCGCTAATACGCTGAGTTGTCGAGTGGCCTATCGGCCTTTTCGCGTCATGGTCCCTGAGCAAGACGATCTGGTCACCGCGAAATCCTGCGGTGTTCAGGTCGACGACGACAGGATGAGGGAAGCCGCGAAGCTTCATTGGCTCACCGTCGTATGCCTGTATTGAAATGGTTGGTTGCTTGTTCTCTTCCTCGGCGGCTTCAATCTCAAAGCTCGCATTAAGTTCAAACTCGCCGGGCAACCTGCGAATTGTGACTCGTCGCTCTTTTCGCAGTCGCCGTCGTTCCTTGCGATTTGGCTCAATCATTTGCGGTTCTCCTGCTTGTATTTCCTTGGACTCTCGCTCTGCGATTTTTCGTGCGAAACTACGACCCGGATCACCACCCCACAGCAACCACGCGATATATCCCGCATCGTTCTCGCCGCCAGCTTGATTCCCATCGTGTCGACTGAAGAACGAATGCATGCGTTTGACTGTGTCCAGGCTCAACCGCTTTTGATTTGCAATGTCCCTGGCCCTCGCAAGGCCCACTTGCGTCCCACCCTTGCCGTATTTCTTTCGAAGCTCCAAACCACGCTTTGCAGCGGCAACCATTCCTTTCGTTGGTGCATATCCATCTGTGTCAGCCGACAACACTGGATATTTTCGCTTCTTATGTTTCATCAGTTGCTCTCGCGGGTTCGCGGGCTAACGCGGTTTGTATTGACTGCTTCGTTTTGGTCGCCACGGTTACCCGGCAGGCGAGGATTCGTCGTAATGTCGCCCGAGTCATCTTCATCTGGTTGATTGAGGCCAAACTCTTCCTCAAGATCCTTGTAGCGCCTCATGCGAGCCAAGACTTCCCGCGAACTTGTCTTTTTACGCATCCAAAATTCGTCGATATCGAGAAGGCCAGCCTCTTTGTAAATGGCGAAAGCTTGAGCTTCCTTGAGTGGATCGACGTGTTCAGGCTCATCCCAAGTCCAACGCCAGCCGTTAATGCGTCCTGAGTCAGGCAATGGCATGTCAGCCGCTTGGCGTTCCAGCCACCATTCATTCCAAAGTCGGTCGAGATCACGCTCGATCCGTTTTCTGTCGATAGCTCGCTGCCGATGATAGACTTGGTGATCGAGTCGACCCGAGGCGTAGTTGTATTCAGAGCTGTCGCCAGCAGCGACGTTGTATGGCATGCTCAAGCAACGAGAGATCTCACGCAGTATTTGCCGAACGAACTGCTCATGAGTGTTCGTTGGCTGCTCTGCTTTTATTTGGCGTGGCTCCCATCCTTCAGGGGCAACCATCATCATTCGGCGTGGGATCTCGACCTGTTCAAAGGCAGCTTCAGTTTCCTCGCTGCCCCCTGAGTTGATTGGCTGGGCGAATCCACCATACGGCGAGTTTGTAGCAAGCACGACGGCCATATCTGCTGCTGTTTCGGCTGCGGCAATCACGGCCTTGGTGTAGCGTCGAAGCTCTTCAAACATCCCCAAAGCCGGAGTGATTTCCGGTATTCCACGCATTTGATGCGAGTGATGTTTGTCGAAGTAGTGATGGACGAAGTTAGCCCGTATCGCATCAGGCTCTTGATAACGATTTAGGAAGGAAACTGGCGATCGTGCGTCGACATGAACTCTGTAATAAGTCTCAGGGTTCCCGTAACGATCAAACACGATGCCATCAACCGGAGGGACGTTTTTGTAGGTCGGATCCCACGCCCAATAGTTGAATTCATGCTCTGACCAAATCTGCTCGGCATCGTACAGCTGCCAATTCAGTTTGACCGGAGCTTCGAGTTTCGGATTGTATTCTTGGAAAGCAAACGACTCGCCATCAATACACTTTCGCAGGCGGTACTGCATCAACTTGTTGTTTAGGTCGACTTCATGTGCCCATGCCATGAACTCTTGCTCAAGCTGATCGGCAGCGTTTTCGTTTTGCGCGTCAATTTGAATGACGGGGCCAGTGCCGATAGTGTCGTGAGCTAACGTGAGAGCAATGCCCTGGCAATAACTGTTGTTGCGAAACGTGAAACGGCTCCGACTAATCAGTTTCCAGCGAACTTCCCGCCGATAGACGTGATACGGCGAGTACAGATTGGCGTTTTCCCAGAGGCGTGTATTATCGATGTTGGTTTGTGCGTTTTCGTAGTACGCCTCAATCCCAACACCAGCCATCCGGTCTTGCCGCTGCCGTCGCGATAGCAATGGGTTGCCGTTTTGGTCTACGATCATCAGACTGGCCTGATTTTGAGGAACATGCCACGGATTCGAGCCGCTCGATTAGCGTTGTTGTCTACGTCTTGAACCATTCGCAGATACTTGTCTGCCTTGATCTGTCCGTCGAGACTGTGCTGCTCAACTCGCTCTTGGTCGCTGTGGTAAACTTGGACGCCGCGTTTCGCACTGTCGTTGATCGTTTGTGACGTTTGCTGCGGATCGATCGCCATTTCCACCCCCAAAAGAAAAGAGAAAGCTGGGCAGCACGAGGCTACCCAGCAGACGCGAATAGCCGACAAAACTACCCGCCGTTATTTTCGCGACAAATCGAAGTCTGCCACTACGTTAAAGGCGGTCACGTAACAAGTACGTGGCTTATGCCACTAGATCTGTCTTTCAACAGTCACGATCGCCCATCCGCAATTGCGGCAGTAGCGAATTCGCTTTATGCCGTTTTCGACATACGTTGTCTTCTTGCTTCGCAGCGTTGGGTTCTTAAGAAAATGGCGGCACTTGCACTTCGGGCAAACGAGTCCCTCTGTAGGCTCTTGGCCGATCTTTGCTGGCTTCTGTCGATCGTTCATCGTGGCAACCTCGCTGCACTACGTCGTCCTCGACCTCTCGCATCGCGCATCGCAGATCCCATCGTGACTCCCGTGAAACTTGCCAGGCAGTGACAGCCGACGACGCCATCAAACCAGTGGTTGTCGGGTTGGCTCGGCTTTATCCGCCACTGCTCAACTTTGCGGCCATTCGCCTCTACATCCTGACTAAACTCTGCCTTCATATGCTCGGCAAACAACTTGTGATGCAGTGGGTTTTCGTTGTAAAGGCTGAGCGAGCCAGGATCGCCTAGTGCTGTAGCGAATCGTGTATGCACGAAGCTCTTCCAGTAGTTCGTGTCTACCTCAAGCTTTCGTATGTCTCGCTTGTCTTTTGGCACTAACTGTCGCCAGTAGTGGCCAATAAGATCACCTGCCTTAGGCCGATAGTCTGACCAAGGTGTTTCTGTGGCCTTAACGCCTACACCCCGAGTAAGAACGACGCCAGTTTTGCGTCCATCAACAAGCCATTTCTCAAGCAGCCTTGTTTGATATCCAGAGTCGACGCCGATCTGATCGATGTGCAACGTCACCCCGTCTGCACGGACGTACTCGCGAGATTGCAGGTCTTCGAGTAGCTCATTCAGTCCACGCAGCATAGCCGCTTCGAGGCCATAACCCGGATAGATAGTGCTAAGCCTTGTTGCCATCGATGAAAGATCAAAATACCTCGAACGCTGCTCGGGAAACGTGCTGTAGTCTAAGACGTAGCCGTCGAAGCGGGTCTGGCTGAAACCGATGATGACGTACCAAAGTGAATCCTGCTGAACATCAACAAAACATGTCACCTTTTCGACGTTGCTTGGCGGCGTCTTGCGCGGCAGCTCATGCACTTTCTGCGATATCTGAATGGCCGTCAGGTAATTGCTGCGATCATCGTTTGAGAGAGGTGCATTTTGGTACTCGCTGAAGAAAGCCTCGCGGTCGCGATAAAACAAATGCATCGCATGCTGTACGGCACTGACCTCACTGTCGAGCTTACGTGCTTCCCAAGTCGGCTCTGCACCTGCATCAAGCACCTCGCGGTTCGCAACGTACTCTTCATTTGCCTCTGTGGTGTCAGGCGGCTCTTTATTGATGCACCTACTGAACGTCTCGAAATAGGCTTCCCACGCTCCCATGTTCTTAGGCATCGATGCCATCATCGGTACACGCTCACCACGCCATAAAGGGTGCTTGGTTCGGTCGAGCATTTCATCAGCTAGATCGCCAGGCGAAATAACAGTGCAAGGCATTACTGCACTGATGGTTCGATCAGGTCCAGCCATACCGAGAACCGCACCTGAAACGAGTTTAATTCGAGTTCGGCACTGGCTCGGGCTGGATGCAGACTCATCACTTTGTGGATCATCGAGAAAACAGAAATCAGGACGAATGTTTGTGCCGTCGTTTCGCGCAAACAATGAGCCGCGAATCCCATCGCCCGTCAACCCAGAAACGCCAATGACAATTCCCGACGATGGGCACGGCTTAGTGGGATCTTCCTTGTCAAAGCTTGGGTGGTTGGCAGGCAATGGGTTAGTCGGCAGAACAACTCTATCCTTCGCCCAGGTAATAGTTGTGGGTATGCCTAAGCAGTGCTGTGATTTAGTCCGCAGCGGCTGCCCCTCAAGATCAATGATGGCCTGCGATATATCTGGAAAGTCACGGCACCACTCTTCGTTGAAGCGTAGAGCGACTTTTATCGCGTCGAGATTTTCATGCGCCTTGTCGGCATTCGCGCCAATGACGAATGGATAGATGCGATGTCCATAACTGATGGCCCAATGCAGTCCGATTCGCACCCAAGTGGTTTTGCCTGAGCCTCGCGGTAGGCTTAAACAGAACAGAGAGCCAGCAAAAATGGCATCTTCAATTTTTGAGATAGCCTTGTGATGGAAATCCGCAAGCTCAAGGTAGATAGCTTCTGGATGGTATGCCCTCGCAAACTCAAGCAGACTTCTCTCACACGCCATGCGGCGTTCGACATTCTCAATGTGCCGAATTGGGCCTATATCTCGACCGGCCATCGACGCCTGTTCACGCCAACGTTTTTTGCTCTGCCGCAGTCGTTCTTCTGAAGCCTTGTAGTCTGTCAAATTACCCTCGCGTCTGCCGCATTTTAGCGTTTACCGCGTTTTTTGTTGCATATTCATTGCAGTTTACGTGAGCTTTTGTGCCACTCCTAAATTTGGTGGGGTGCGCCATAGAGGCACCTTTCTTTTTTTGCGTGTCTCCTAGT
>FUFK010040736.1_pt1 | contig 44547 bp, 66 predicted proteins | sample 1021851 | NCBI WGS metagenome assembly FUFK01 (sample SAMEA51879418, study PRJEB19060) | metagenome
ATTAGCAGACGGAGAGTTTGTAACAAGAGCAGATGGAGTATTAGGTGCTGGAATCATAGCAGGTGCTAATCCAAATAGCATGAAAGACATGAGAGAAAAAGGTGCCGAATATTTCTATGAACAACAAAGAAGATACAAAAGAGTATTTGATTTATTAAAGGATAGAAATGGCGACAGCAAACAAAAAATCAATTAAGCCTTTAGTAAGTATATTACCACTAGAGCCAAAAGATATAGATACTTTTTGGCCATTAGCTGAGTTTATGGTAGCGGAGGCATTAAAGTTTTCAGGAAATTATGCTGATGCTAAATGGATTCAAGACGAATTGAAAAAAGACATGATGCAATGTTGGATTATGTTTGGCTCTGATGAAACAGAGGAGAATAAAGTATTTGGTATTTGTGTTGGAAGAATAGGTGTAATGCCAAACTTCAACCAATATGAGATTGTCATTTGTACAGGTAAAAGAAGAGAACTGTGGGAAGACAATCTTATAAAAGCTGTAACAGATTTTGCATTAGTAAATAAATGTAAAAGATTAAGTATAATGGCCAGACCAGGTTGGGAAAAAGTTTCTAAAAAATGGGGCTGGAAAAAGAAACATGTGCAACTTGAAAAGTGGATAGGATAAAATTATGAGTTTTTTTGGAGGCGGAAGATCACAACAGGCAGCAACACCTACATCGCAAACACAGTTTGTAAGAGAAGCTCCTGGTATAGAAGAAAGAAAAATAGAATTAATGGACATTGCGCGTCAGGTAGCGCAACAACCAATTAACCTTCCAGATTATCAAGTTGCAGGTTTAGGAGCACTAGAACAACAAGGAATGACAAGAGCAGGTCAAACTGGTGTTGGTGCAGGCACTGTTCAAGCTGGTATAAATCAAGTCACAGGAGCGGCTGCTCCTATTGGTGCTTCACAAATTTCACAATTTTTAAATCCTTATCAAGATTATGTGACTAACGAAATAGCAAGACAATCAGGTATAATGTCAAATCAATTGGCTGCACAAGCAGTTGGTTCAGGTGCATTTGGTGGAGGAAGAGAAGGAGTTCAACAAGCAGAGTTGCAAAATAGAACTTTAGAAGCTATGGGTAGAGCACAAGCTCAAGGTTTTAACACTGCGTTAGGTGCAGCTCAAAGACAACAAGCGGTTGGATTGCAAGCAGGTCAACAATTAGGTCAATTAGGTTTAGGCCAACAACAAATGGCTCAATCAGATATAAATCAGTTATTTGCAGCAGGCGGTGTTCAAAGACAACTTGCTCAACAAGCTTTAGATGCGCAAAGACAATCTACATTACAACAACAGTACGAACCATATCAAAGAGCAGAGTTCTTAGCTAATTTATATGCTGCAGGTCCTAAGACTCAATCAGGAGTTACAATGGGAACAGCACCATCAACTAGCCCACTTGCTCAAGCAGTTGGAACAGGTATTGGTGCATTTACTGCTTATCAAGGATTAAATAAACCAGCTGGTGTAGTTTAGGAGGTCTAGTGTCTTTAAATAGAGTATTAAATAGACCGATGTTTAGAAGAGAGGCTTTGAGAAAAGGCCATCTTAAACCTATTAAAGCAAGAGTAGGAANAAGTATTATTGGTCCAATGCAACCACCTGTGCCTGCGGTTATACCTAAAGGAAGTCCTATGGGAGTGCCTGTTGGAGGTACTTATAGCACTGGACTTGCTTTAAGAGCACAACCTACATTTTTTGAAAGAATGGGGACAGGTGCAAAAAGTTTGGGAAGAAACATTTTTAGTATTCCTGCTATTGGTGGATTTTATGCTGGAGATAAAGTAGCTCAAGCCATGGGTATCAACGATCCTATTGGTAGAACAGCGGCAGGATTTGGTGGAAGTTATGTTGCATCAAAAGCGTTACCAACACTAGCAGGTATTGGAATGGTTCCAAGTGCAGTTGGTTTAGGAACTATTTATGCACTTCAAAATAGAGTTAAAGCAGGAATTGAAGAAAGAAAAAGAATCAATGCAATGAGTCCAAAAGAACGTGCAGAATTTTTTAGACAAAATAGAATTAAAGCTACTGATTACATGAGTGAAGGTGTAACTGATGAAGAATTATTTGGTAAAATAGATACAACTAAGCTTGATGAAATTGTAAAAAAACCAAGAACTACAATACCTGACCCTGGAGCAGGGAGACCAGGTTCTAAAAGATTTGAACAAAAACAAGAAGACGTTGCAACAGCTCCTGATAATGTAACTAAGTTTGGAAAAACAAAAGTTATTGATACTGCAAAGGTAGCGGAAAATACTTTACCACCTCAACTTTCAGATAGGGGAGGAAGTATGGATGATATGTCAGGTGCAATGCCTGCACCTGGAGGGGAGGATCCTAAACAAGATCCACCAAAAGATGATCCTAAAGAAGATCCAAAAGGCAAAGGCGATCCTAATTTAGATACGATAAATGCAAACTCACCATTCAAAGCTCAACTAGATTTAGCAAGACAAATTGCAAAAGAAATGAGACAAGGTAAAACATCCCAAGCTAACATGGTATTCTTATCTAACCTTGCATCAGGATTATTAACAGGAACTACAAGAAAAGCAGGATTAGGTGGTGCTCTTGAGGTATTTGGAGCTGCATTAGGTCCAGCTGTAAACAACATGGTAATGGTCAAAATGAAAGAGGATGAGATAGAACAAAATCTTCTTGGTAGAGCGTTAGAGTTCTCTACAGATTTCTTAAAAGCACAAAACCAAGCATTTGAAATGCCTGATACAAAAGAGGTTGGTGTAATTCAATATACAAATGAAGCAGGTAGAACAGTTAATGTAGCAGGTAGAATTTTAATAGATGGAACAAAACAAATTAATACAGGAAAAAAAGATGCTAATGGTTTAAATATTTTTCAAACTGTAGATCCTAATTTAAATTTTATACCAAATTCTGATCAAAACAAAGAAACTTTAGATCTAGCTAAAAGTATTGCAGGTAAGTATGCTGCAGTAAATCTAATAAACAGAAGTTTAGGTATTATTGAAAAAGGTGAAGCTCAAGCGGGTGTCACTGGTGCCATTGGATTATATGGAGGTCGTGTAACTGAAGCTTTAGGTGATGTGTTTGATTTTGTTAAAGTTGGTGGAGATGATGTAAGTGAAGTAAAGGCAGCAGGTAAAGCTATGTTTAATTTACAAAGAGAAACAGCAGCAGCAGATTTAGTATCAGATGGGGTGTTTGACAATAAACAACAAGCATTAAATTATTTAGATAGAACCTTAGGTTCATTTGAAAAAAATAGAAGAAGCTCTTTAAGTAACGCTAAAAAAAGATTGAAAGGTGGAAATGCGTTAGACTATGAAAGATTGGCTATCAATGAAACTGTATTGGTTTACAAATTAGCAAACTCATTAAAATCAAAAGACCGTTTAACTCAAAAAGATATTGAGATGGCTAAAGGTTTAGTTAAAGTGTTCCCATTATTAAGAGGTGAAAGAAATGTAATTGCCTCATTAACTGCAACAGCTGAGACAATACTTGATGATATAAAACAACAAGAAAGATTATACGAAAGAGCTGGAGGCTCATCACAATATTTATTAGACGAGAGAAGAGCTTATGGTTTGATACCAGATGGAACCACATTAGATACTTTTGAAGAAAAACAATTAAAATTTAGAGAATTAGAAAAGAAAATAGGAGAAATGACTGAAGAAGATTTTAAAAAAATCTTTCCAAATCTTTAAAAAAAATGAGCACATTAGATAAACTACAAAAAAAGTTAGATGATAAAACTTTAAATCCTGATTCTTTGAATGAAGAGCAAAGAATGGTCATAGATGCACTTATCAAAAGTGGTAAGTTAAAAGGTCCTACAATGGGTGAGTTATCAGAAATGAGATTAGGTGCAGCAGAAGAGGTAGCTAGTGAAAAAGAATTTTTACAAGATCCCTTAAGAGCATCAACTGGTGTAGGACAACCAACATATGAACTTGTTGGTGACATAACAGGTAGTATTTATCCGTATGTTGCTAACAGAAAAAAAATATTTAAAGCAGCTAAAGAAGGTACTCTTTTAGGTAAGGGTCCTGGATTTTTTGCACAACAAGCAGTAAAAGTAGCAGACAGATTACCAGGTAGATTTAAATTATTTGGTGGTGCTATTAGAGGTATAGGTAAATTAGTAGATCCACTTTCAAGAGCTTACAGAGGTCCTTTATTAAAAACAGAAGTACAATCTATTTTAGGTGGTACTGCTGGAGCAGGAGTTGGAGCTTTAACTTATGATACATTAAATGAACAAGCAGGTGTACAAATCGCATCAGCTTTAGCAGATGACTTGTCTGAAATACCAGAGGGTGATGTAGAAAGAGATCAATTAGTAAATGCAGGTGTTGCTATGAAAAATGCAATGATGTGGAATACAGGAGCATCATTATTAACACCATTTATATTTGGCCCTTTTGGAAGCATGATGAAAAAAGCTTTTGGAACTGTAGGTCCAAAACAAAAAGAACTTGCACAGTTTGCAAGAGATAAAGGTTTACCACTACCATTATTATCTGCATTGAAAGAGGGACAAGGAACTTTTTCAGGACTTGGAAGAAATTATTTTAGATTCATGGGGGTATTTCCATTGGTATCACCTATAGGTAAAGTTGCTAAATCAGAGGCAGAGATTGCAGGCGGTAAAAGATATTTAGAAGATCTTCAAGCATATGCACCATTGCTAAAAGTAAGTGCAATTAATAGCAGTATTAGAAAACAAGCAGAAAAAGTTTTTGTAGAAAATGTTAATTTGTATGAAAGTGCTTACAAAGTGTTTGATGATTTAGCTGTTACATCTGGTAACCCAAGAATAATAAAATTATCAAAAACTCAACAAGCAGCAAAAGAATTTTTAGAAGAAAACTCAGCACAGTTTCCAGAGTTTAGTGAATACCTTAGTGGTTTTGGTGGACCTGCAAGAATACAGGATATTGATAAGTTACTTACAATGCAGGGTGATCCTATAAATTTATTTATGAAAGCAATGATGCAAATAGAAAATGGATTAATTACACCAAAACAGTATAAGGGCGTTATGCAAATGTTAAATAATGCAATTCAAGGTAGTAGATATCAAACTTTAAAAGACAATATGTTTATTATGCGTGAAGCTATGGAGGCGGACTTTGCAAAATTTGGTGAAGATATTGCTAACCCAGCTAAATTTTTAGAAGATGAAGGTGTTAAAGCAACTTACGATACAATAGCTAAACAAGGTGGCAAAGGGTTAGCTGATGAATTTATAGAAAAGAGTCAAAAATCTGCAAATCTTTTAAATGATCAATTATTACTTGCTAATAAAATATTTTCTGATGTTCAGGGGTTTTATCAACTATCACCTTTAGTAAAAGGTTTAAAAAAATTTGATAGAAATGCGTTCACAGCTAAAAGTTTAGAAGGCTTTCAAGGAACTGGCACAGAATATAGAGATCAACTTTTTAAAAATATAGGACAAATGGTTTTTGAAAATGATTCTGTAGATGCATTAGTGCAATTTAAAAAATTAATTGGTGCTGAGGGATCAAAAGAAATAGGATCTAAAGCAACAAAAGGCGGTGAAGATTTATTTAAGGCTGTTACAGCAAAATATGCATTTAATAAATTTCTAAGAGCTTTTGGTAGTCCATCAGATGCAGGTGCAAAATCCGTATGGAATTTTATTGACGAGGATGCTTCTATTAACGCTGGTGCAAAATATCTTACAGATACATTAAAAGTAATGACAAGAGCAGAAAAAAGAAAATTAACGGATTTTAGTATTGAAAGCGTAAAAAGAAACAACGGAATATTTGATACTACTGAGTTAAAATTTGGTGCAGATGACTTTGCTGAATTTAATGCTGATAAGTTTATGAAATCTTTTGGTATTGCAAACTCTTTTGACGAAGGTGGTAGAAGAAAAATACAGTATATGCTAGGCAATAAAGGTGCTGAAGAATTTTATAATTTTGCATCTTACATGAAAGCAATTGGTGAAACAAAACTATCGGACCCATCTCAATTCTTAGCAAGAAGACTTACACTTGGTGGTGGTATTGCAGGAGGTTTAATATTTGGTGCTCCAGGCTTTATAGCTTCAGCAGCACTATTATTATTGTCTAGAAGAGCAGGACAAATCCTTACAGATCCTGTTGCATTAAGAGCTATGAATGATGCTTTGTTACCTGAAGAGACCTTGAAATTATTAAGAGGTGAAAAGATTGGTACAGGTACACCTAAAGCAACTTTCTTACCTGGTAGAGATTATTATACAGGCAGAAGTGTTCAAACAATTGTTGATGCATTGAAAGTAAATGGCATCTTAGGAAAAACAAAAGCGGTTACCGAATCAGCTATGAAACTTGGTTTAACAAGAAAGAGAGATGCTCTAGCAAGACTTATCAACTATCTTGGTGAAGAAGATAAAGACATTCCTAAAGTTGATCCTAAAACTATTAGTGAAACAGAAATTATTGAAAAATTATCTAATTTACCAATGTCTATACCTGAGCCTAGATTTGATAATGTACCAGAAAAAGTGCAAGAAATTATGTTTGCAAATGATTTTAGTGAATCTTCAGGCAGTGCAGAAGAAGACAATAATTTAGTAGGTATGATTCAAAGATCTTTACAAAATAATGCTGTTGTAGATGCAGAAGAAGAAGAAAGAGATCAAGAGCAAGTTGCATCTGTAATGGGTGATATACAATTACAAAACCCTGTTGCTCCACAAACACAAGCGAACACCGGACAAGTGACATCGCAACAAGTAGCAGATCTATTTCCAAACGATCCGACAACGATAGCTGCAGCAAGAAGAAGAGAGGCAGGGAATGTCTAAGGAAGCTTTACAAAAAATAGAGTCACACGAAAAACTTTGCAGGATAATGCAAAAACAAACACACGATAAAATTCACAACTTAGAAAAATCAGTAAGCAGAATAGAAAAAATTATGTTGACTTCTGCAGGTGTATTAATTACAGGTATGGCATCAGTCATAATTGTATTAATTACACAATGAAATTATTAAAAAAATATCCATACAAACACTACAACAGATTCTCAGACACGAACGGAAGAAAGTATTTAGTAGATAATGTCAAAGTACCAAGTGTAACAAACATACTTGGAGCTACAAAAGATAAAAGATTTTTAGAAAACTGGCGTAGAAAAGTAGGAGACGCTGAGGCCGACAGAATTATGAGGCAAGCATCTACAATAGGAACAGAGATGCATCAAGTATTAGAATATACTTTGAATGGCCAAGGTTATTACAATGCTATGGAAGAAGGAAGTAAGCCAAGAATGATGGCTAAAACAATATTAAATAATATTAAGCTTGATGAGATTTGGGGTAACGAAGTTAGTTTAGAATACGAAAATAAATTTGCAGGCACATGTGATCTTACAGCTATGTGTTATGGTAAGCCAAGTATTATTGATTGGAAACAAACTAACAAACCAAAAAAAGAAGAATGGGTAGAAGATTATAAGTTACAGCTTGGGGCATACTACTTAGCTCACGTAAAAAATTATGGACCTATTGAACAAGGTGTAATATCGATGTGTAGTAGAGATCTTCAATATCAAGAATTCCGACTAAATGAGTCAGATTTAAAAGAATATGGAGATAAATTTTTAGAGAGAGTTGAACAGTACAATAAAATTATAGAAGCCAGCTCTTAAGATCTTCTTCACCTAATGTTTTAGCAGCAAGCTTACCTTTGTTAGTAAGTGACTTCATTATTGCTTCATCAAGCGTATTTCTAGCAACAATGTCTATGTAAACAACAGTTCCTTTTTGTCCAAGCCTGTGAGCTCTATCTTCCGATTGCATTCTTACTTCTAAGTTATATGAGTTTGAATAATAGATAACAGTATTACAAGCGGTAAGAGTAAGACCAAAGCCCCCAGTAGTAGGATTAGCAACCATGAAACGACAACTGTCATCGTTTTGTATACGTTCCACAGCATTCTTTCTATTCTCAACGCTAATTTCTCCATAAATACACACAGTAGATTCTTCTCCATATTTATCAATTAAAAAATCTTTTATCTCATGGATATTATACAAATAATTAGCCCATATAATTACTTTGCCATCAGTTTCTTCTAGTGTTTCTTCAAGCGCATTTAGTTTTTGTTTGTGTAATTTTAATATTTTACCGTCATCATCCTTAGTAAATCCATTACATACCTGATGTAGTTTAATTATTTCTGTTAACTTATTAGAAAATGATATTGTACTATCTTCAACTATCGCTAGCGCAGATGTTCTTAGACGGTCATATATTTTTTTGCCTTCACCATCTAGTTCAATGTACCTTCTAGTTCTTACTTTTGGTTTCAAGTCTAAACATTGATCTTTACGTATACGGGTGGCAAAACTTTTCATTTTCTCTTCAAGTTCTTCAAGTCTTTTGTAGTATTTGGGCACCGATATGTACCTTCCTGAACCAACTGGTATGTCAGTCATTTCTGCATAACGATTTCTGAATGCCAAATAACTATGAAAACCTAATAGTTCTGGACTTAAGAACTGACATTGTGTAAATAGATCCAATGGAGATTTTGTTATTGGGGATCCTGTTAATATTCGCTTTATATGACTTATTTTTCCTAGTGCTAAAATGTTTTTTGTTCGTTTTGCTTGTCTGTTTTTTATTGTGGTTGATTCATCCACTACTACAAAATTTAATTTATTTCTTGTAAGATAGTCTACACAACCCTCAAGTCCCCTTTTAGTTGATAAAGCTTCAACGTTTATTAGAAAGATTCTAAGGTGCGAAAATTCATTTAATCTAAAATAATCTTTTGGTTTATCTATATTCCACTTGTATATCCTATACTTTATAACATCAGGCATATGAGTTTCTATCTCAGATTGCCAATTTAAATATACTGATTTAGGTGCAATAATTAAACACGAATCAATTTTTCTTTGTAAAAATAAAAAAGCTATATTATCAATAGTTACTTTTGTTTTACCCGTACCCATTTCCATAAAGTATGCCCAATTCTTTTTTTCAGCTGATTCTTTCAACGCATTACGTTGATGCTCATAGGGTTGAGTTTTATAAGGGTAGATCCACATCCAAAAACTTTTTATATTTTTTTCTTGCAAAGATCAAACAAATAATTTATTGGAGCCTAGGAGGATTAATATGGATATTGAAAAAATGTCAAACATTGACATTAGTCAAGATAGTGTAAAATCTATATCTGACAAATGTAATCACTTAAAAGATCTTAACAAACAAATAGAACAAGAAGAAGAAAAACTTTCATTACTCAAGCATAAAGCAAGAGACATGGAAGAGAGAATAATTCCAGAGATGATGCAGGAAGCTGGTGTATCTTTGCTGAAGTTAGCTGATGGTTCAACTGTAGAGGTTAAACCATTTTATGCAGCAAAAATTCCTGAGTCACGTGTTGACGAAGCGTTCAGCTGGTTACGAAACAGAGGTTATGAGGATTTAATTAAGAATACCATAACTGCAAGTTTCGGCAGAGGACAAGACAACCAAGTCTCGGAACTTGTAAAAGTTTGTGAGGACAATGGGTTTGCTTACAATAAAAAAGAAAAAGTAGAACCAATGACTCTAAAAGCTTTTGTAAGAGAACAAGTTGAAGGTGGTAAAGAACTACCTTTCGATCTGTTCGGTGTATACATCGCAAATAAAACAAAAATAACGAACAAATAATAGGTAATAATATGAAACTAAAAGACGGACAATCGAACGAAGTAGCGATTAAAAAAGAAGCCGGTGCACTTGCCTCAATAAATATTGAGCAATTCGCTGATACGGGTTTTGATAATGTAGATTCAAAAAGTCTAGCATTACCATTCCTAAAAGTTCTAGGACAACTATCACCACAAGTTACTCAAGGAGATAGCCAGTTCATTGAGAGCGCAAGACCTGGAATGATCTACAACACAGTAACCGATGAGCTTTATAATGGACAACAAGGTATAACAGTTATCCCTTGCTATTATAAGTTGGAGTACATTGAATGGAGAGACAGAGGCCAAGAAGGTAGCTCTGCTCCTATAAATGTATATCCTGCTGATTCGGATATCATGAGTAAAACTACCAGAGGTGACGATGGTAAGGACAGACTAGAAAATGGTAATTACATAGAAGAGACAGCGTCTCACTATGTGATGATTGTAGAAGAAGGTAAATCTTCAACTGCATTAATTACTATGAAGTCTACTCAAAGAAAGAAATCTAAGAAATGGAATTCTATGATGATGTCTTTGAGAGCGAAGAAGAAGGATGGCAAAGGGTTCTTTAAGCCTGCTCCTTTCACTCAAATGTACAATATGAAGACTGTTTTAGAGAAAAACAATCTTGGATCGTGGTACGGTTGGGAGATCGAGCACAAAGGGACAGTGGAGAGCGAGGAGACAATTAAAGCAGCTTTTGAGTTTTATGAAACTTGTAAAAAAGGTGCTGTCAGAGTTAACCACGGAAAAGAAGAATCAGTAGAAAAAACTCCATTCTAGTATGGACCTACTTGACAAAACCCTGGAGGAGTTTGTAGAACTCTTCCAGGGCTCTACTACATATTTTGGTGTTTCCAAACCAACGGGTAAGAAAAACTCTAAAGGCAAGGCAGAATTCAAACATTGGGTTGAACCTAAACCAATAACAATTGAACATTGGAAACAACATTTAAAAGGAGAAGCCTACTATGGATCAGTTCCCATTCGAGATGATAATACATGTAGTTGGGGGGTCATCGATGTTGATCGTTATAATATACAGCATCAAGAAGTTATATCGATTATACGGAAAAGAAAATACCCACTCGTACCATTCAGATCAAAATCCAACGGACTCCATTTAATTTTATTTATTGATGGTGTAGTTCCTGCATCCTCAATGCGTAAAAAATTAATCGAGATCGCATCAGACTTAGGTATCAACGATACAACAACAGATATATTTCCTGCACAAGATGAAGTAGATCTTACACCTGAGAACTGGGATGAAAAAAGAAAAGGTAATTTTGTAAACTTACCATATCAAAAATTTAATATGACAACTAGAGTTGCAATGGATGACCAATGTAACTCAGTTAAATTAGAAAACTTATATGAGTTTGTAAAACAATACAGACTTACACCTGCAGAATTTAAAAAATTAAAAATATTTCAAGACGATGAAACAAAAGATTACCCACCTTGTGTAGTAAACTTTATGAAAAACAAAGTACAAAAAGGAGAAGGAAGAAATGATGCAATGTTCAACGTTGCAGTATTGGCAAAGAAAATAAATCCTGACCCTGTAATGTATGAAGAGTGGACAAGAGAGATGATGACAAAGGTTTGTAGTGAGAAGTTACATCCAAAAGAATTACAAAATATATTTAAAGGTGTTGAAAACAAAGAGTATGCTTATAAATGTAAAACATCTATTGCTAGAATGCATTGTGTATCAAGTGAATGTGTAAAACGTAAACTTGGTATTGGTGCAAACGAAGCTTTACCTGAAGTTGGTAAACTGATTAAAGTAAATTCATATCCTGAACCTTATTGGATTTTACCCATACAAGGTAAATCAATTAGACTTTCAACAAAACAATTATACCAGCAACAATTACTTGGAGAACAACTTTTAAACTTTGATATCGTTTGGAGAGCGTTGAAACCAACTAAAAGAGATCCTGATCCTTATAGAGATTGGCTTGAAGAGTTGATTGCAAACAAACAAGACATGGAAGGTTTTGATGCAGGAGAGGAAAGTAGCGATGTATTTAATTCAAGAATGGGTAGATTCTTAGAAGATGTTGAAGATACTACAGAATTTGATCAAATTGATAGTGGTAATATATGGCGTGATGAAACAGAAATGAGATTTAAACTTGAGACGTTTAGAGCTTTTATGAAAAAAATGAGTTACAATTGGAATGAAAAAGAATGTACAAGATTCTTAGAACAAGGTGGAGCTAAACCCAAAGCTAAGTTCAAAGGAATTCAATCTAGACATTGGGTTGTGACTCTACCAAAACAAAGTGAGCATAAGAATAAAGATGTCAAATTCGTTAAAGCAAAGGCTGCGTGGGAAGACAATTAAGATCTTTGGACCACCTGGCACTGGAAAGACAGAGAACCTTTTGAAACGTGTAAAACGTTATCTTGAAAGAGGTTATTCTCCTGATGAGATATGTTACGTATCTTTTACAAACAAAGCTGTAAACGAATGTGTAACTAGAGTTAGACAAAAGTTTAAGGGTTATGATGAGGATGCATTTAAATATTTTAGAACACTTCACTCATTAGCAAGACAACAGTTTGCAGAGATACCTGTACTAGATCCAAAAGCAGACATGCTTATGTTTCACACACAGTACGGTACAATAAAAATTAAATACAAAGAAGGCCACGATGATCAAAAAGTATATAACAATTGGTCTCTACAAATATATGACAGGGCAAGAAACATGAAAGTTGATCCTGTGTGGCTATACAAACAACAAGCAAGAAAGGCTGTACGATTACAGCAATTTAAATCTATTATTAATGGATACGAAGAATTTAAAACAATGGAGTTGGAAAACGGACAACGGACACCAGATAGGTTAGATTTTACAGACATGGTGCAAAAGTTTATTGATGATGGACTTGTTGTGCCTTTTAAAGTGTTGATGGTTGATGAAGCTCAGGACCTAACACCTTTACAATGGGATATGGTAGTTAAAATGTCTGAAGGTGTAGAACGTGTATACATTGCAGGAGATGACGACCAAGCAATTTATGAGTGGAATGGTGCTGATGTGACTTTGTTTCAAACGTTTCCTGGTAAATCACTTGTGTTAAAAAAATCTGTAAGACTTAATAAAAATATACATTTCTTTTCTAAATGTTTATTAAACTCTATGGGTGATAATAGAGTACCAAAAGAATTTTATTCTAACGACAAAGAAGGTGCAGTGTATAGATGGAATGGTTTGAAGAAAGTACCTTGGGATATGGATGGTAGTTGGATGGTGCTTGCAAGAATAAATGATGTAAAAAAAGAATTACAAACAGAAGCAAAGAATCTTGGATTGTATTATCAAGATCAAAAAAATAATAAATCATTTGATCCGAATCAGTTTTATGCAATACAACATTGGGAAAAAATATGCGATGGTGGCAGCATAAACAGAGAAGAAGCTGTAACAATGTATGAATATTTATTAAACATAGACCACGGATACCGGTCATCTGATAGTAAAAAATGGAGCTTTGCCCATCCAAATCAAGTGTTTACATTTGATGAATTACATTTAAGGTGTGGTATGCGAGATGAAAAAGGTCCATGGAATCAAGTGTTTAAAAGAAAATTTAAGGATAAAGATAAACAATACTTTCAAAAACTTATGAATGAGGGTGTAGATCTAACACAACCACCAAAAATTATTATTGATACGATACATCAGGTGAAAGGTGGAGAAGCAGATAATGTAGTGTTAGCAAGTAAATGTAACTTTCCGTCTCATTTTGATAAAAAAAATTTAGCAGATAAGGTAAAAGAACTTAGGGTATGGTATACAGGTGCAACAAGATCTAAACAAACATTACATTTGTTAGGTACTTATCATCAATACAACTTTCCATTAGGAAAGTATTTTAAACAATACGAGGCTAATTATGTTTAGAAAATTAATTATAGAGGCGTTAGAAGATAGATATAATGCACAAATATCAGAGGCAGAAGCTACTCTTAAAATTTATTTAGAAAAACCAGTGGCTATTGGAGAACATCCACAACACATAGATGAGGCAGATAAATTAATAGAAAAAATAGCAAACGCAGAGGAAAAGTTAAAAGCGTTACAACCATTTAAATTATGAAACAAAACCCATCATTAAGAATTTTATCTTTAGGAGCTGGTGTGCAAAGCTCAACAATGGCTTTAATGGCAGATGCAGGAGAGTTTGGTGTAAAGCCTGATGCAGCTGTATTTGCAGATACAGGTTGGGAACCTAAACCTGTCATACAACATTTAGAATATTTGAAAAGTGTAATAAGTTATCCAATACACATTGTAAAAAAAGGTAACATTCAAGATGATATCATAAAAGCTTTGTCTCCAGGCGGCAATCAATTTGCCTCTGCACCATTTTATACTTTAAATGAACAAGGCAAAAAAGGAATGGGTCGAAGACAATGCACAAGAGAATATAAAATTACTCCAATTGCAAAAAAGATAAGAGAAATATTTGGATTAAAACCGAGACAAAGATTTCCGAAAGATAAACACATAGAAGTATGGGTTGGTATATCAACTGACGAAGTTATGAGAATGAAACCTTCTAGATTTTGGTGGCAAGAAAACAGATGGCCTCTAATAGAAAAAAAAATGTCTAGGCAGGATTGTCTTAAGTGGTATGAAGGAAAGGGTTTTAAAGTTCCTGTGAAATCTGCTTGTATTGGTTGTCCATTTCATGATGACAACTTTTGGATTGATATGAGAAACAATAGGCCAGAAGAATTTGCAAGTGCCGTAGAATTTGATAAAAAGATGCGAATGCATAATCCTAAAGTAAAAAACTTTGTACACAGATCTTGTGTTCCTTTAGACGAAGTAAAATTTAAAAATGATGATGGGCCAGATCTCTTTAATCAAGAGTGCGAGGGCCTATGTGGAGTATAATGTGGAACATATAAAACAAGAAGTACAAGCACTATTTGCTACTCCTATTTATTTTTCACAATTAGAAAGAAATTTTTCTAATGAAGAGTTACAATTTATAGAAAATAGTAAAAAGGATTGTGTTGTTAATATAAACAAAAATAAAACATCATCAAATCAATATGTTTTAGAAGAAAAAGAAATGATAAATTTAAAACAAGAATTGATGTTAAGATTAGATCAATATTTTAAATTAGTAGAAGAATCTGAAGATGATGTTAAATTATATATTACACAATCTTGGATAAATTTTAATGAACCAAACACTTCTCACCACGAGCATATGCATCCAAATTCATTTTTATCAGGTGTTTTATATATAAATGCTGTTGAAAATTTAGATTTTATAAGATTTTTACATCCAAGAGATCCTTTATTTCAATTTGAAAATAAAAAAAAATTTAATATTTTTAATTCTGGTGTTTGGGATTTTCCTGTAAAAACTAAACAAATACTTTTATTTCCCTCTTATTTAAAACATTGTGTTTTGGAAAATTTTTCTAATCATGAAAGAATTAGTTTATCATTTAATGTTTTTTTTAAAGGAAAGATTGGAAATTATGCTACAAGCAGTGAACTTAAAATAGGAGAAACGAATGGCAGATAAAAATATGTTTGATGAAGCTTTTCCTCAAGATACTCAGGTAGGAGGATCTCATTATAAACACTTTATCATTCAACCATGGACTTTTATAAGAAAGAATGGTTTAAATCCATTTCAAGCAAATGTAATTAAATATGTGTGTAGGTATTTATTTAAAGGTAAATCAATTGAAGATCTAAACAAAATAAAACATTATTGTGATTTAGAAATTGAACACATAAAAGAAGAAAAAAAGAAATGATTGAAGACAAAAGATTATCAGAAAAACTGTTAAAAAATCATTATGACTGGTGTAAAGAAAACGGGAGGGACACTTCATGGTACAAAAAAAGAAAGAAATTATCTACTGTGAAAAATGCAATCAAGTTCAAGCAGTAGTAATACACAAATATGATTATTATTGTGCTGAATGTTATATTTTCCATTTGGGTCTTCCAATTAAAAAAATGAAAGTAATAGAAGATACTAATTTTAGTAATAAGAAACAATGATTCATAAATTTAAAGTTAATGATTTAATTTTCAGTCAGTTAAAAAATTGGTCAAAAGATAAATCTTTAAAATATTCTAAAAGGTTAGCTGGAAATATAGAAAATGAATTTCATCTAACAAAATATAAAAAAGAGTTTGAACCATTTATGTTAGAGACTGTTAATAATATTGAGCCATTAAAAAATTATTTATCAAAGGAATTACATATTTTACATCCAAATGGATTACCACTTACTTTACAAGATTTATGGGTAAACTATCAGCAAAAATACGAATTTAATCCAGTTCATAACCATACTGGAATATTTAGTTTTATCGTTTTTATTCAAATACCATATACAACTGAGGAGCAAGCTGCTGTATCTCCAGGAAAAAATTCCAATTATGATTGCGCAGGTAAATTATCTTTTATTTATTTAGATTCAAATAGTGATGGATGTATAAACACCAAAGAACTTAATGTTGATAAAACTTGGGAAGGCACTGGTTTGATTTTTAAATCAAGTTTATCTCATTGTGTATACCCTTTTTACACAGATGGAGAGAGAATAACTATTTCAGGTAATTTACATTTTAATACAGAAATTTTTAACCTACAAAAGGAGAATCAATGACTCATCAATTAAATTTTATATATAATGATAGCGATTGGATAGCTCCTGCAGAATATCCTGATTTATCTCAAGCGAAAGAAATAGCTATTGACCTGGAGACAAAAGATCCAAACTTAAAAACAAAAGGATCAGGTTGGGCAACGTTTGATGGTGGTATTGTAGGTTTTGCAGTAGCAGCTCTTGGTCAACAATGGTATTTTCCAATTCAACATGATGCAGGTGGTAACATGGACTTATCTATAACCTGCGCATGGTTTCAAGACATATTAAAACTACCAGCTACAAAAATATTTCATAATGCAAGTTATGATGTTGGTTGGTTATTAATAAATGGTTTTGAGATACGTGGACAGATAGTTGATACTATGATTGCTGCAGCTTTAATTAATGAAAATAGATTTAGTTTTAGTTTAAATGCGTGTGCTAAAGATTATCTTGGTGAAATTAAAAACGAAACTTTTTTAAATGAAAAAGCAAAAGAGTGGGGTATAGATCCTAAAGCTGATCTTTGGAGATTGCCTGCAGGTTATGTTGGTTTTTATGCTGAACAAGATGCAGGTTTAACTTTACGTTTGTGGGAAAGATTTAAAACAGAGATATCTAAACAAAGTTTAAATGATGTTTGGGAAATGGAAATGGAACTGTTACCTATATTAATTGAGACAAGAAGAAAAGGAATAAGAGTTGACGAAGCACAGGCTGCTAAGTTAAAAAAGGAATTTAAACAAAAGGAGTCTGAGGTTTTGTCTAGTATAAAATCTCAGACCACACTTGATGTAGATATTTGGGCAGCTCGATCAGTGGCGCAAGTGTTTGATAGAATAGGTGTTGATTACCCACGGACACCGAAAACCGGAGAGCCCAGCTTTACCCAAAATTGGTTAGTAAATTGTGATAACCCGATAGCGCAACTAATAAGACAAGCAAGAGAAATAAATAAATTCCATTCAACATTTATAGACTCAATTCAACGTTATGTTCATAAAGGTAGAATACATTCTGAAATAAATCAACTAAGATCTGACCAAGGTGGAACTGTATCAGGACGTTTATCATATTCTAATCCCAACCTGCAACAGATCCCAGCTCGTAATAAAGAATATGGAAACAAAATAAGAAGTTTATTTTTACCTGAAGAAGGTAGACAATGGGGTAGTTTTGATTATTCACAACAAGAACCAAGAATTGTAGCTCATTACGCTGCATCTACTAATAATGAATTTTCAGGTAGTAAAGAGTTTATTGAAGCCTATAAAAATGAGTCTGCTGATTTTCATCAAATAGTTGCAGATATGGCACAGATTACTAGAAGCCAGGCTAAAACAATTAACCTAGGACTATTTTATGGTATGGGTAAAGCTAAATTAGCTAAAGAATTAGGTATTTCTAAGGATAGAGCTGAACAACTATTGTTAAAATATGGAGAAAGAGTGCCATTTGTTAAGCAATTAGCTACAGAAGTGTCTAACTCTGCTTCTAAATATGGCTTTATTCGAACAATAAGGGGTCGTAAATGCCGATTTGACATGTGGGAGCCCTCTACCTTCGGAATGAACAAAGCTATGCAATATGAGGAGGCTAAGGCCGTTTATGGCAATAATATACGTAGAGCTTTCACCTACAAGGCATTAAATAGACTAATTCAGGGTTCAGCAGCAGATCAAACTAAACAAGCAATGATTGAATGTTATAAAGCTGGATATAAACCTTTACTTCAAATTCACGATGAATTATGTTTTTCAATAGATAAGGAAGAAGATATAAAAAATGTTAAGGAGATAATGGAAAATGCCATCGGAGATTTCAAAGTACCTTCCAAAGTTGATATTGCACTCGGACGATCCTGGGGAGAAGCTAAGGAATAGTAGCCCCTGCAAAGAATGCAAGGGCACTAAGATTACTTTTCAGATTGAGGATCTTGAGATTGTTCGGAAGGATCCGTGTCCTCATTGTTCTCCGACTCCTTCTCTTCTTCGATCTTACGCAGCCTTCTAAGTTCTGCATAATAGCTTGGGTGTTTCCATTCCATAATTGCTCCTTTTATTTTTTTATTTACTATTATACCACGAGCAAATTTTCCATTTTTTATTTTATTGAATAGTAGACGACTGACGACAGCAGGGGTTTAATTCTAGCTGCGACACTGAATGCTTTTTAACTAAAGACAGTTGTAGCCTAGGATTTTTATTATTTTTTTAAAAAGCTAGTTTAACTAGCTATATCGTAAAGACCTTTTTTAGCGTCTTCAACACTTTGATCATTGATCTTAGTTCTAAGATCTTTAATCTTTATATCCATCCACTTCATATCTGGAGTTACTCTACCCTGTTCCAACGCTTTGGTTGCCCATTGTGACTCCAATTGAAGTTTCTCCGATATTAACTTTTGTAGTTGCATCTCGGTCAACCTCCTCGAAGGTTAGGAATAAATGATCAGGATGATAAAAACCTGGTCCTTCCTTTTCTGTTACATCCCCTGAGTCAACCTTCTTTACAAAACCCTCAAGAGCTGCCCTATCGTTCTCAGCCTCAAGCATCTCATCAATATATATATTCTTATAGTTTGCTTGGACGCGATAGAGTTTCATAAGCGATTATATACCAAATTGTGATATAATTGCAACTATGTGGTAATTTTAGGTTTTTTTGATGGTATTAATATCTTTTCATTAGGACTTTCCATCTCTAAACACTCAAATTTAATAGCTATTTTTTCTTTGTTTATACGGTCTAAGCCATAATAATCGTCTTGTTCTAATCTTTTAAATGTCTCATAACCCATTCTATAACCACCAAGAGCACAAGTGTAATGATCATTAAACATTAAGCCAGTATAAGTGGCATCAGTACATTTCATAGCTACAACACTACAAAGGTGTAAAACTAACATAAATTTAGTCATAAAATTATCCTTGCATATCCCATGAAAATAATTATATTTAGGATATTATAAATCATAACAAAGAGGAGGCCACATGGCAACAACAGAAGATAGGCATAAAGACACAAACGATTTTTTAAAAAAAGTTAAACCTTTAGTGCTTACACAAGAAGCTACAGAGTTAGATGTTGCACTAGATGAATTACAAAAAGTATGTAAAAGACTTTGTGATCAGCTTGATGATCTAACAGCTAACATAAAAAAACTGACAGAAGAAAATGAAAGGTTGAAAGATGCATTGGGTATTGTAGAGTCTAGCCCGATGAAAGATTTGGAGAAGATACTTAATGAAAAATAAATCTGATACTTTTAAAAATTGGTGTCAACAGGTTGACAACATTTTATCTGACCTACCTGCACACACAGTGAATGGTATGCCATTGGAATATTCTGATGATGAGTTTCAAAACTGTATGCGTAAATTACAACAATGCTCACTAAAGTTTGATGACATGCCAATTTATATAATTAATGAAAAGGTATCTGCTGAACTTTGCTACGATCAATTGAAGGGAATGGAAGAAGATGAATAATTTAATTATAAAAACAATCATATGTGCAGTTATGTTTTTAATACCTGCAAAAATTTTATTAGCACTATTTGGTGGTGCTCTTTACGTAATTTTTTATTAGGAGGATAAATGGACATAAGTAAATGGAAATCATGTGCAGTTGATATTGAGTCTTATACAATTATTAGAGCTATGGGACAGAATGGATTTAGAAGACCAGGTAATATGATTGCTAAATTAGTAGATGATGAAGTTAAAAAGATAGCTAAAAAACAAGGTATCAGTCATGAAAAAATGAAACAGAATTTACTTGCAGAAGGAAAAAAACTTCTCAACGGTAAATAGATTCGCAGGTTGGATGGTTAACCTTTAATCTGGAATTGGAGAGGGGCCTGGGAGACTAGGCCCCTTTTTTTATTTACGCATAAATATTACCTCCCTAATAATTTTAATACCCGCAAATTTTTTAAATTTAACTGTTGCAATTATGTCACTTCTTTTATAAACAATAGATGTATTCCTAAGCCTAAATGAAAAAGTGGGGCTTTCAAAACACTTTATTTTCACCGAACAACGAAACATAAAATTAACTTTTAAAATAAAGGATATTTTGTGGGTAAAGCTGTAAAAAAGAGCAGTGAAGAAGCATTAAATCAGGCGTTAGATAAGCTTGTTATGGTTTGTCCTAATAAACAAACTTATGATGAGTTAACGTCATTGATGTTTCAGTTGTATTGTGGAAATGACTTTGGTTTAGGAAATTTTAGTCTTTCTTTCCTTGATAAGATCGAGGATCGATGGCGATCAGGGCGTAAACGTGCTGCAGACTCAAAGGGCATAAAACTGGTTGTTAAAAATAGCTGACCACGGTGTGATCTTTCCATATCTTATATCTTTCCCGCATCGTGGTTATGCTAATGGAAAAAAAACCTAGAGGGTTACTCAAAGAATCAATTGTGATGCTTGATCTAATGACAGGTCAAGAAAAGATGGATTACCTTGAACGTATGTGGGATTTATACATTCGAGTGTATGAGAGACCCAGGTATAGACGTAAGCAATCACGAACATTTGTGATGGATAAAAATAAAGCGTATGACTTGTGCTCCAAGCTTACTAAAATATTTGGGCACTAAGTTGAGCCTAGCAATTACAAAACCAAAAGCATTCGCAGAACAGCGATTGTTTCAAGCAATTCTTGTGCAGGCTTTGGAAGATGCAACTAATCCTTCTAATTTTAAAAGAGAAACCTACCATAAACATGACAGCCATTGTTGGTTTGTAGATAATTCAGAGGACTTTCAACACGTGTGTTGGGGTGCTGAGTTAGATCCTGACTTTGTAAGAGGTGAGTATTTAAAAATGGTAGACAATGGAAAAATCGTTTTTACTAAAATGCAAGTGGCCTGGATCCGGTATCGAAGTTTGTATAAAAGGTATCGAGAGGCTAAGAGTAAAGATGAAAGAAGAGAAATTCGTGCATTAATACTTAAGGAAAATCATAAGAAGTTAGCGTAGTCATGGTGGGCGAATGTGTTTAACCCCTGGGGGAATGATTAGAGAGCAATTAAAATGAACTCCCCCAAGAGTATTTAAGCAAAGAACGTTATTAATAAATAACACATAAGAACTATACAGGAAAAACGGACACCGGACAACCAGAAATAACCCACTGAACGGGATCGGTGGATTTTTTACTATATAGATATTCTAGACCCCTGATCAATAAAAAGTACCCCCCAGGCCAGAAGTGGTGTATCTGGTGTATCTAAACGTCTATTAGTCAATTGTACCAACACTTTTAGTCAATTTTAATGGTGTATCCGTGGTGTATCTATGGTGTATCTTGGATACACCACTCTTGCGGGAACGCAACCAGGAGTTTTTGGGGCTATTACTTTCTGGTGAAATAATCTATATAGTAGAAAATTATGATGAAAAAATTTATGTTATTTAAAGATGTAGTAAAAAAGCTATATCCTGGAAATAAGGCAAAACAAAAAGAATACACTGAAACTTATAATAGTGCTAAAACTCATATGACTCATTCATCTGCTGACTCTTATGCAAGAGGAGAGGTAAGAAGAAAATTTAATAAACCCTCAGACTCTATTCCAAAAGCTGGACGTAAAGGTTATGTAGGAACTGTTAAAGCAAAAATTAGTGATGACAAATCAAAATATTATTCTGATTTAAGAAGATTTAACGAAGGGGTAACAGACAGAGATCCTAGAAAAGGAAGAAAGTTTAGAAAATAATGCCAGGTGGTTTGAAAAGAAAAACAGATAGAACAGAATTAGATCTCACTCCTAAACAAAAGATGTTTATAGAGATATACGTAAAAGATTGGGGATCAATAACTCAAGCTGAAGCACTTAAACGTGCAGGATATGTTTGTACTAATGAAAAGGATTATGGATCTGTTGCATCTAGAATGTTATCTAGAAGACACAATCCACATATTGCAAAATACTTTGACAAGCTTTTTGAAAGAGAAGTTAAAAAGTATGAAAGTGACAACCTTAGAAGATTTAAAAGGTTAGAAAGAATTTCTGACAAGGCCGAGAAAGATAAACAATATGCTGCTGCGATCAATGCTGAATATAGATCAGGTCAATTAGCAGGTGCTTATGTTGATAGGAAAGAGGTACGAGTTAGTGGTTTGGAGGGTATGTCACGTGAGCAACTTGAAAAGAAGCTTAAAGAACTATCGGACAAAATCGATGGCCACAACGCCAAAACGATCGAAGTTGAGTCCGAAGACGTTACAGCAATTGAAAAAGGCTAGTTGGTCTGAGTGGTTAAATGTTTTTAACCAAGTACATAACTCTACCATAGTTACACATGTTGGAACTATTAAGGTTGAGATTGATGAATAGAAAAAAGATTGCAATACCTAAAAAAGTAAAACACGAAATAGATAAATATCCAATGGTATCAGTTGAATGGTTTGATATCGTCTCGGATAGCTCATGGAGTAGTTTTTCTGATGTCAAGAAAGCAAAGCTGGCCACCTGCATCACCAAAGGTCATCTCCTGAGTCAATCAAAAGGCGTGACTAGAATATTTGGAGATTACTCATACAACGACAGTAAAACAGAAATAGAAACTATTGGGAATACTACTTTGATACCTAATTCAGTCATCAAAGAAATTAAAAAACTGACTTAATGACAACAAGTAGAAATGCAGAATCTAGACTATGGCAAAAGGTCAAAAACGGACTGACTGATTGCTTTTTAACCCGCATAGAATCTAGCACAATTAATGGTATACCTGACATACATGCGGTAATGAAGAATGAAGTATTTTGGATAGAACTTAAATCAGATTCATTAAGTTTTCCGAAGCTAAATAAATGGCAAATTGTTTGGATCAACAAGTATATTATGGCTGGAGGTAAAGTAATTATCTTGAAAGAGACCCTCTTGAAGAAGTCCCTTAAACTGTACAGACCGGTGTCCGTGTTTACTGATCCTCGTTCACTGGTGCCGTTTGCCTCGTTCTCGTTCCCGTTAGACTGGCCACTGGTCCAGCGCAGGATGCTAACGGAGCTGGGTTCGCAGCCAGATGCTGCGTAGCTCTCGTTCTCGGATCCTGGCCACCGACTTTTCCCTCTTTGTTGGTCGGTGGCCTGGGACCGGGATCCTGAAGGTCTCGTTTCTCGTTCTCGCTTGAACTAAACCTCGTTCTCGGACAAAGGTGACCCCCGGGGATCCTGGTGCTGCGTGAAACACCAGCTGCCCAGGCGAACTTCGGTTTGACAAATATCCCATGATGTCGTATGGTTAGAAAACAAAGGAGGAGAATGGCAGTGGATTTTGAAGCACTGGATCTCGTTCGAAGCTCGAACAGGTCTCGCTCGTACAACAAGAAACTAGATGACCTGGCCAGGGAGAATCAGGAACTGGCACGGCTGGTGGAAGTTCTGGTATCGGAATTACCTGAAGACAAGAGGTGGTCGTTTGAAGAAAGGTTAAAGAAAATTAAAAAAGGGGGTTGACTATTATCCCATCATGTCTTATGTATAGTTAACCAACAAAGGAGAAACTGTATGAGCAAAGAAGAAGCCAACAACATTGTGTTCACATGTTCGGAACACAGCATGGACATGTACTTCAAAGTAAAAGAATTTGAAAAGAAACCCGAGGCCAAGGACTACGTCTACGTACGATTCAAGGATGAAGAACAGTTTGAGTCGATGTGGGTAAAGATCCTGCAGGGGACGCAGCAGCAAGGCTACGGAGAACTAAACAACATACCCGTCAAACTAGTTGATAGAAAACTAGGTGACACAATCAGTTACAAAACAGACAAGGAGGGAGTAACATGGGAAAACAAAAGCTANAAGATCTCGTAAAACAATTGAATGCNGACAACGCGCCACCCGATGGGTGGCGGCCAGAAGACCAGGTCCGTGCAGCTGTGGAAGAAACAGTTCCACATGTCGATATCATTGAAGCTAATAAACCTGAAGCCGGTAAAGTATACGCTCTTACTGGAGGTCCCGGTTCTCGTTGCATTGCCAACGGTAACAGCTGGAAGGAGAGTGAAGTGGTTCAGGATCTGGCAGCTGATGCTGGGAAGGAAAGGTGAGCTTCGTTCTCGTTTATTTGGGCATGTTATTTCTCTTCCCTACATTCACATTGGCCAGCACTGGCATCCTGATCCTCGGTCTCGTTGGTCTGCTGTAATGTCGTCTCGTTTCTCGGTTAGGATAGGATCTGGCTGGGCAGCAGCACCAGACTGGTGCCCAGCACCAGTTCGGCACGGTATCGGCAAGAAGAATGGTAAGGTCGCTAGTTTAGAATTGTTCTAAAAGATAATTGTTGTGTTAATGGTGGGATATGATAAGAGAGGGGAAACCATTTAACAAACAAGGAGGAAAAATGGGATTAGACCAACACGCACACCTACGAGGCACAAATGTCGATTGGGAAAAATACTTCAACGAAGAAGATTACGGAGATAAAAATAATATTTTCGTTTGGAGAAAACACGCAAGACTTCAAGAGTTTATGGCGAAGAAATGGGCTGACCAAAATCCAGCCGTAAAAGTTGAGGGCATGCTTGCACATTTGGGTTTCAATGGCGATCAAGAAGCACCATGTTATATAACCAAAGAGGTCGTGAAAGAGTTAGCTGAACAGATAGAAAAAGGTTTCTCTGACTATCACGCTGAAGATGGGTTTTTTTGGGGGCAACAATTCCAAGAAGAATCTGTCAAAGAGTACAAAGAGCAAGATATGAAGTTTTTAAAATTTTGCGAACAAGCCATAGATGAGGGCAAGGTCGTAGAATATTGGTGTAGTTGGTAATGCCAAAGAAAAGCGAATTCATCAAGCTAATGGAAAAAGGCGAGGTTGATGATAGCTATAATATGCGAGGCGACAATGTCGCCTCGTCTCGTTCTCGGTTGGAAAAGGATAAAGCTGTACCAAAGTTAAAAGCTGGCACGGCACACCAGCAACAGTTCCTAAATTTTTTAATTAATTCATTAGGGGATATTGAAGATGTTAGTATTAGTATTGATGGAAATAAAAGAATACCTATTAAAGACCTTAAAAAAAAGATAAATTAACTATTGCATAAGACAAGATAAGATATATAAAGATAGGGTATTCATAAGAATACATAACTTAACAAAGAGGAAAATATGCAAACAGTAAAAAAGCTAAAGCAAGAAGAAAAAAAAGTAGTTCTTGCATACGCAACAATGAAACTGAAAGCAAATAGACTAAACAAAGAGTTAGATAGTATGAAAGAACATATTGTTAATCTATTTGAAAGAACAAACCAAAATTTAGTTATTGTTCAAGATGAGCATGGTAACAGTTTTGGATTACAAAAGATTAACAGAGTAAGAAAATCTTTTGATAAAGATAAATTTAAATTATCACATTTAGATTTATGGAATGCACACCAAAAGCAAATTGCTTATTGTGAATATAAAGCAATCGGTGAGGTATCAAATGCCCAATAATGATTTGATTAACATAGCTAAAGTTTTAGCTGAAAGAGTAGGCGAGCAATCGCCTACTACACTTGCAGACATGGTTATTGAGAATGGACAAAAGAAACAACTCAATTACGAAATCATGTTCCAACTGTTAATGGGCGAATGTGAAAAACATATTCTTGAAAATGTTGGCAATCCTATTGTTGATGAGTTCAAAGAAAATGTACTAAAGAAATTTAGCACACTTGTTCAAGCATTACATAGCCATGAGTAGAAATAGTATGATTGAATTTCTTTGTAGTGAAATTAGAAAATCTTACAAAGAATATTCTACAATGGATAAGAAAAGTTATTTTTATTCATTGTATCGTGGCGAGTTCGAAAAGAATGTATATGCCCTTAAAATAGTTAAACAACTTACATATACGTTTTAATAATAAACACTAACCAATGGCGCAACTGCGCCATTGGTGTATCTTCGCTAGAAGGCTCATAATTTCCAACAACCTGCTTTTCTAAAATTTACACCTGTAATTCACGCACAGCCCTGTGCCTGACTGGGCGAACGGGTTTACAAAGTAGGATATATAAATATAGTAGGACCCCAAACGGTATGAAAATAAAACCTTGCACCTTAAGAGAAGCAAACGCATTTGTCAGGGAAAAGCATAGACACTCTAAACAAGTACGGGGGTGTAAATTTTGTATTGGTGCATTAGTAAATAATAAATTGGTTGGTGTTGCAATTGTTGGTAGACCAGTAGCAAGAAGACTTGACGATGGCTTTGTTGGTGAGATTGTAAGAACTTGCACTGATGGCACCAAAAATATTAATAGTTTTTTATATGGTGCTTGTGCTAGAATCTGGAGAGAAATGGGCGGCACAAAAATAATAACTTATACTCTTGAAACAGAATCTGGTATAAGTTTAAAAGCTGCAGGTTTTAAAATGGTAAACATTACTCAAGCCTTTCCTGAAGGTAAAGGTTGGACAACAAGGAAAAACAGAGAATGGCAACCGAAAGTTCATTCTATAAAAAAGTTGAGATGGGAATATGAATATTGAAAACCTTACTGAAGAAGAATTAAAAGATATAATTCTTAAGAAACAGCTTGAGTGGATAAAATTATGCCAGGATAATTTTTTAGTTTTTGCTGAGTCTGTTTGGCAAGATTTTATTTATCGTAAAACAAAGGACCCAAAGAAGTTTGGCCACCATCAAATTATCGCTGAATCTTTTCAAGAAATAGCTGACGGTGATGCAAAGAGGCTCATAATCAATATGCCTCCTAGACATACCAAATCTGAATTCGCATCTTATTTATTTCCTGCTTGGTATATTGGAAAGTATCCAAAGAAAAAAATAATGCAGGTATCACACAATGCTGAACTTGCTTCAAGGTTCGGTAGCAAAGTTCGTAACTTAATGAACACCAGAGAGTACAAAGAGATCTTTGGAGATGTTACACTTCGAGAAGATAGTAAAGCAAAAGGTAGGTGGGAAACCAATCATGGTGGTGAATACTTTGCAGCGGGTGTAGGCGGTTCGATCACGGGACGAGGGGCCGATTTGCTTATTATCGATGATCCACATACTGAGCAAGACTCAATGTCTGACTCAGCAATGGAACGTGCATACGAATGGTACAGTTCAGGACCCAGACAACGTTTACAACCTGGAGGAAGAATCTTAGTTGTAATGACTCGTTGGGCTACCGATGATTTGACAGGAAGGCTCATCAAAGCACAATCAGAACCAAAAGCAGATAAGTGGGACGTTATAGAATTTCCTGCCATACTTCCAAACGATCAACCTGTATGGCCTGAGTATTGGAGTAAAGAAGATTTAGATTCTGTAAAAGCTTCAATCTCAACAAAGAACTGGAACGCACAATACATGCAGGACCCAACTTCAGAAGAAGGTGCAATTATAAAACGTGAGTGGTGGCAAGACTATGATAAGGACTATCTTCCAAAACTGCTCCACGTGATACAATCTTATGATACTGCATTTTCTAAAAAAGAAACTGCAGATTACTCTGCCATTACAACTTGGGGAATCTTTGAACCTGTAGAGGGTTATGAGAAATGTATTATCCTCCTTGATGCACAAAAAGGTAGATATGATTTTCCTGATCTTAAAAATCTTGCACTAGAGCAATATCATTATTGGGAACCTGAAACAGTTATCATTGAGGCTAAAGCTAGTGGTCAGCCACTAATACATGAGCTTAGACGTGCAGGTATACCTGTAATTGATTATGTACCTGCAAGAGGGAGAGATAAGCATACACGTATAAATAGCTGTGCCCCTGTCTTTGAGTCTGGTATGGTGTATGCGCCATTAGATGAACATTTTGCTCAAGAAGTGATTGAGGAATGTGCTGCATTCCCTAATGGACAATACGATGACTATGTTGATTCTATGACCCAAGCTGTGTTAAGATATCGACAAGGTGGATTTGTTTCTACGTACTCGGACGATTGGGACGACCCACCAATGAAATTAGAAAAAGAGTATAAATATTATTAGGATTTATTATGACAGTATTAACACCACAAGCTTTATTAAATTTAAAAAAATATAGAAAAAAAGGTCCTAAAGATAAATCAAGAAACCCAAATCCTAAAACACCAACGATGATGGGTGAAGAAAAAAAAACTAGATTCAAAGAAAGACTTACAGAAATGGATATTAAAAAACTACAAGAAATGATAAATAAAAAAAAGGGTGGTCTTTCTGAAGGCCAAAAAAAGATTGCAGCTAAAGCACCTCCTACAAATAAAATTGATGGAAAAGATTTCGCTGTGCTAAGAGCAGAAAAAGCAAAAGACAGAGGCATGGGTTTACAAGATGAGAAAGTAAAACCTGGTAAAGTTATAAAAGCTAAAAGAGGTAAATCAATTGAAGAACTTAGAAAAATTGCAAAAGCAAAAGGTTTACCTGCTCCTCTAATGAAAGGGGCTTTCAAATCTATAGGGGTATTTCCAGCAGTAAATAAACCTAAATCATCTCAAGGTACTACTGCTAAATCTGCTAAGGGAAAAACATTTCAAGGTTATTCAAAAGTTTTTAAAACAGGTGTAAGTGCTGGAGACAAAGCAAAAGCTACTAGCACAATCATTGGTGTAAAACCAAAACTTCCAAAACCATCAAAAGAATCTTCTTTAGCAAGAAGAGCTCTTAGAGGCGTAAAAGCAACATCTCTTGGTAAAAAACTTTTACCTGTAGTTGCTGCGGGAGTCGCTGCACAACAATATTTAAAATCTAAAATGAAAAAGAAAAAAGAGGAGCCTAAGAAAAAAATGGGTGGTGGTATGATGAAAGTTCCAGGATATTCGTCAGGTACTACTGATCCAATTAAAACATTTGGTCCTAATACAAGAAGACCTCCACAAAAAAGACAAAAAAGACAAAAAAGACTTCCTCCACAAAGAAGATCAGCAGGAAGAGCGGGACTTGGAGCGTTAGGTGGAACAGGTAGAAAAGAAGACTCATCAGTTACACTTGGTAAGTTTATGAAAGCAAAAACTGATGCTTTAAACGAAAGCGTTCTAGCTGGAGGAATGAAAAAAGAAAGAATTACTCAAGGTTCAAATATGAGAAGACCACAAGCTTTTGTTAAAGATGTAGAAGCTGGTAAATATAAGAAACCAAATAAAGACGCAGCATATTACAAAAGCATAGGTTTAACAGGTAAACGTGGAGATCGTGCTGTAAAAGATTTTTTCAAACCAGAAGATATAAGATTAAAAAATATTATGGCTGGAAACTATATGGGTGGTGGAATGATGAACAAGCCCATGGGTTACAAATCTGGTAAGTCTATAAAAGTAAAATGCAAACTAGGTAAAAACAAACCTACAAAAATGTACTAGGAGGGACTATGTCCCTACGAAGTTTATTTCAGTTTGGGAAGCGGCTTCTTAAAGGTAAAAAAGAATCAGCGCAACCGGCCACCGGAACACAACAAAAACAAATAACTTATCAACCAAAGCCATCACAAGCTCAAGGTCAAGAATTAGCTGTACAAGAAATTAAAAACCCACCAATAGTTCTTAAGAAAACAAAACCATTACAGATGGGTGATGACATGGCTCCAGGCTTTGGATCATCTACTTATGATTGGGTAATGAGAAAAGGTAGAGGATCTTATACTGCGGATGAATGGTTAGATCATTTAACTTCTACAAGAAAAGTAAACTTCACTGTATTTGGTAAACCTTCAACAAGAATTGAAAGAGCAGAGAAAAAATTTAAATACGATTCAGGTCCCTTTGCAGGTAAGGAAGTTAATATTTCAAAAGAAGAATTGTTTGATACTAATGTTGCTATATTTGATCAACAAGGTAATTTGACTGGCGGTCTGTTAGCAGCAGCCAAAAAGTTTGGAATCAAATTAGATGCCAATGAACTTGGTGCAATGATTAAATTAAATCCTATGAACAGATTAAAACCAATTGAGTTAGGTAGACCATCAGGTGCAGGAGAAAAATTTGATAATACTGCCAAAATACTTGGAGAGAGACTACAGGCATTGAAAGTTAAATACAGAAATGATGATGATATTGTAAGACAACTTAGTGATGCTCAGTTTGAACTACTTGCAATTAAAAATGGTGAGATGGGAAAAGGAGCTTTTCAAAATTTAAGTAGAGCTTTAAAACTTGCAAAGGCTAGACCTAATTTTGATAAATCACAAAAATTAGTTTTAAATAAATTAGAAGGTGAACTAAATGCAGCAGCAGCTCCACTAAGAAGCACAAAAACAATATTCAGTGGCGAAACAAATTACACATTACAAGGTGGTACTAATTACAGAGAAACAATTATGACACTTCCAGAAGAAATTGTAACAAATAGTAGACCATACAACCAAGGGGGTCACTTTACAGAAATTCTTGGCGATAAAACAAATAATATTTATCACGTAAGATTTGATACAAGATTTACACCAGATGGTAAAAAAGTATTTATGATTAATGAAATACAATCTGATGTAAACCAAAGTGTTGCAAAAAGTCTACAAAAGTTTGAACAGCTAGATGGTATAAAAAGAATTAATCCTTTTCAAAAAGATATTGAAATAAAATTACTTAACAATGAGAGATCAAAACTTATAACATCTTTAGAAGATGCAATGACAAAGAATGATACAGCTGCTGCAAGTGCCATATCAAATCAATTAGCTAAGACAACACAAGCCATACAAAAAATGACTGCTAAGGGTGGTGCAAAAGATTATTTTCCTATGGTTGAAGCAGATCAATACGGAGATCATGCATTAAAATATTTAATGCAAAGGGCAGCAAGAGAGAATGTTGATTACGTGGCCGTTGCCCCGTTTGACAAATTAAGTTTCCGTCAAGGATACAAAGCTGGTAACGAAAGATTCTATGGTTATGCCAATGGTAAAGGTATCAACAAAAGTGGAACTTCAGTGATGCCAAATCTTATGAAAAGAGCAGCTAGGTTGTATGGATCTAAAGCAGGTCCTACAAAAATATCTTTATCTGATCCATCTAAGCCTTACAAAAAAATAGGAACAAATAATTTTACATATCCTGAGAAACACAAACTTTCAGGTAAAAAAATAAAAAGCACATATCATGAAGATGCTATAATGGTTAGTGATCCTGGAAAAGCAGGTGCTGGTTATACATTTATTGAACCTTCTAATCCTGCCTTGTATTTTGATGCATTTGCTATTAAAGTGACTCCACTTATGAGAGGTACACAAAAAACCTACAAGAAACTTGGTGGACTTGTAGTAGATATGTTTAAACCAATAAGGTACAATTAATTATGGCAATCGAAAAAGTAACAGAAGAGATCAAAGAAGAAGAAATTCAAGAACAACCTGAAGGTTTACCTGTAGACGTAACAGTTGAAGGTGAAGAAGAGATGGTTGAGGAAAGACCTCAAGATGAATTTAACGCAAATCTTGCTGAAGGTATGGATGAACGTACCCTTAAAGACATGGGTATGGAGCTTATCCAAGAATATAAAAAAGATAAGACTTCTAGAAAAGAATGGGAAGATGCTTACATCAAAGGTTTAGATCTATTAGGAACTAAGTATCAAGAAGTTACAAAACCATTCAAAGGCGCATCTGGTGTCACTCATCCGTTGTTAGCTGAATCTGTTACGCAATTCCAAGCACAAGCTTATAAAGAATTAGTTCCAAGTGATGGTCCAGTCCGAACTCAAGTTGTAGGTGCAGTAACACCGGCCACCGAAGCCCAGGCAGATAGAGTTAAAGATTACATGAACTATTTATTGATGGAGGAGATGGAAGACTACACAACTGACATGGATCAAATGTTATTTTACTTACCATTATCAGGTTCTACATTTAAAAAGATTTACTTTGATGCAATGCTAGATAGACCTGTATCTAAATTTATTCCAGCAGAAGATTTGGTGGTTCCGTATTATGCATCAGATTTAAAAGATTGTGAAAGAATCACTCACGTTATCAAAATGACAGCTAATGAAGTTACAAAAAAAATGGCTGCAGGATTTTATAGAGATATAGATTTAATAGATTCAAACAGTGAGCCTGATCAAGTACAAAAGAAATTGAACGAGCTAGAAGGTATTAAAGGCACAGGGTCAGATTATTTACATACTATTTTAGAAATGCATGTAGATCTTAACTTAGATGACTTTGAAGACTTTGATGACAAAGCTAAAAAAATTAAAATACCTTACATCGTAACTATTGATGAGGGTTCAGGAGAAGTTTTATCTATTTACAGAAACTACAGACCTAATGATCCAACGTATCAAAGAATTGAATACTTTGTTCATTACAAATTTTTACCTGGTTTAGGTTTTTATGGTTTTGGTTTAACTCATATGATTGGTGGTTTGTCACAAGCAGCTACACAATCGCTAAGACAATTGATTGATGCAGGNACTTTAAAAAATTTACCTGCNGGATTTAAGTCTAGAGGTATGAGAGTTAGAGATGATGACCAACCAATACAACCTGGAGAGTTNAGAGATGTNGATGCACCNGGCGGAAANATCAGAGATCAGTTTTTTAATTTACCATTTACAGAACCATCACCAACTTTATACAACTTGATGGGTTTTGTAGTACAAGCAGGACAAAAATTTGCAGCTATTACAGACTCAAACATTGGTAACGACTTACAAAACAGAGCTGTTGGTACAACAATGGCGATGATGGAGCGTGGTTCACGTGTAATGAGTGGTGTTCACAAGCGTTGTTACTATGCGATGAGGCTTGAATTTAAAATTTTAGCAAGAATTTGTGGTGAATCTTTACCACCAGTGTATCCATATGACGTTTATGGTGGCCCAAGAGAAATAAAACAGTTAGATTTTGATAACAGAGTAGATATTTTACCTGTTGCAGATCCAAATATCATGAGTATGGCGCAAAGAGTGACGTTAGCGCAGTCACAATTACAAATTGCACAGTCAAATCCTGCAATTCACAACATTCATGAAGCGTATAGACGTGTTTATGAAGCATTAGGTACAAAACAAATTGAAGCTTTATTGAAACCACCGCCAAAACAACCTGAACCACAAGATCCTGCAAAGGAAAATGCACGTGCTTTACAGATGAAGTTGTTAACAGCGTTTGAATTTCAAGATCATGATGCACATATTGCTGCGCACATGGCATTTATGGCAACTCGTATGGTTCAAATCAATCCACAAGTTTATGCTTTGATGCAATCGCACATATCTGATCACGTTTCATTCAAAGCAAAAGCAGAAGTAAGAGCTGTAATGATGGAAAATCCACAAATGCAACAGTTAGCACAATCGGATCCTGAACAATTTAGTATTATGTTCGAAGCAGAGGTAGCAAAAGCTGCTGCAAGAATTACACAAGAGCTTGCACAAACTGAAATGCAGGCAAATGCTGCTAAACAAGACCCACTTGTTAGAATTAAGCAACAAGAGATAGATTTAAGAGCTATGGATCTTCAAAGAAAAGCTGAAGAGACAAGATTTAAGGCAGATCAAGAAAATCAAAGAGCTGCTCAACGTCTAGAGTTTGATTATGATAGACTTGCACAACAAGATCAGCAGTCAGATGATAGATTAGAGATTGCGGAGAGAAAACTTGAGAAGAAATAACGAAAAAGGACTAAGTGGAGGAGTTAAATCTGGGCCACCACCNAAGAAAGGACCTAATCCACAAGGAATTACAGTTAAGGATGCCAAAAGAGTCTTACGAAAACTTAAACGAAACAAATAAACTTCTTTTTTTAGCTGGACTATTTGATGGTGAAGGAAGTTTTGGTGTTTGGGGCAAAGGTAATGGCAGAAAATCATTTCAATGTTCTGTTGAGATGTGTGATAAAGATTCAGTACAAAAATTTGCCGATTTTTTTGGTGGAAACGTAGTAAAACCAAGACTTAGAAAATCTCATTGGACACAAACATATAAATGGAAGCTCTCAGGTGGTAGGGCTTACGAATGTGTTGAGATGATGATAGAATATATGAGTTTAAGAAGACAGGAGAAATACGAAAATGTGGTTCAGTGCAATTAAATTAGCAGTATCTGCGGGCAGTAAAATCTACGCCAATAAACAAAAAGCAAAAATGGCAATGTCTGATGCACAATTGCTTCATGCAGAACGTCAAGCTCGAGGTGAGGAAGCTTACCAAGGAAAATTGCTAGAGGCACGTCAATCGGACTGGAAAGACGAGGCGGTCCTCATAATATTAAGTTTGCCCGTGTTGGTGCTGGCTTGGGCAGTGATATCGGATGACCCGACAGCGATGGACAAGGTAAAATTATTTTTCGATATGTTCTCACAGCTTCCGTCCTGGTTCACAAATTTGTGGATTCTTGTCGTGGCGAGTATTTATGGAATTAAGGGAACTCAAATCTTCCGTAATGGTGGAGGCAAGAAATGAATTTAATTAGAGATTTACAAAAAGCAAAAAAAGAAAGACTGTTAAAGGATTCAGCAGTGGCTCAACTTCGTAAGAGAAGTAAAGACTCACAGGCTAGACCCAAAGCAGAAAAAAATATATTATCTACAGATAAAAGGATGCAACAGATATGACAAAACTATGCCCAAGAGGAAAAGCTGCAGCAAAGCGTAAGTTTAAAGTTTACCCGTCTGCATATGCGAACGCATATGCTAGCAAAATTTGTGCTGGTAAAATAAAAGATCCATCAGGAGTAAAGAGAAAAGATTTTAGAGGACCAAAACCAATGAGTAAGGGTGGAGGTGCTGATACAGGGACTGTTGGTGAAATAAGAAGTAAACAGGGTGTTATTTTTAACAAAGTTAAAAGAATGGTTAGAGATGATAAGGATTTATCGCCAAAAAGAAGAAAGAGAATACTTCAACAAGTAAAAGCTAAATCAGAAGAAAGAATGAATAGAAAAAATATTGAAGCAGGAATACAATTTTCAAAAGAAATACAAAGAGGACGTAGAGAATTATTTAAAAGCACAGCAGGAAAAAAAATACCAGCACTTAAAGTTGGCAAGGCCGTTACTGCAGGAGCACAATCAGGAATGGGTAGATTAGAAAAATCAGGAATTAAAAAAATGATGAGTGGTGGGTTTGGAATCTTTAGTAAAAAGAAAAAAGATGAAAAGAAAAAATCTACACAAGAAGAAAACGCTGATAAGAAAAAGAAAAGACTTCAAGAATTAAGAAAAGAGATTGGTGCCAAAAAAGGTAAGATGATGATTATGATTGCTATTGGTAAACCTAAAAAGGCTAACACAGGTGAGTTTATTGAAAAACCAATGCCAAAGATGAGAAGAATAAAATCTAACAAACCTCCAAGATATAGTACTGAATTTTTAAAAAAGAAAAAAGCATATGATATTTTATCAGATGGTGGACAAAAAAAAGTTCCTGTAGATTCTCCATTTCCAATTCCAAGAAAAAGAAAAAAAATGAGTATCTATACTAAACCAGATTATGAATATCAAAAAAAGAAAAAAGCTTATGATATTCTTACAAACGAAGATAGAAGACCACCACGAGGTAAAACTTTGAAAAGATCAAAAGGTGGTGACATAATAAAAAAAGTTGCAAGTAAATTAGAAAAAGCATCAAAAGCTCATGCAGGCCAAGCTAAAACTTTAAGATCAATTAAAGTTAGAGGTGGTGGTATGGCAGTACAAGGAATGAATTTTAAAGGTGTCTACTAATGTACAAGAGAGGTACTTGTTGGGAAGGCTATGTCCAAGCAGGCATGAAAAAAAAGGGAAATAAAATGGTTCCCAATTGTGTTCCAGCAGGATCAAAAAAAATGAAAGAAGGTGGACTAACTAAGTGGTTTAAAGAAAAATGGGTAGATATTGGAGCAAAGAAAAAGGGTGGCAAGTTTCAAGAGTGTGGAAGAAAATCTGCCAGTGGTTCAAAGCGGAAGTATCCGAAGTGCGTACCACTTGCAAAAGCCACAGCGATGACAAAGTCACAAAGGGCCTCTGCTGTTGCCAGAAAGAGAGCAGCAAGTAATACAGGGCCAAAACCAACTAACGTGAGGACATAAAATGTGGATATGGAAATGGATAAAAAAATGGTTCACACCTGCACCAAAGGTTGCACCAACTATTGATTCAGTGAAACCAAAGGTAGACTTAACAGGTCTTACAAAAGGTGATATAAAAAAATTAAGAAGACAAGGAAAATTATAATGTCTAGAAAAAAAGCTGTTAAAAAGTTAGATGATTCTCTTAAAATTTTAAAGAACGAAAATCGAGGAAAAAGTAAACCTAGAAAAATGGGAAATCCTGCTGTTACTACTGAATACGAAGATGCAAGAGAAAACCAGATGATTAATAGAGATATACCTACAATGAAAAAAGGCGGTATTTGTAGAGGTGCTGGTGCTGCTATAAGTGGCACAGATTTCAAAGGCGTTTTTTAATTGCATCCTGATTTCTTATAATATAAAAAACCTCCATGACAATTCGTGGAGATAGCCAAGAGTATGAACTTCTAGCTAAATGGTGTTCATCATTACCTTTTTTTGAACAACCTAAGTCAGTAACTACTTGTGAAATAGGAGTTAGAGAAGGTTTAGGATCAAAACTTATAATGATGGGTATTCAATCACGTATAGGAAAAATACCATATGAACACATTGGAATAGATCCATATAATAATTTAAAATACCAACATTACGATAATACTGAACCAGAAACTGCTGACTATACAGATAAGATGAGAGCACAAATGGTAAAGGATTTGGCTCACGAAAGAAATTTTAACTTTTATCATTTCACAGATCAACAGTTTATGAATTTATTTCATCATACTAGCAAAGTGTTTGATTTAGTTCACTTCGATGGTCCACATATGACAAGAGATGTAATGAGAGAAGCACTTTGGTTTGCTGATAAATCAAGGAAAGGAACAAGATTTGTTTTCGATGATTGTGGTTTTTTTGATATCGAGACAACAACAAAAATGTTAAGTTATTGGAATTTTCAAGTATTTGAATCTGGAAAACATAAAGTTTGTTTACAAAGAGAAGAGTAATGGACATTGAAACTATTTCATTAGTACAAAAAACAGTAAAGAAAAAAATTCTTCAACTCAAAGACCACGCTATATATGGTGTTGACACCATGGAGAAACTACAATATGTTAGGGGTCAAATCAGATCACTAGAGGATCTGCAACAGGATTTAAAAGACCTGCTGACAACAACGGAGTATGAAGATGAACAAGTCCACGGAGACACCGAAACGGACTGAAGCACTTCTCGATGCCTATAAGGCCAAAGAAGAAGTAAAAACAGTCCTCGATCCAAATGCGATCGCTAAATCAACATTAGATAAACTACCTACACCAACTGGATATAGACTTTTAGTTCTGCCATTTGCAGGACCAAAAAAAACCAAAGGTGGAATTATTTTATCTGATACGACACAAGAAACNATNCAGATGACAACNGTNTGTGGTCTTGTGCTAAAAATGGGAGATCTTTGTTATCATGATAAAGATAAATTTCCAAAAGGACCTTGGTGCAAACTAAATGATTGGATAATTTTTAGTAGGTACGCAGGGTCAAGATTCAAAATAGATGGTGGAGAAGTAAGAGTTTTAAATGACGATGAAGTTATTTCTACTATTGCTGATCCAAATGATATTTTGCACCATTATTAAGGAGGACTAAATGGCTGAAGAAAACAAAAGCCCAGAGGTTGAAATAGATACCGATGGCGTAAATGAAGAAACAATTAGTGTAGAAGCACCTGAAGTATCTAATGAAGCATTTGAAAAAAAACAAGATGTAGATTTAGGTTATGTTGATGTAAGCAGTGGTGGTAAAACTGCAAAAGAGCTTTTACAAGAAACAAAAGAACCAGAAAAAGAAGTTGAAGCAAAACCTGAACCAAAGTTTGAACAAAAAGAAGAAACTGAAGAAGATCCAGGTTTAGCTGAATATTCTGAAAAAGTTCAAAAAAGAATAAAAAGGTTAACCTTTCAAGCAAAAGAAGCAGAGCGTAGAGAACGTGCTGCAGTTGAATATGCAAAAGGTTTAAAAAATAAGTATGAAAGTATAGAAAAGAAATTTGAAGATACTGATACTAATTACCTCAAAGAGTATGATGCAAGAATAGACTCAGAAAGAGAAAAAGCAAAATCTGAACTTAAAAATGCATTAGATAACAATGATACAGATCAAATTTTAGAAGCACAAGATAAGCTTACAAAATTAGCTGTAGAAAAAGAGAAAGTTTCTATGTCTCTTTCTGATAAGGAGACTAAGAAAAAAGAAGTAGAATCACAACCTGCTAATCAAGCTGCAGAGCAACCACAACCTCAAATCAGTCAAAGAGCTCAAGATTGGGCTTCAGAAAATGAATGGTTTGGAAGTGATAGAGTGCTTACATCTGCTGCAATGGGAATACATGAAGACCTCTTAGGGGAGGGAATTGACGCGGAGACTGATGAATACTATAATCAAATCAACAAACGTATGAAGGAGTATTTCCCTCAGAAATTTGCCACTTCTACTGAAGAAAAAACTAAAGCTGCACCCGTCCAAAACGTAGCTTCTGTAAGTAGAAGATCAGGTGGACGCAAGTCTGTGAAACTCACCAAATCACAGGTAGTTATCGCTAAGAAATTAGGGGTGCCACTAGAGGAATACGCAAAATACGTGAAGGAAGGAGCCTAATATGAATAAAGTAAAAACTTCACGCGAGTCTGAATCTAGAACAAAACTTTCTAGAAAGAAAGATTGGACTCCACCATCCAGTTTGGATGCGCCAGCTGCACCGCATGGTTATGCACACAGATGGATAAGAACTTCGACAAATGGTTTTGAAGATCCAGGTAATGTTTCTAAAAAACTGAGAGAAGGTTGGGAATTTTTAAAAGCCGAAACACTTTTAAGTGAAATTGGTGAAAATGATTACCCTGTTATCCATGAAGGAAGACATGCTGGTCTAATCGGAATTGGTGGCCTTGTGTTGGCAAGGATACCGGAGGAGATATTGAAAAGTCGTGCTGAGTATTTTAGAAAAATAACTCAAGACAGAACAGACGCGATTGATCGGGATCTTATGAAGGAGCAACACCCGGACATGCCTATCAATATTGATAGACAGTCTAGAGTTACCTTTGGTGGTAGTCGTAAAAAATAATTTTTTTGCATTACCTACCCGATGTAGCTTGGATTAATAAATAANAAGGAGAAACAACTATGGCTAATGTCNAAGTGAAAAGTTTGGTCTAAGACCTTACAGAAAACTAGACGGNACACCNNTAGNNGGAGCTCAAAACAGATATACGATTGCATCAGGATACTCAGACGCGATTTTCCAAGGAGAAATGGTTGAACCATTAGGAACTGGAAATATTCAAAGACACGGTCCTAATACTTCGGATGCTGTTATTGGGGTTTTTAACGGATGTTTCTATACAGATCCAACTACTCAAAAGCCAACTTACAGCAACTACTACCCAGGTGGTATTGCTGCTTCTGACATCACTGCTTTTGTCATTGATGATCCAGATGCAGTATTCTTNNTTGATGCTGACGNGGCTTTCACTAGAGCAGATTTGTACAAGAANTACTCTGTTACAAACACTACTGGTGTNACACANACAGGAATATCNAAACAGCAACTNGATGTNAGTGTTTCTGGTACNGCAACTACTTTNGCNATTCAAGCNATTGANATTTNNCAAGANCCAGANAACTCTGACACGTCTTCTGCTAANGCNAANNTTCTTGTTAGAATCAACAATCACTTCTTTAGAAGTGGTACAGGTATAGCGTAATAAAGGAGAATAACTATGGCGATATCACGATCACAACTAGTTAAAGAACTAGAGCCAGGTTTGAATGCTTTATTCGGCCTGGAATACAGTAGATACGAAAATCAGCATGCTGAAATTTTCGCTACTGAAACATCTGACAGAGCTTTTGAAGAAGAAGTAATGTTAAGCGGTTTCGCTTCTGCACCAACTAAACAAGAAGGTGCTGGAGTAGTGTTCGATCAAGCAGGTGAAACTTTCACAGCTAGATACAACCACGAAACAATTGCTTTAGCATTTGCTATTACTGAAGAAGCTATTGAAGATAACCTATACGATAGACTTGCTGGAAGATATACAAGAGCTCTTGCAAGATCTATGGCAAATACGAAGCAAGTTAAAGCTGCAAACGTATTGAACAATGCGCAAGTTACAACTGTAACAGGTGGTGATGGAGTATCATTAATTAATGCATCTCACCCACTTGCAACAGGCGGAACTTTCTCAAACGTTCTTGCAACTGCTGCAGATCTTAACGAAACTTCACTTGAGCAGTCATTAATTGACATTGCTGGGTTTGTCGATGAAAGAGGCTTAAAAATAGCTTCTACTGGAAGAAAAATGATTATTCCAAAAGAACTTCAGTTCACAGCGGAAAGAATCATGAAATCTCCTATGAGACCGGCAACAGCAGACAATGACATTAATGCGATCAATAACATGGGTATGGTACCTGAAGGTTATAGAGTTAATAACTTTTTAACTGACACAGACTCATACTTCTTGTTAACTGATGTGCCTAATGGACTAAAAATGTTTGTTAGATCACCGATCAAAACTGCTATGGAAGGTGACTTCGATACAGGTAACATGAGATTTAAAGCTAGAGAAAGATACTCTTTTGGATTCTCTGATCCAAGATGTATTTTTGGTAACGGAAATTTACCAACTAGTTAATAGTCTTTAAAAGATTATATTAAAGGGCGGTGCATTAATTTGCACTGCCCTTTTTTTTGTGTTAAATACCTCTAATGCAAATTTTCAAAGAAATTGAAAAGAGAGTACAAAGAGATTACTTTTTTGTAAAAGGCCAAATAGATATAGACTGTGACTATTACATCGAAAAAATAAAAAAGGGTGTAGAAGAAAAAGATAACATGAATTACAGAACAAATGTTAAAGGAAAAATGACATCATGGAATTTTTTTAACAATGATACAAATTTTATAAAACACATATTAAAATTTAACAAACATATTGATAAAAACTATAATTTACCAAATTACATTTTGAAAGACTCTTGGGGATTTATAAACACACCGGGAGAGAAAACACTTTTTCACTCGCACTATGAAGCAATTTATTCTGGTGTTATTTATCTTAATGATTGCGATCAACCTCTTTTATTTAATGAAATAGGTCAACAAATAGAGCCTAAACCAGGTGCTTTTGGTCTTTTTCCAGGATGGTTAACACATGGAAACGATACAAATGATACAGAAGAAGTTAAATTTGGTATTAGTTTTAATATGTGTTCTAACAAAGTGTGGTAGTTTACGAGTAAACATTATTATCGTATAATCAAAATACCTAGAATAAATTTATTATGTAGACTGGCTAGGCAGACGGTATAGAGACTACATAATCAACGCTATACAAAGGAGAAAATTATGGCAGGTACACACTTTACAAACGCAGTAATGTTTGCTGGTTTGAATAACAATAAAAAATGGTTTAGAGATTTACCGGTAGATAACAACCCTAACTACATATGTTATAAAGATGATTTTATTTATAACACATTACCTTCATCAGAATGGTCAACATCTATTGCAGATGGTGGAGCAGCAGCAGGAATATCTAACGAAGTAGGTGGAGCAGTAACTCTGACTTCGGCTAATACTACAGACAACAACGGTTTAGCTTTAGTAAAAACTGCTAACACTTTTCAAGCTGTAGCAGAAACTCAAGATAGCACAGGTGCAATCACTAACCCTGGAACAATTATTTGGTATGAAGCAAGAATACAAAATAATGATGCAAACGCTACTGACTACGGAACTGGATTAGTAGAAACTTTTACAGGAACTTCTGGATGGAGATCTGCAAACAGAATCTCTATTGAGTCTAACAATGGTGAACAATTTTACAGATTCGTTACTAAAAACGCTTCTGGAACAAATCAAGTTCAACATACTGCATATACTATTACTGATAGTTCTTATGACACAGTTGGTTTCAGAGTTGATAGAGCAGGAAAAGTTGAATTTTTTGTAAACAGAGAGCTAGCAGCTACTGTTACATCAAATATTAATACTGATGACATGCAAATGTTTGCAGCTTCAGTATCAGCTTCTGCTTCTGGTCAAAGAGTAACTAAGTTAGATTATATTACTTGTACTCAAAACAGAAACGGTTCTGAATTGATTGGTAAAATATAATAATTAGTGGCTCCTTCGGGAGCCACAAACTATAGGAGAAAATTATGTCAGGTGGAGGAAGTTTTTCATCAGATCAATCGGTAGCCCACGCTACAGCAGATGGTCAAATGGTTCCTACAACAAGAAGAGCTAGAGTTACATATATTCAAGCAGAAGGTGCAGCAAGTTCTTCAGTTGTTTTAAAAAGCGGTGGAGCTTCAGGAACAGCGGTTGCAACATTTAAATTTGGAGATGAAGGTTTGGATATATACGTTCCAGGCTCAGGAATTTTATTTGAAGAAGGAGTTTATTTAGATTTAACTGCAACTCCAGGTGTAACTATTACATTTACGTAAGATGAGTAAAGCAAAGCTTTTAGAGGCTGGCGGTAGATACGTAGGCACAAAAATGAAAGATGTCTTAAAAAAAATAAGACATCGAAAGTCTGCTGCTAAATCTAAAAAAAACATTGAAAAAATTGGTTTAGGCACAAAAAGCGTAAAAAGATATCAAAATGTTGCAAGTAGCGGTAGTGGAGATAAATCTGCTATCGTGCCTGTAAAAGCTCAAACAAGAAAAGGTAGTTCTTTTAAAACTCATAAAATGGGCACAAAAGGAAGAACTGGATATTTTCCAAGTCGTTATGGTAGTCCAGCATCAGCTGAATCTTGGAGAGCAGATATGGAAAAGCTTACAAATATGCCTTCATTCAATGAACTATCTAGATCAATATTTAGAAAAAAAAGAAAAGCTCAAGGTGGCATGTTAAAATTAAAAAGAGGTGGAGATAACATGCCTGCAAGAAACAAAAAGAATTTTAGACCCACTGAAAAAGGTGCGGGTATGACTAAAGCTGGAGTTGCTGCTTACAGAAGAGCAAATCCAGGATCAAAATTAAAAACTGCAGTAACAGGTAAAGTAAAACCAGGATCAAAAGCCGCAAAGCGTAGAAAGTCTTTTTGTGCTAGAAGTGCTGGACAAATGAAAAAATTTCCTAAAGCTGCTGCAGATCCAAATTCAAGATTAAGACAGGCTAGACGTAGATGGAAATGCTAGATGTCTTATTTGAATGCTAACATACCACCAATTTATTGTAAGGTAAGGAAGGAGTATTTATATGATCTTAAAAAACATCACGGAGAAAGTGAAGAGTGTGTTATCTTTGGTCTCACATCCATATCAGGTCGTGCGATCTTGTTTAACATCATGTTACCCAATGGCGCGTGCTTTTGGCGTTTGCCTATCTCAGCGTTTTTCCAAAAATCGTATGATAGAGCCGATGTGCCGAATATGCAGACGCACGAATTGGAACTGTGGAACTGTTTCAGTTATTGGCCTAGTGTTCATAGGTTTGATTGGCTGGCTGGTATAAACGGAAAATTCCTAGGTATTAACAAAAAGTTTTATCATGGAAACTATTTATTTACAGTTGATTGGGCTCATCCAGAAACTAACATCTTGGATGTTGAACATTCTGAAATTCCTCAAGAACATAAGTGTGCGCACATTTTGGCTCTTAGCAACGGNAATTNTGCAGCTCAGCCTAATAATCGTATTCTCTGGCACGTTAATAGTTATACCACTGATAACAGCTGGCCAGATTACAAAGTTCAGACTACATATTGGGATGCTGAGGATAGTGGATTGGTTACAGAAGATAGCGATAAAATGTTCTATGAAATGGAAGAAAAAAGAAAAGACCCTAAGCGAAATGTTACAGGAAGGGTTCGAAAAAGAACAAAAAAATGATTGATAAATGGTTATATAAATTTTTTGGGGCACTAGACAAAGCAGGCTTTATAGTTGATAATCTTGTCCAACGTATGAGTGAAATAAAAATGAATTACTATTTTACAGGTGCATTAATTGTAATGTTGGTGGTGTTAGCTTTCTGCGGAGGCCCACATGTCCAATAAACCACTAAACATCGGAGAAGAAGCACGAGTACAGATGCCGATGAAAACGGTAGCTTCTTTGATCGTCATCGTGGCAATGGGCGTATGGGGTTATTTTGGTATTGTAGAGAAGCTCAATCAACACAGCACAAGATTAGAATTGATGGAGAAAGATCTAACA